>Ga0007809_10000192_pt1 | contig 24801 bp, 28 predicted proteins | sample CryBogCBE02Aug07_FD_60383 | JGI IMG/M metagenome (GOLD analysis project Ga0007809, IMG submission 60383) | Freshwater microbial communities from Crystal Bog, Wisconsin, USA - CBE02Aug07 | ecosystem: Environmental > Aquatic > Freshwater > Lake | place: Crystal Bog, Wisconsin, USA | collected...
CCACATTTGGACGTTCTGTAGCAATCTTTGTCATTGCTTTCATTGCAGGCTCGTTGTACATCAATGCAGATCCAATAAGTGGTGCAAACCCTGTTTTAAAGTGTCCTGCGCCCTCTGCCAGTCCTTTGAGGGATAGCATCGCCGCAAGCCTATCCGCTGTACCGCTATTGGGCACAGAGGTTCCTAAAACATCCGAAGCCGCCTGGCTCTCAGGCATCATCATGCCCTGACCCTTGGCTACGTTTTTCTTGCCTGCAACCTGTTGGACAGCAGATTTGAACTGATCGGGCGTAAATACACCTTCATCAGCGCCCCTACGGGAAGCCGCAACCTCAAGTGGTTGGAACTCTCTAAACGCCTTGTGAGCGTTTTCTAGCTGTTTAGCCATACCAGGGTTCTGGCGCTTTAATTCATCCCGTAAACCCGTTAAAACAGTCTTGTAGGCGTGTCCTAGACCGTCCATGCCTTGGCTAAAGAAATCATTAGCCTTGTTGCTGAGATACTTCTCAACCTCTCGGTACTGCTCACCGTTCATTACGCCTTCGTTTTGGATATGGCCTGTGACATTGGTTGCTATATCGTTAGCCATTGACTTTTGTTGACCAGGCACGAGCTTAGACATAGCCGAGTCAGCCAAGTTACTCAAGTGCTCAGATGTATTCATACCAGTTTTATGATTGAACGCATCAGCAAATCTAGCATTACCTAAGAAACCGTCATAAGCATTACTGATCTTTTGACCAATCGCCTCAATCATCTTGTTACCAACTGGCGCATCTTTTGTAAGAGTTAGGCCAAGGTTTGACAACACTTTATTGCCCACAGCTTTGTTAAAGTCCTCAAACGATGTCTTGAGCCCACTACCAATGACGGATCCTGCAATCGGTAGACTGGTGAGCTTTTTCTCAAAGTTTTGTATTCCCTCTCCAATCATTGGGAAATTACTAGCCAATTGACCAGGCGTGAACTTGGTCATACCCATGTCTTTGAGTTGCTGAAGTCGGGCAGATACTTGGGGGTTGGTTAGCATTTGACCTACCTTACCGCCTGCAACACCCAGGGCTGTAGACTCACCCAAGTCAGCAATCTTCTCGCCAAGGATATCCATGTAGCTCTTGTTGGCTGTATCTGTAACTTGACCACTCAAGCCTTGAACAGCAGAAGGAGCAAGGAATTTAAGCGAAGGATATTTTGCAATCGCACTGGCAAGCTGTGGGATTTTGGCGCCCAAAGTCTCAGGAATAGCCAGAAAAGGAGCAATCTCACCCACCGTTTCTGCCGCAGATGCAGGATTAACGCCGAGAGTTGTTGGAACACTACTCTTGGCATAGTTTGCGTTCTTCTCAAGCGCTTCCATTGGGCTTCGTATGTTTGCCCACTCAAGTGCCCCCGCAAGCGGTTTTAAGACGCCTTGCAGGCCTGATAAGCCCGATAGGATACCTGTACTAGCACCAGAGGTCGGATAGAACTTATGGCCTGATTCTTCCTTGAACCGTGGGAAGTCATCCATCTTGACCTTTGGAGTTTCAGGCTCTTCGGTCTTGGTTTGCATAGATTTTAAATAAGCATCAGGATCAAACCCATCCTTTGGTGCGTTTTTGGGTTGGATACTGGCAAGATATGCATCAGGATTAAATTCAGCCATTATTTCACTCCATTAGCTTGAAGGATAGCTTTTGATCTTGGATCGTTTGGATTGGCTTTTGCCCAATCAACAGCTTGAGAATGTATATCAGCCTGACTTGCTTGTGGCCTTGGTGCTTGAATAGGAGCGTACTGCTTATTAGCCCTGTCTCTAGCCTGGTTCATTGATTTCACAATCGTATCTAAAGTTCTATCAAAAGCTTCTTTAGACAGTGATGTATCAAGAGATCCATAAAGTTTCTCAATCTTTTTGCCCTCAGCATCAGACAGCGACCCCATACCCCTCATGTTTTGGATGGCAGATGAGAACACGCTAGACTTTAGCCCTTCCATATCTTTTATAAAGTCATGCTGAGCAGAAGGAAAGATTTGTCTTGGATCATATGATGCCATTCCATTCATTCGACCAGGATGGTTTCTGATTGTGTTAACAGCATCAAGCGTATTTTGGGCAGTATCGTTTGCAAGAGATCTCTTGGCCTCAAGTTCTTTATTTTTAGCATCAATTGCTTGTTGCTCTTTGTTTTCAGCATCAGTCCTTCGCCACTGATTTTGATCTTTAGATTCTTGAATACGAGACTGAGCAAGAACATTAGTTAATGCATGAGTTGCATTAGCTTGTGCAAGAGCCGCCGTCCTATCCAAATGAGAAGAGCTTGTGGTTAATAACTGTTCTGCCAATTTATTTGCATCTTCATCTTTAATAAGCCCTGCTTTATAACGATTAGCAAATAAAATAGCTTGTTCTTTAAAAGGACCATCCAAAGTGAGAGCCAACGCATCAAAAGGCGTACCCTCAGCACCAGTAGTCGGTAATAACCCAATCTTACGAAGATCTAAAGCGCCTTTGGCTGTCTCAAGAATTTCTTTAGGATCAAGACTGTACAACTGAGCAGATGCTTGCCTGTTAAAACCTGTTGTTCCGTCAGGATTCTTAAATAAATTGTCTCTGGCTGTTTGTATTTGATTCTTGCGTGTCTCTTCAGGAATCATTGACAAATACTTTTGATCCCCAGTTACAGCGCCTAAACGCTGTGCAATTTGAGGATTAAATACACTCTTCTCTAATCCGTTTTCATCTTTAATTGTTGTATAAAGCTGTGGCAATAAGGCCTTAACATCAGCATCTTTTTGAGCCGATATTCTGCTTTGCAATAAACCAAGTCTGGCCTGAGCCATTGGTATTTTATTTTTATCTTGCTCAGCTTGGTACTCTCCCATAGCGCCTGCGGCGTTACCCAAGGACTCACCAAAAGATCCAGATTTAGTTGGGGCTAAAAACCCCGCCGCAATCTTAAACCAAGGAGTTCCGCTACCCTTTTGAGCCAACAGTTCATCAAGATCAGACATTTGCTTGTTAAGCATAACCTGTTCTTTGGACTGACCACCAACACTTGATAGTGGAGCAGTAATATCAGAATTGTCTGATGCGCTAGATAAAGGTGTTTCTAATGACATAATTTATTCCTTAAGAAGACCAACCTGCTGTGGGGCAGTAACTAGAACAATCAGAACCATAATAATTTTGTGCCGATGTAGCGGCGGCACCAGTATCAGGTGTTGGCGTTGAATTAGTTCCTGAAGTATCGCTACCACTTATCCATTGACCATTTGCTCCGTACACACTTCCGTCTGGAGCGGTATATGTTCCAGGGTTAGAAACATTTGGAACAGAACCCGCAGGAAGCGCAATAGGAGTCGTTGGGCTACCGCTAAATATCTTTCCAAGAGAGGCGATACCACATTTGCCCAAGATACCAGAGGCAAGAGATCCAAGTCCTCCAACCTGTGCAAGAGGGGATGTAGCATATGCACCAGGAATTGGTGCAGTCTTGATACAGCTTGTTGCTGTAGGCATTGTGAACCCTCTGAGAACGCAAGATTCCGCTTTTGCAACAGATAATGGATACAAAGCTTTGTTTTGAGCAATTGTGTATTGACACTGACCAAGTTTTGCAAGATTAGATGTGCAAGCAATACCAAGGTTAGATTGAACATTCGCCAAGCAACCAAGCAATTTACCTGCATTGAGTTGATTAGCTGTCTGAGCCTTGGCTGTACAAATAGCTTGTGTATAGCCTGTTTTAAGCGCACACGCCTGTTGTCCTGTAATACCTAGGTCAGCGTTAGCCAGTACCTGTCCAAGCGCTCCTGCACCCCTTTGTGAGCCAAATTGACCGCTTCCTACAATACCTGCTGTTGCTTGAGGTGCTAGGTTCTGAGCAATATTAGCTTGACCCAAGTTACCAATAGCATTAACTACGCACTTGGTATAAGGGTTCATATAGTTCTGAGCCATCTGGGATATGCAAGAACCTGCAACCCCCGCCGCTGTCCCTGTTGCGGCGTTCAGCGTGGGCTGATAATTACCTGCATTTTGAGATGCTTGGCAAAATGCCTGTGTCTGCAACCCTTGCGCTTGTATCGGGCCTGCCGTAGTTGCACTAGCTCCCCCTGCCTGTGATTGTTTGGCAAGGTTGTTGAGGTAGCACATATAAAACGCAGGAGCGGTTGTTGCCGTCTTTTGCGTAGTAGTGATAGGCGCTAAAGCACCACCCTGTAAAACAGAACCAGATGTCGCTCCACTAGCTTGTCCTAAGCACGCAGGTGCAGGATTTAAATTGGACGCTGTGGTCGCAGTAGGTGTTGCAGTATTTACTGATGAGAGTGCCATTATTTACCTTCCATGTATGACAAAGGACTCTTAGCCTTTGGTGGGATTTTATTTATAGATGTTGATCTTTTGTGTTCACGGATAGCCTCACGCATCTCGTCAAGCTTTTTAGCCCCTTCTTTATTTGATCCACCACCTAAAGCGGTAACCAAAGATGCAGGGAATACGAACTCGCCATCAGCAATCATCGCATTAATGTGTCCACCCTCGGAGTGATTCTCATAGTGCTTATGTGGGAATTGGTTCATAAAGTGGTGCAAAGACTCAGCCCCTGCCTTGTTAGAACCGTCTCCAAGAGCGGCGACAATGTCGGCATCCATAACGTAGTCCCCGTCCTTTAAAACCGCAGGGATGTCGTCTGATTGGCCTGTACCACGCCCTTGGGCATAGTGTCCAGTAATGCCAGTCACAAATTCAGGTTTATGTGTGTGCGCCAATCCACCCTCCTTAAATCCAGTTGTTCTTTGCATATAAGGGAATACACCCCCGCTAGGCATAGCAGATCCAGTAATTAGATTAGGAGTTGTTGTCGCTCCTAAAATTTCTGAACTTGGGTTATAAAGCTGATTTTGCTGTGCAGGCGTAAGACCTGTCGTTGCAAGTGGCGATAAAAATGTTCCTGAACCACTTGATGTACCCGTAAATAAACCCGTTGGAGTCAAGGGAGAGCTTGGAGCACTACTGTAATTATTGTTAACCGACTGAGTTGGGGTAGTAGGATTTGCAGAATAAGACTTTGAATTCAAAGGCGTTGATGTTGGAGCCAACATCTGTTTCATACCCTGATTGATTCCTTGTTGAACTAACTTTTGTTGTAATCCACTTGGTAATCCAGAAGATGCAGATCCAGGCACAGTTGCATCAGCACCTGTTGATGTTGTGTACTGACACAAAGCACCATTAAGCGTGTTTGCAGGCGTTGTTGGAGTTAAAGCATTGCCAGAAGTTAAATTAGATGGAGTTGCTTGAGGAGCGGTATAAGGGCTTCCATCAGCATTAACTGGTTGCTGAGTAATGGAATCTTGAAGACCAGTGGGCGAGTTAGCGCTTGCCTCAATAGCATTTCCTTCAGAAGTTACGGTTGATGTTGCGCCAGTAGGAACTGAGTCCGAGGCTGAGCTAACAACTTGTGTTGCGCCATCAACAGCCGCCGCACTTCCCGCAGTTGCTACATCACCACCAACAACGCCAGTATTGAAAGCCGCCGTTTCAGCCGCATCAGCCGCCGCCGCATCTGCTGTAGCACCTATAGCCGTATCAGCCACCGCCGCAGGCGCACTATCAGCCACTGCCCCCAATAACGCATCAAAGCCCATAACTTACTCCATAATTATCGAATACGTCTTCTCAAAATACTTTGCACCCATTCTTTCTAAGATAGGTCCGTAGTCCAAAAATGGTTTAACGTGAAATAAGATCCTCATTGGATTTCTTTTCTTTATCTCTTCCGTTGTCCACCTCAAAAACTGAATCCCTGTAAATCCCTTCCTGTAATCAGGATGAATGTACAAAATATCCGAACTGGCTGTAATACTATCTTTATAGTGCAGGTGTGAGAAAACAAACCACACCGAATATCCAACCAGTTTCCCATCATCTCTTACACCGTGCACCTCAATCATGTCTTGCTCGTGCATACTTGCGTACTTTTCAGTGTTCGGATTAAATTTAATTACATCTTGTCGTTCTGCAATTTCTTTGTAATGTAATTTGAATAAATCCTGCGCCTCATAAAAAAAAGAACGTCCCTCCTCTTTTTTAAACTCAATCATTGTGTCTCCTATACCCTAGCCTCCAACTGATATTGTGGATTTGTTGATTTTTTCATATCCACACCGTTTGCATGAAGGGCTGTCATTATGTCGTGTTGTGGCCCCAGGTTCATGTAAATTAGATCAATCTTATTTGTCTTAAGCATTGTCACAAAATAGTGAATTGCCTCCATCAAAGCAAGAGGAGCATCAGCGCTCACAAAAAACACTTTAGCAACATCTCTGTTAAGCATTTGTATATACATCAGCGTATTTGTGTGTTGCATGATCTTTGTACCAGGCAACATAATAGCTTTATGCATTAACTTAATGGCAATATTTGGATTAATCCCATGCTTTTGGGCTGATGACGCAATAATTTCGGATGCTTTCATATTAATAAACACTCTGTTGATTTTGCGATATGGACATTATCCCTACCAATTGTTGCGCCCAGTCTTGCCAAGTTTCAAATCCTCTTGGATCAGGCAATCCACTTTGAACAAAATACCCAATACCCTGCATCCCAGAAGCCCAATCTCTCCACTTCTCCTCTGGGACAGTCCCCAGTTGATTAGACGCAAATTGTTGAGCCATCGAAGCACACCAGTAATCCCAAGTCATACCACGGGGGTCGTATGTGGTCGTCATTATGGATTACCCGTTGAACGCTCATCACCCATATCCACGCTCATAACGCAATTACCCAACTGATAATCGCCGTTAAAGTCATTACTGATGATGCGAAGTCTCATTTCTCGTCTTTGTTCTTTCATGTCAATCTTGAGTGTAGACGAGGTAAACGTATAGGGAACAGAATCTACGTCCGTTCCATCAGCATAGCCTTTACCCGTCACAATCAAAGACATTGTTCCCGATTGTACAAAGTCAGGCTCAAATCTCTCTAATCTGATCCACTTATTATCGTTAATCAGTTGTTGTTGACCAAGTCCACCACCAACCCATCCGAGGGAGTTTGTCTCAAAGTATGAGTTGATAGCATCTACGTTGGTCAAATAAACCTGATCCGTTCCCGTTTCGTGTTGCCAAAGGGTATAAAACTGGTTCATAGTGACCGTAATTGTCAGACCAGTACCGCTAGAAGGAGATCTGGCAACAGTACTTAGTGTTCCAGATAAAGCATTTTGATATGAGCCACCATTTGCAATAGTGAGTCCAGTGACTGGCCCTGTACCCCCTCCACCAGAGATACTTGATACCGTAAATACAGCAGGGCTACCCGCTCCACCTTTTAAAGTAACTACGTCACCAACAGCGTAAGTTGTACCACCGCTGACAATGCTCTCTGCGGTTACTTGGTAGGCTGTAGGGGTGTTTTGTGCCCAAATAGGGTATCTAAATACCTCTGAGAACACGCCTGCTGATCTTTGTGCGCCTAGTGCTTGACCTGCGTCATACCAGGTTTGTTCACGGACGTTATAGATGATCGCATCCGTGCACTCAGTTGCGGAACCCTTTGGATAGAACCACCAAATCTCTCCCCAACGAGTAATCTTAGTTGCCCAAACCTTTTGCCTCTGGACTGTATTAATGTTGTCAAAGAAGTAGTTGATGTTGACATTGTTGGGTATCTCCTGAACCACACCGTTGTAAGATAAGAACCTATCCACACCAACCCAGTAATAAATGCCATCATACTCAACCACGGAGTTAGATGACATGATTGTGGTGGCTGTAGAGATAATGTCATATCTCCAGTACAGCGTAGAAGTGCCTACAGTCTGCGGAGAATAAGTTACCCTGGTCAACTGATCCAAAGACCAGAAAAGCCCCGCAGGAGACGTTGTACCGCCTCTAAGTGGCATTCCCTTGACAACTTTAGTTCCAGATACGTTATTGGCGTTGGCATCAGATCCAACCCAGTTATTAAAGTTGCCTGCTGAACAGTTCTGGATAAGACCATTGTTACCGTAAACAAATAGGTAGGGATAGAGCATACACGCCCCACCGCTCACAGATATGTTGTTGTTAAAGGTAAAAGTGGTGGATGATGATCCAGTAATGGCATTGTTAACAGTTACAGTGGTATTTCCACCAGAAACCACTACAGCAGTCACCACAGTATTCGCAGATACTCCAGTTCCAGTCACCGTTTGATTAACGCCAATCAGATAGTTAGATCCAGTGATAACAATCGTTTCGGCATTAGGCGTGCCAGGCGTTCCAGTAGCTGTAAACACGCCAACTTGACTCATTGCACCGTAAGGGAAAGTACCTAGTAAAACGGGTGTATTAACTGTATTGTCAATGTCAGCCAAGTTTTGACCTGGGTGAGCAATCAGGTTCAGATTACCCGTACCGTTGGGGTCATAACCAATATCAAACTGCCATAAATTGTTGGCACTGGCAGTAAAGTTATTTAGCGTGATGGAGGTTGGACCATACCCAACACCATCATCATTATCTGTCTGCCAACCTTCTAAAAAGCTTTGGCTACCAGAGTAAACATAGTTGATGCCGTTTTGGGACTGCATAACCATCCCACGGCTAATCTCAGGAGCGTTAAGGAATATTGCCTTATAACCACCCATTTTCCTAGGTAATTTACGCTGAAAACGAACCCATTGACCGTCCACAAAAGAGGGAGCGGCGAACTGAGTCCCGTCCCGCTGAATACCAGGATTGATGGCTAGGAGTGCAACCTTTAAGGTCAAAATGCACCTCCAACAATACCGATAGGCGCTTGGATGCCAGTTGAGGCAAATAAGACAGATTCAGTACCTGCCAAAGTAATTGCGACCTGACCAGTACCAGGTAAATAAATACCCGTATTTGTATTGCCAGAGAATGTAATAGATGGTGTACCTGCGGAACCAACTGGGAAAGCTGTAATCGTTACAGTTCCACTGGTCACGCTGTTGGCGTTATAGACGTTCGTCCCGTCACAAACAGCCATCACTGTATTACCTTGACCTACGGAAATCGTAGCTCCACCAGAGGCAGAAGTCTTAACAGTTAATGTATAAGATCCAGTCGTGTTATTGGTAATTGAATAAAGCTGAACCGTAGAAGGCACAATCACAGTCGTGTTAGCAGTCAATACACCAGAGTACTCTTGGATCGTATTAGATGCTTGAGACGAAGTTAATGTATAGGTGTATGGGCTTGATAGTCCAGTTAATGAAACAGCAAACTGGGTATAGGCAAAGCTGTTAGATCTGCCGTATCCGAATGTATCGTAGCCACTAGATCCGTTAGAAACAATAACAATAGACTCAGCCAATTGAAGCTGTTGGTTGGGGTTGCCGTCTATCGTATCTGAACCACTTGGCGATAGAGTAACAATTCCAGATCCGTTATTTTTAACAATAACAAACCAATTGTTTCCTACGCTAGATGCGGTTGGCAGGGTAATCGTTCCTGCACCAGAACTCCATACATAAAAGGAAGCTCTATTTTGAGGTGCAAGCGTTAAATTGGAATACTGAAGGGTAACGGGGTAGGCGCTGTTTAGAGTTGGCCCAATAGCCGTTAAACCGTATCCTGCTAGGGTTGAGGCACTGGCTGAGGAAGTACCCACACCCATTGCGATATTAGCCCAAGTACCTGCCACAGTCGTGTTATTAGTTACATAAATGTAATAGGTATTAACTGTCGCTGTCGTTGGTGCAACAGGTATGTTAATGATCGTACCGCCTTGGCTATCAGTAACTGTAAAAGCATACTGACCAGAGGTTCCTACGTTACGAACAATAATAGCCTGGCCTACAGATACTTGAGTTGCAGGGGGCATTGCAACTGTCAGACCTGAAGCCGTGGCTGTAATTTCGGTAATATTTGCCGCTATATCGCTTGTCTCTGTACCGTTAATAGGCCACTCTAAAGCAACGCTTTGGCTAATAGTTAAAGACTCATATGCAACCTGAGAAGGAGATATAGTCTGTCCAGTAAATGGATTTACATATGTAGTCATTAAGAATCCTTAGCGATAGTCTGACGATCACCCATACGCAGATCATCTTCAGTTTTAAGTGTAGAAAGTGATTTATCAAACATAGCCTGCCAAGTGGGTATCCTTGCATCATTCTTTAAGAATGGGGTCATCTGTAGCAAAGTACCAAAAAGCATGGCATTTGGAGCGTTTTGAGTTAACCAGTTAGTCTGATTAACGCTTGATAAAGGCTGAATACGCTCATAATACAACACCTCGAACTGATAGGATTGATCAGGCGTAGGAGCTATATACCAATGCTCATAATCATAATCAGCGTAATAAACAGGGGGGCTTGTCTCTGTATTGTTAGGCCAATAACTGGTCAAATACTCGTATTTTCTCAAGTAGATAGGTTGTTTTGCGCCAGATGCATCAATGTATTTAAGTGATACTGTTTTTCGCCACCGTGCAGGCTTAGGAATAACGGGGCTTCCTGAAACCATTGTGCTTTGTGCAACATTTAACTGGCCTAACGTCTTGATTTCCTGAGCAATTTCAAATTCGCAAAGGGAAATAGCAATAGGCACTTGATTAACAACTGCTTGATCATTCCTCTCTAAGTACTCATAAATGGTACTTACAAGGCTGTCATAAGTCATCACCCAACTTGGAGTTGAGCTTATGGATGAGATTGTCATTGCGCCCCCTAATATACGCCTATTTTAAATAGTATCGGGGGAAATGTCACCCCAGTACTTGTTCTGTCTGGTGCATGACAACAATTCTTTGCTCAGCACCAAACAAACCACCATTAATTACTTTGGTCAGACCGTTGTAGTCCTTGGCCTGCGCCAGTCTGTTACACCCGTGAGTTGACCAGAACCATCCCCCAATCGGAGCCGCCCACTTAGGTGTTCTAGCCCAATCTGGATTTGCCACCAAATCAATACCCAAAGCCTTGCCTGCATGATAAAAGTTGTCATGCCCAGTCAATTGGCAGATCGCTGAGCCTCTGAACCTCCACCCGTCACCAGAAGCTTCATCCCGATTTCCCATACGAAGTTGGTAAATGTGGTTTGCTATTTTTTCAGGCTTGTGGGCGTACTTCATAGCCTCGTCCATCGTTGGGAATCGCTTAGGCCACAGTTGCATGAGAGTCTCAGGACGGTAGTTCAGGTTCTCTTCTAAGCTTCTGAAGTGGTTGGATTCGTAGCTGAACTGCCCGATGAAGCAGGCTTGCTCCTCAGTTGTGTCAATATTGAAGTTTTTGAACGTCATGTTCAGAGGATCTACCCACTCAGCATTAATACCCAATTTATGAAGTTGATCAGCGGTAATCATTTGACCCCCTTGTTAACCAATTCTCTTACTTCGTTGTATTGCTTGATACAGGCGTTGAGGGAGAGGATGGCTGTGTCACCGTCTGAGGCGATGCCGATAAGCTCTTTGACAGTCTGTCGCTCAGATTCGGACTCATTGGCTGTATTTGCTGATTGAGCGGTGGAACCTGAACTGACTGATACACCACAGGAGGTCTGAGGTAACCGCAACTTGCCAGAGTCAGCGTCAGCATTAAGATTAAATTTTTTGGATTGAACATCATCTTTGGCCTTCTTTAAAGCATTGTTAGCAACTACTAACTTTTTAGCATACTCGGCTTCTTTTGCACGAGCTTCAGTATTTAAACGGGTAATTTCAGCTTGATCTTCGTCTACTCGTTGTTGATAGCCTGCATGGTGCTCATAGCCACCAAACCCGATTACAGCCAAAGCAACCCCTATCCATACATAGATGTTAAACACGAGTGCTCTCCCTTGCCTGAGCCGTTCTCATGCGTTCTTCATCACCTTCTAAGACGGGTGGTCCTGCGGGTGGCGGAGGAGGATTCCAATTTGGGCTAGATCCACCGCCTGACATCATAACTATTGGAGCAGGTGGGGGAGGTGGAGGCGCTACATAAGCATCTTTACCTGCCTTGACGTTGTTCATCATGGCTGTAGCCTCGTTGGTTAATCCCTTGGTCAAAATGCCTCCAATACCGCCCACAATGAGTAGGACGATGTCGTTGAGCATCTTGGTGTAGGCTTGGTCAATAGGAGCCATTTGTTTGATAGGCTGAGTGACAAAGGTCACCGAATACAGCAAAGCAAAGGTGATGAACGCAAATATCAGCGTTACCACAATAACAACAAATGCCCGTACACGGACATCTATTTCATCGGCACTGAGCCTGGGTTGTTTGTTGCTGTTGGACAACCACTTGAGCAGTATTTCCTTCAATTTTCTTCTCCAGTAAAGGGGCAATTAGATATTCTGGGCAAGTTTGGTCAAACTCACAGCGAGGCTTTTGGCATTGAGGGGCGCCAAAGTTATCAGGGTTTTGGCAAAAATAACGATAAGAATCACCGCATCCTGCCAACAATAAAATCAATACAGCGCATATTCTCATTCTTCCCTCTTTTCCTTTTCACGCTCAAGTTCTTTTTTAAGCTTTTCAATCCTCTTGAGATCATTGGCAATTAATATCCGCTCCTGATGGATGTCCATGTAGATAAACCCAATCACAGGCAATATCAGAACGAATAACAGCGCTAAGATAATGATGGTGATTACATACCCCCATGACTCACTCGATTTATTGCCCACATTAAACCCATGAAGTATATTGCCACGAATATCACTGCTATCGTAGATGCTGTTTTGAACCAGATCCTCTCAGCTATCTCTCGTTGCTCAGCTTCAATCTGCCTTCTTTTCTTAAACTGCGCCTGCCTAGCAATAGCCTGCTCATTCGCTATTGTGCCTAGCATCTTGTTAACTCGTGTATACAAATCTTTTAATTCTGGGGGCACTTGGTATACCATATACTCCCTTAGTTCTACACTCATCTCCTCCATTCTGGTCATTGCCAGAACTCGGTTAATCGCTTTTTCTGCCTGGTCACCCGTTGGATCGTAGACAGTCTTGGACAACATCTCTTCTTCTTCAATGTGATTCTTTAATGCGTTGTACGCTTTAAAGAACGCTGTCAAATTCTTACCAATCTCAGAGTAAATTGCTGTTGGATCAAATTCCTCGGCCTTTTTTGCAGTTTTTCTGCGTTTTTCCTCATTAAATTCACTGTTTGGATGAATATCAGCTAAGGTTTTGGGCTTTGCAGGAGCAAACAAATTCTTGAGAAAACCAAGTATGCCTGTGACTTCTTTGCCAATCGCCTTGACCTCGTTAGCTGTCTTGACAACATCTTTAACCAGGGCTTGTCCTTCTCTGAACATTTCACATCCCTGCTTAATGGCTTTGAAGGCGACATTGGCGGCGGCGATGAGGGTGAAAGGGTCAATCTCAAACTCCGAATATCTTCTTTATAAATTCAGCCGCAACCCCTGGCCCAAGAAGCACACAGAGCATGACACCGTAGAGCAAATACTCTATCTTGGTCATGCGCTTTTCGCCATTGGATAGCGATTGATGGATATTTTGATACCTCTCGGCACAAATAGCCTCATGAACCGCTAACCTCTTGTCAACATCGGCATCCATCACTTACTCGCAGGTTGGCAAGTAAATGCCTCTGGAGCTACTGTAGCTATGACAGATGATTCCGTGGTCGTTACAGTCTCTACAACGGGGGTAGATTCAGCATCTGCAATAGGGGAGGTAGCCAAATCGGGTACAGGATCACTATCAACAGTATCAGTGACGATATCAGGTGTTTCATTTGTAGGCTCTGAATCAGGAACAATAGGAGCGAAAGTTGTAGGCTCACCAATTGGTTCTGGCTTTGGACCTGGTACCGCATCTGTTGGAGGAGCATAACGCTTCTCAAGGAAATCCATAAACTTTAGGATTTCATCCATAACTTCAGTATCAAAGTCTTTCAGGTGATGTTCACGAATATCCTTGAGAAATTGCATATAGCCCTCTTAAACGGTTGGTGTTGCTACGGTTTCTACAACAGATGCCTCTTGTACAACAGGCAACTGAGCATTGAGTTGAGCTTCGATCTTTTTCATCAAAGGCCAAGCATTTGATTGAGTTGGTAATTGACCTAAAACATTCATGATGTCTTTAATTTCAGCGTCAAATAGTTCAAGATTAATTGCGTTCATAGTCATCCTATTTTTTATTCCGTTGGGTTCGGGGCAACGGCTTCCCCAATCGTAATTGTAGATGTGCTTCGGTCAATTGTCATCTCTCCTTCGCAGGCAATATTCCAGTCCTCCCCCGCCCTTTCTGAGTAGGATGGGACGTTGATTTTGACGTGCTTGCAAAGATACTCTTGGGTAGCATCAAACACCCTCCAAACGTGCTCTACAGTACCCCTTCCAGGCATTCCTCTGGACTTGTTAAACCTGATGGAGTACTTCATACCACCACCACTGGTTGTTGTTGTACGCCAACATTGAAATGGATGAATTTCAGGGGTTCATCACCGCCGTGTCTGGTAAAGCTGTGAGGTACCCAAGCATTGGTAAAAAACAGTGTCCCCTTCCTTACTGGAAAGAGTAGTTTATTAGATGCGTAAGTGACTTTGTTTACGTCAGCTTCGGGCAGTTGGGTTAGGTGCTTAACCTCCCTAGAATCAGTGATAACAATACTGGAAGCCTTCTCTGGCTCATTAAGAAAGTAAAAACCAACAATTTGATTGCCTTCTCCGTGGGCGTGGTCTTCCATTCCTGAGAACTTGTAGTGCTGTTGTCCCCACATAGATTGGAAATAAGTGATCTTGTCATCCATCTTATAGCCTTGGGAATTAAGAATATTCCAAGCTGTGGTGGCGATGTATCCCGCTAAATCTTTAACCCTTGGATCTAGATATAAGTTGTCAGTCATCTTAACTGGGTACAACTCATTAACTGGTTCTGTATTCCTTGCTATTGCCTCATCAAACGCCAATAAAGCGCCATCAACAAACTCAGGCTTTGAAATACTATATACCGCAGTAGCGAAATATATGGCTGTATCTAAATTATCCATACCGTTCTCCTATTTATTGTACGGATAAGTATACTTTAACTTTCAGTTAGTACTTGCCTTCAGCAAAGACATTTACAAATACAGTATTGTCTTCCAATGCCTCAATCTCGTGCCATTCATTGGCTACTAAATTAATAGGCTGAGTATCTTTATTCATGACCAAAGATCTATTTTCTTTACGAACAATGCAAGATCCTGCGTGACACATCGTTGCATGAGCAAAAATATGTTCATGTCTTGGTAATCCTTCACCCTTATTGGCATGGAATATATTTAGAGTTGCGCCATCATAAGTTAAATTATGAAATGGCTCGATTCTAATTGTTTCACTCATAATGTTTGAGTTCCAGTTGTTTTAGGTTTAGGTTTTGCAGGCCATGAATCTAAAGAACTAAATGATGCTAAATCAGAAAAAGTCAAATAATTTTGCTGAGTCTGTATAAATAAAGATTGAGCGGATGTTAACCCAATAGCTTGATTATAGTTACCATTAACAACATCAAATATTTGATATATTACATCCACATTAGCAGGCTCAGTATTTAAATCAACAACAATCCATTGATAATATCCATCACTCAAATTTATTTGTTTATTTACATGAAATAAAGAAGCATTTTGATTTAACCAAGCATTTTGATTTGTAGCCAATATATTATTGGCATCAGTTTCTGTGCCTATGCTGAAAGTACCTAAAATCCCTTGAGCTTGACCTTCATCAATTGTTGCCTGATCTGGGCAAACATAATCAATTGTTTGTCCTACTAAATTAATAATTGAATAAATCATACTACAGCGCCCCAATATGATCCACTACCACCTTGTGTAACAGTATGCCCATTTTTGGATATGGAATTTCCTCCAGAGCCACCACCATAACCACCTCCACTTCCTCCTGATGCACCCCAACCTCCACCACCTCCAGAAGCATACACACCTCCACCACTTCCTGCGCTATTTGAACTGCCTCCGCCAACTCCAGGCAGGATATATGATGAAGGGCAATAACTTCCATTCCCACACCAATTAAATCCTCCGCTTCCTCCCCCAGATCCGCCGCCTCCTCCTCCTGCAAAACCACCGCTTCCGCTTCCTCCTCCGCCACCAGACCCAGGAAGAATTCTTCCGCCCCCTCCCCCAGTGCCTTGAGCAAAACTATATCCTGGACAACCACAACTGCCTGCAAAACTTGCTCCATTACCACCAGAAGATCCTATGCTACCGCCAGAACCACCAGAACTACTATAAGGACTTACTCCTCCTGTAGCTCCTCCTGCTCCACCGCCACCACCGCCACCGCCACCAACTCCAGCTGAAGATCTTCCACCGCCACCACCACCACCACCTGCAATATAATTATTATTGGTGATGGTCATGTTATATCCAACACTTAATGCACTTCCACCAGAAGAACCCGCAGAAGCATAACCACCACCATTACCACCGCATCCAATAATATATCCATTATTAACAAGGGTTAAGCTATCACCAGTTGTACCTCCAGTTAAAGTTAAACCTGGATTGCTTGTGGTGCTACCCCATAAATAAACACCGCTATTAACAGTTACAGTGATGATTGATTTACCTGCTTTATATCCAGTAATAGTGGATATATTTAAAGAAGCATTGGATGTAGAAGTAGTGAATGTATAAGAAATAACGGCAGGTCCACCTGCATTAAATCCAAATCCTTCGGCAGACATTCCGCCTCTTGTAATAATTGTTGGCATTTAAATCTCCTGAGCACCAATAACTATTGGTTGTTTTATAACTCTTGGTCTTCCGTTTGGATACCATTTATCAGATATTCTTATCTTTGAATCTTGAACGCCTTGTTCACTTGCGGCTTGCATTAACTTGCCATAATTATCTGGATCATCTTCTCTATCCTTGATAATATTTGTGAGCAGTTCACCGCAAAATAATTCAAATTCACGATTATTCAAATCTAAATTATGTGGATTCTCATAAACATCATAATCAAAGTCAAAACGGCTCATAATATATCCGTCTTCAACATATTTCATGATACCAGATGAGCCAAATTCCAAGATCACGTCTTTGTATTTTCCAGTAAGTATCTGCGCTCTATTTTGAAATAAATTCAGATCTGAATATTCGTAGATGTAATCTATGTTATTTTTCATATATTATTTGAATTGTGTTACCGATGCCAATACAGTATAGGTTGCACTTGCTGTCTTGATAATCGTGTAGGTATAAACATCAATACCTGACGCATTACCAGAGGTTGGTGCAGATCCTCCCTGCCACTTAGTCGTTACTCCAGATGAAGATCCATCAATTGTGAGCGTACCGTTCATGTAGTAAGCTGTAGATCCTTGGGTCGCTAGTATAGCAATAGTTGCAGACTGCCCAGTAGCCAAAGCCGTATTCATGGTTGTACCAGAGCTAAATGCCAAGTTTTGAGTCCAGTTGGCACTTGCGTTGGATGAATAGTACTGTACAGCGCCAGTGTTGTAATAGGCTGTAGGCGTAGAGTTAATAGCACCCGCAGTTGTATTTACAGTCTCAGCGGCATTGGCTAAAACAGAAGCAAAAGTAGATGTTGATCCACTGAAAGTTTGAGTAGCTGTCCATGAATTAGCAGTACTCAATGAAACTGTGGATAAAGTACCAGAAGTTGGGAACGTAACAGATGTATTGGCTGTTAAAGTTCCTGTAAATGTATATGCTCCTGAGAATGTAACACTTCCTCCAGTGCTGACATTACCTGCAATAGTAATAGTATTAGAACCGTTATTAACACCAGTACCACCATAAGTACCAGACAATGTAGCACTTGAAGCAAATAATCCAGATGAGTTATTCGTCACTACACCTGCTGTACCAAAAGCTGAATTGGTGATGGATGTAGAAGCAGTAAGCGTAGAAAAAGATCCGCTTGTCGCCGCTTTAGTAGCCAATACCTGAACAGTACCGCCATTATCCTTATAGAACAATTTACCATCGGTATAGTTCAGCGCCAACTCAGCGCCAGTAGATCCGCTTGTTAAATTGGATGCTGATGGTACGTTAGTGGTCGTTCCACTAGCGTAAATTAGTATTGGGGTATATCCACTTTGTGCCATGTTAAATTCCTTTTCTCAATTTTATCTTAGAACCCACCGCCTGCAATACCTACTGGCGCTTGGATTGGCCCAGAAGCAGGTATGAACATAGCATCAGATGTGTTTGATGTGCCATTTGTTACAAAATGTATTCCATTTGAACCAAATGTCCCTAAAACCAATTCCGCACCTGATCCTGCCTCAATAAATAAAGCATTAGCAGTAGATAATGAATTGTTTGGAAATCCTGCGGCAGAATAGCTGTAAGTACTGCTATTCATACCTATTTCACCATAAACATTGCCTAAATTATTATATAAAGCATAAGAGGCGTAAGAAGTGTTGGCTGTAGCGCTAGTGTTCTTATTTTGTAAGGCAGTAAAAGCATATGTGTCAGCAGTACCAACAAATGAAGTAATAATGCCAGTATCACTTGCGCCATTAAGAGATCCACCAATATTTAAAGAACCAACGGCTCCACTTGCGCCACTGTAAGAAACTGCAATACTGGTCGCAGATGCCGCACCTAAAGTCGGAGTTACTAAAGTTGGGCTTGTTGATAAAACTACACTTCCAGTTCCAGTAGAAGTCGTAACACCAGTTCCTCCATTAGCTACAGCCAATGTGCCTGCAACAGTTACAGAACCAGAAGTTGCTGTTGATGGGGTAAGGCCAGTAGTTCCAAAAGAGATATTTGTAACACCACCAGAAACTGTTGCCCAAGAGGTATTTGTTCCATCTGTAGTCAGGTATTTACCTGAATTGCTTGTCTGACTTGGTGCAAGAGCGTTGAATGCGGCGTTGGCTGTCGTTTGTCCAGTTCCACCGTTTGCAATACCTAGAGTTTGAGTCCACTGAGGAGCAGATCCAGATGAACTTAAAAAATATCCAGATGTGCCAATACCAAGCTTAGATAAAGATGTACCACTTGCGTAGTATGTTATATCACCCGCTGTATAAGAAGATAATCCTGTACCACCATTTGCTATAGGTAAGGCAGTACCAGATAAGGTAATTGCAAAAGTACCGCTAGAAGTAATTGTTGATGGCGTAACCGATAAGAATGAAGGAACCGTCATGCCGACAGAAGTTACTGTGCCAGATGTTCCATTAGATGCAGAAGTAATTTGACCTTGAGCATTAACTGTTAAATTTGCATTTGTATAGCTACCCGCAGTTACCGCAGTATTTGAAAGAGCAATAGTTCCAGAAGAGGTGATAGTCCCTCCACTAAGACCAGTTCCCGCTGTAATTGATGTAACCGTACCGCCACCAGAAGCGCTAACTTGCTGAAGCACAAAAGCTGTTGTTGCAAGCTGAGTAGTATTTGTATTTAATGCGGCGGTAGGAGCAAGAGGAACTCCTGTAAAAGTAGGACTTGCACTTAAAACAACACTTCCAGTTCCAGTAGATGTTGTTGTAGCTGTTCCTCCATTGGCAACTGGCAAAATACCAGTGACTCCAGAAGTAAGAGGCAATCCAGTTGCATTGGTAAGTACACCCGATGTAGGCGTACCGAGTGCAGGAGTAACAAAAGTAGGGCTTGTAAGCGTTGCGCCAGTAGCCAGAACAACCGCTCCGCTACCAGTTGTAGAAGACAACCCAATTGTTGGGTTACCGCCAGATCCACTGCCATTAGATATGGAAATACCAGTACCTGCTGTCAAGGTCACTGGAGTGGCTGTAGATCCTCCTGCAATTGCAAGTAAACCAGTGCCAGAACTTGACGCAATATTGGACATGAAACTGTTAAGAGAAATCGTTGGATTTCCCGAAGTTCCATCTGGATTTGTAATTGTTATCCCAGAACCTGCCGTCAATGAGACAGCAGTCATGGTATTTGTACCAGTCTTTACTTGTATACCATTACTCGTACCAGTAAGGGCTAAAGGAGCGCCTGTAAGCGATAGAACATAATTTGAACCCGCTCCATTGTCAGTGCCAATTAAACCGCTTCCTGCCCCTATATAACGTGAATTAGCTAGGGTTGATGTCTGATTGGTAATCGTCAGGAAAGTCTGAGTCAAGGTAGGGGAACTGGCAATCTGCCCCACAGTCGTTTGTGAGGTTACGCCGTTTTGTACGATGGGCACAATCTCTGAGCCAGTCAGAGTTGATGCGGTAGGTAGTTGTGATATTTGTACTTGTGCCATTATGAGCCTATAACAATTTCGTCTTCATCACCATTGACCAATCCTGGGGAAGATGTATTCGTACCAGTTGATAGTATAGAGTTGCTGTACTGTCCAGTGATCAACTGATTGTTCGGTACATTGAGCGCCAAATCAGGTCTTGGAAACCTTAAATTAATACGCTCAGTCTTCCTTGCAGGCAATCTGTATGGATCTTTCTCGTCCATACAACCCTCTTCACAAACCCTAAGACCTGGAAAGTTAACGTCTGCGTGCAAAGTAGAGAAGACACGCTTCATCTTACAGCGATCACATACCGCAATCGCTATACTTGCATACCCCTCAGTATCAAGGAACATTGGCATAGTTACCTCGTATAGACGCTGATATTAGGAGCCAAATAGATTGGCGATTTGTCTCTTTCCTCAAGCTCAGCCATTTGGAAGTACTTCTCAGCCTGCCCTTCAAGATACTGAATCCTAGGAATCTCAACTCCAGGCAACTCAATACTCATTTGGTGAGCCAACATAGATTGAATAGCCAACATCCACCGATCTGGTATTTCCAGTTGGCTTGTTAAAGCTCCAACATCCATCACTTGGCGTGAATACCATACAGTTGCTTGAACAAAATATGTGCTTGGCACAGGCCACAAATAGAACGTAGGCTGTGGAATTGTTCGATCAAACCAGTACTGATAAGGCTGATTGGCTGTAAAGTTCTGATTCGGTAGGTTTGTGTAGTCATCTCTGTTCAAACGTGACATTTGAAGCAATCTGGCATTGTTACCAAAGTAAAGTTCACGTAAAGATAGGGTTGTTCCACCAGTGGCAACCATTCTGTAGTACGGAACATTGAGTCCTGGGTCAATATCTTGCCAAACCCACTGAGAATCTGTCACTGCAACGCTTGTGCCAGTGTAAAGAGTAGTCCAATTAGTGCCATCAGCAGAGCCTTGGAAGGTGTAATTCCAAGATTGGCTACCTCCACCAGAGATATAGGGCATAAAGCCTATAGAACCGATGTAATTTGGGTTGCCAGTGCCGTAAAACACTGAAATATTGCCGTTTGCTGAGGTCTGTTGGCAATAAGTGTTGATATTATTGTCGTAAACATTAGCAACCGTGCCCCCTGCGCTTGTTGAATAGCTACCAGAAGGCTGATTCATGGTGCGATACAGCGCATTTAAGATGTCATTGGCACCATTGGGCAGGGAATAGATGTATTGATCAGCGTTAAGCCCTAAAACTAGCTTATCTACCGCCCAATATTGAATACCTTGGTTGATTAGGTTAGACAGAATGTAAAACAGGGACTCTTTAGCAGACTGTACCTGCTCATCCGTTAACTCTTCAGCAAGCTTACCCGCACGCCGAGCACCGTGATCTATCAATGTTTGGACATTGATGACTGTATTGCCAACGGTTCCTGAATATGACATTGATTACCACCCTGGGCATTTCCAACGCTTAAGAGATGCTTTTGCCCGTTCTGCATCACCTTTTGAATGACTTACTACACCAGACATACGGGCACAGAATGAATCTTTTCTGCTTCCACCTTGGGGCTGTGGAGCCTTTAGATGGGAACCCGTCTCTCTGTTGTACTTTTCCCTACCTTTGGCGGTTAATCCTGCGCCCTTAGATACTGGCAACTTTTCGCCCCTACCTACCGCAAGACTTGGACCGCCTTCCTTTTTCTTTACTGTTTTGGCTGACTCTATGAACGCTTCAGCAGTTGGCGCACCTTTGCTACCAGGCTTACGCATATGTTCTTTAGAGCCGTGAGCAATACGCTCTTGTTTAGCGTGAATATTGGCATATAGTCCACCTTCTTTGAATTTTTTACCTTTATCAGCACTGGCAAAATCTTTGCCGACCTTTTGGGAAATTCCAACCTTCTTGGCGAAAGCGGGGCTGTGAGCCACCGCCTCCATCAAGTTGTGTTGAGCTTTAGACTTGCTAGGCATTATGCTTGTGACTCTTGCCAGTTGAGACGAGCCACAACAGTGTTTGAAGCACCCGCATTAAGCGTTGTAGCTACGATGTACAGAATGTCTGGTCCATCTGGATATTGACCCGCTTGAGATGTTGGGACACTGTTAGATGTACCACCACCGTTTGCAGAGTTACCAATCGCAGAGATAGATGCTAGAGGATAACCAGTTTGACCAGAGCTATTTGTATAGAAAGCCGCAATTGACTCACCACCTGAAATAGTCACTGTATTGGTTGTATTAACCGCAATCTGAACCAAAGAACTGGTATTGGTACCACCCTGGATAGGAGATACAAAAGAACCAGAGAATGCTCCAGAAGGTATACCGTTAAGAACCAATTGAATAAGATATGTTGTATTGGTAACAACAGCAATCTCGTTCAGTTGTAACTGTAAACGGTTAATAACTTCTTTAATACCAAGCAATCCAACAGTACCATTGTCAACAGATGGAGCCAAACGAATAGCCATAATTGGCACGTTAGCTGTGCTGTTAGGGCTAGTCAAAGCGGTCAACATACCGTAGTTGTAAATGGCAGATACGTCTTGGTTAAATCCACCATCCATCACCACTGAAGAACCCCAGTGAGACAACATCGCCGCAGAATCAGGAGACCCATATTCAACAGCCACAGGAGCAGTTGCAGAATATGTGAATGCCGTAGCCGCAGATCCACCAGTTGTACCACGAGTCAAACCAGTCAACTGTGGATAACCTGTTGATGAATTAGCCGCACTTGTTATTCCAGTGTATGTGAAATACTCAATAACACCAGATGTACCGCTACCAATAAATCTAGCAGTACCACCTGCGGGGTTAAATCCTGCTGTACTCAATACATTGATTGTTGTATCTGTAGATGCAACACTAGATGTAATTGATGTAATTGGTAATACACCATTTTGCTCATAATGAGATGGTAAATTACCAGATCTCATGTAAGCAGTGTAGTTTACGTTATTGTTTTGGAAGTTGTAGATGTAAGTAATCGAGCCACCAGTGGTTCTAATGCCAAATCTAGCTACACCTGCACCATACCAAGAGTAGTCAATGTAGAACATTTGTACTTTGGTGAGGTCAAGGTTGTATCCAGATGGGTTAGATGCTGATGAAGATCCATCTAATACGTCATACCAAGATGATTGAGGTACTTTTTGTTCAATAGTACGGGACACAATTGCATTTGCAATCGTAGTTCCACGATACTCAGGACTAATGTACATACTTGTATCACTTGCAATACTTAAAACACGATAAGATTGACCACGAATAACAATATAGTCACCCACAACCAATTGTGTAGTAAATTGAGTGCTTGACCCAGTAACTGCACCACTTCCATTGGTAACAGAAACTGTTCCAACTATTTGATTGATTGAGTTGCGATAAACCGCATACAGTGTTTGCCCATCATATTGGAAGAAAAGACCGTTTTGTTGATCAAAAAATCCAATCTTATTGCTTGCGCCGTACCAAGAATATGGACTTACGTGAATAAATCCACCCGTGGAAGTTGCAGGCGTTGCTGAGGGAACAATGTTATTCAGCGTTGTATAAGTAAAAGTTAATGCAGTAGGTACTGTTTTGACAACAAAAGTACCGTTATAAGCACTTTGATCAGCGCCACTGACAACAATAACCGTATTAACAGTCAAATTGTGCGGGAACTTGGTTGTAACAGTAACTGTTGCACTAGAAGATGTCAGTACTGGTTGCTGAAGCTGTGGCTTAAGAATTGTTCCAGTAGAGAATTGAATACCTTTACCTGATTGGTAACGGAAATATCTACGAGTTTGACGTTGCAACAACTGATTTGGTATTGAAGCGCCAACCGTAAAGTTTACAGATCCATCATAAGCGTGTGTATCAACATATCCCGCAGGACGAGCGTACAAATTGCTCTGACCCGCTGTATTAGCGATTGTGGTCGAAGGTGTACCGTTGATATTGGTGAACGTAAATGTCGTTGCTGTGGGCGTTGTAGCCACAATCTGAGGGCCATTTATCGTTGTCGCTGTGCTTGGTCCAGTCGTTCCAGTGATATAAATCAAAGAACCTGCTGATAAACCATGTGGATAAGTAGTTGTACAACTAATTGTTGAACCACTAAAAGTAAATGCTGTTGTACCAGTTAAGTTGTAAGCATAGTTGCTATACGTATAACCTAGGTAAACATAAGTAGAAGTAGCCGACCAACAAGTAGCTGTTGTGATTGGCTGAGCCATGTTTACAGTAATAGAAGTGGCTGTAGAACCGCCTCCAGAAGCCACCCAACCCCAACCATTAGCGTTAGGGTCAATTGCATCTTCAATGAAGATTGGAGAGCCGTTTGGCACGTTTGAGGAGGTCATTGTGATGACCAACTGATTTGTTGTGGACTGATTACCTGTAATTGCTGATACTGGCAATGGAGCATTAACTAAATAATACAAAGATGCACGATTGTTCTGCATCGAAGTTTGTTCCCACTTCGTACCTTGCTGACCATATTCAAAGTCAGTGTCAATCAAAGATTGAGGTGTGGAAACACGCATTTTATCTACTGGATCATACGCAGTAGAACGCTGTGCCTGCTGAATTCTTAATTGATTATCGGAATTGGATGACGGACCTGTATAGACTGAGATTTCAGACATATTTCACCTATTAGAGTGGTGG
>Ga0007809_10000195_pt1 | contig 24605 bp, 29 predicted proteins | sample CryBogCBE02Aug07_FD_60383 | JGI IMG/M metagenome (GOLD analysis project Ga0007809, IMG submission 60383) | Freshwater microbial communities from Crystal Bog, Wisconsin, USA - CBE02Aug07 | ecosystem: Environmental > Aquatic > Freshwater > Lake | place: Crystal Bog, Wisconsin, USA | collected...
AACTTCATCAGTTTGGCCTGACTTACTTGTCCCTTGTCCCAAGGATACAATGTGAGTGATATATCGTCTTCATGAGCTAGTGCTTGTAACTTTTTCATAGCTCTACTTCCAACACCCTGCCGTAACGGATATGCTTGAAACCATTTGACTTCAACAGCATCTTTTTTACTCATACTAGGTGTTAACTCAAACATAGCAAACTGTTGATCATCGCCTTGTCCGCCCATAGGCATCACATGATTATTTTGCCATGTTTGCGGAAATTGTTTGTAGACTTTTTCAATCCAGGCCTTGGCTTTGGCATTGTTGTCCTGCTTGAGTGTAAATTCACTGGCTTTCATAACTCCATTACCATAACAGGATCAGCCCCTGCCCTTCCTACTGTTTCAAAACCAAAACCCTCATACCATTTAACCAAGTTAACAGTATTATCTTCACTTATATCAGCTATACATACAATAGCATCGGCACCTTGTTCGGCCGCACTATCTATTGCATTTGAAACTAAATCATTACCATAACCTTTGCCACGCTCTTCTTCATCAACATACATATTTCTAATAATAGCTATTGTTTTGTATTTTTCAATTAATGCGTTAACTAAATTTTTATCAGCACCTTGCCCGGTAAGATAGTTTGACAATTGTGGTTGGTTGCTATCAACTACATATCCCTCTAAATTACCACCATCGTTAGACTGATGTATGTAACTGATAGATTCTTTTAAAAATTCATTTGCTCGCATTTTTATTTTTTTTGTTAAACAGCTTGTGCAAACAATCCAGTTGTCCAGTTGTCGTCATAATCACCCTGGGGGGTATAGATTTTTACTTTACTATTCTTTATAGCATTGGCTACTTCTTTAGGGCCAACTGTAACGGGTATTGCAAATATTTTTTGATGCCCGCCTTTATTGGTAAAACTACCTAAATATTCTGCTCCTAAATTCATAATAGCATCTTGTCTTTTGGTTATTTCATTATTCTTGATAGCCATATCTTTTTGTATTGTAGCATCACTGTAGCCCATATCTTTCTTGCGCTGAATTTGTTTGTCGTATTCTTTTTGATTAGCAGGCCCAAACCAAAAATCATCAATTGTTAAATATCCTTTTACTTCAACATCGGGGTTTTGCGCTAGTTTAACCCAATTAGCACGTCCGCCTGGTGTTTGACTGACTCCTGCTACCAGTGTAATATTCAAATCTTTTAGAGCAGCCGCATATAATCCTTTGGCTATACCCTGACCTTGATGTGCTTTGTCAACTGTTATTATATCTACGGCATACGCATTTTTGAATGGCAGTGATGATTTATCTAACTTCAACATTGCTACAGGTTCACGGTTGTCTTTATCTAACACTATTATTCTCATTTGTTGCTTATTGCCGTCTGTAGTGTACATTAAACTATTATTACCAGGTAAAGGCCGTAAATTTTTTACATTAACTGCTTTTTTGGCTATTGGTTTATATGACTTTTCTATATCCAAAAAACCTTTGCCTCCTGTAAAATCAGTTGGATAAAGGCGTTCTATTTCATTGATAAATTCTTTAGCTTTCATTTTGTTAAAATTAGTTTAGCAATTCCACTTGCGCAGAGATTTATTAATATGAGCTTTTTGACTAAAACCTTTAGGGTGACTACAGTTAATACTGTTTTTGTACTTTTGGCTCCAAGTTTCTTGAATAACTTCTTTTATTTTCATTTTAATAGTCCTTGCACTGTATTTAATCCTGTTTGTAATTTTTCTTTGTCACCGGCGGCTTTGGCAGCGGCAGCGGGTTCTACAGCCTTATCAAATTTACTGCTGTGTATGGCAGTAGTAATCTTGTTTGTGTAAATATTGTTGATATCGTTAATAAACTGATTGTAATTGGCAACATGGCTCAGTGATGCTTTACCAAATAAATTATTTGCTTGTAATCCCACTCCTAGTGCTTTAACTGCGGCTACGGTATCGGCAACTCGTATTTCATCAGGATTTGACCCAGGATGTTCTTTTAATTCTGGTGGTATAACAGGCTTTTTAACGCCAGCTAAATTGGCATAAAAGTTTAGTATATCTACTGCCCAGTTGCGCGGGTTTTTACTAACGTTGACCAATTCAACATTTTTACTTTGTCTAAAACTCACAGGATTATTATCACGCATTTTGACTTGAACACCATAACTACTAATGCTTAAATTTAACAATTCAGCTAGACTAGAGTAAACGGTCATTCCTATAACTCCCTTTACATTGTGCTCAGGTACCAAAGCACCCATCCAATCAGCGTTTTCGTAATAACTCATTACTAAGTCAACTTGTATATAAGATTCTGGCCCTATTTTGAAAATAACATTTTTTCCTGAGTCTGTACTGTAGTCAGGATTTACATTGGCAAATTCTTTTACTTCGTTGGCATACTTGGTGGCTATTGCAGCATCAGTCATGTCTGGTAATTTAGGAATAAAAAATCTTACATCAATATCCCCATATTCTTTTTCAGGATTTACAAGCAAATCACGTTGATAATAATAAGTGCTACCCACAGGCTCGCCTCCTTGTACTGGTAGCAGACCTTTTTTGTTTAAGAACTTATTAAATTGTTTAATAAAAGTTTGTATATGCTTAACTGCGGCTTCAACTACATCAGGAGTTATTTTGGTTCCTTGTGTCAGCGTACTGGCATACCCACCTTCTGTTATCTTACTGACATTGATATTTTCTACTATATTAGTACGAATGGTAAGATCATCAGGTTTTGATAAATTCAGCATAGTAAGTGCTTTATCAACTTCACTGGCACTGGGGAAAAAAGCTGCAGAAACAATCATATTACCGTTATACGAAGCCAGAGATTGTCTTGGCCATAAATCCTCAGGATCATTGTTAAATTCTAATTGAATTATTTTTTTACTGATAGGTTCTCTAAAAATTTTTGTTATTTTTTTAGGCGTTTTAAATCCAAATAATTCTACAAAATCCTGTGACATTCTTACGGAAATAACGGATATCATAGATCCAATGCTGATGTCTATATTTCTTCTTTGATCTAAATTTTTAAATGTTTTTAAAAATTCTTTACCAGAATCTACAACTTTCGACACACCTTCAAATATAGACGACGACAATCTTGTAAAATGATTTTCCGGAGTTATTGGCACTGAATATTTTCTCATTTCTGGTATGAGTGATTCGCGTACATACTTAATAACTTCTTCGTTAGAAATTAATTTTCTAACATAAAACTGAGTGGATTGTTTTTTATATTCTAACCATTCTTCTGTTAGTTTTTTTACAACACCATCACTGCGTAGTTCTTGCGGATGACCTTGAGCACTAGTCTTTAATCCTAAAGCGTTGGCGTTTTTGCCAATAGCCCCTGGTCGAACATCTACAGACAACGCCATTTTAAATCTTGCATCATCGGCTTCTGCGGCAGTTGGTATGTATCCACCACCTTCTTTTAATGTAGTTTCATTTATATTAATTGTAGACAATTGCCATCCAGCGGGAATGCTAAGACCTATACTTGTAATGGCGTGTTCAGCAGATTGTTTATCGGGAAAGAATAGTGTATTAGTACCTTCTAACTCACCACCACCTTTGCCTGCGGATATAAAATGTTGATCTGGGTAAGTAGTGCCATCACTAAATTCTATCCATTCAATATTATCACTGTTGTCTTTGTGAATATTTTTTATTGACTTTGGTGTTTTGAATCCCTGTAATTCAATTACTTTATCTATGTCGTAAATATGAGGTATAACTCTTATAATTGATATAGCGTTGCCAACTCGAATGTGTACTTGATCTCTGCTATCTAATCTTTTTAATGAATGTTGGAATTTACGCAGACTATCTAATTGATGATTTTCACTTAATAGATTTTTTTGATTTTTAATAATATACTGTGCTAGGGCAGAACATCGATGAGGATACCATTTATTTCCAGTTTGTTCATAGATGTTTTTATATGATTTTTGTAAAACAGATGACAGTTCAATTCCTGTTAATGTACAGGGTTTAAATTTCCAGTGCTTGCTCTCACTTAAGTCACTGCGCACGAACAGTTCAGGATGTAGCTTACCGTATTTTCTCATCAGCACTCCTGCTACAGCATTAGCTTGATTTTCAAAACTGCTACCATCATCTCCGGCATCATGTGGCACTACTGTGGTTTCGTGTTGTTGTTGATGCGTAAGTTCATGGGCTACGGTGCGTAAAATATCCATGATGTGACGATTTCCAATACCAACTTCTAACACATCAGTGACGTTGTTGTATCGACCAAAGGTACGATTGTGTTCTGACCATTTTGGATCTCGTCGTAGTTTTAATTTTGCTCGATGATGTAAATTTAACTCCTTGGCACAAAAAGCTACGAAATCATGTATGATATCTTCATCACTGGCTTTAACATCATCACCTTCTTCGGCGGCAAAAAGTCGTGTACTAGGTCCGACACCGCCAGGAGTTGGTTCACCTTCGTCTAACAAATCCGGAAATTCTTTTAAAATATGATTAAATTTTTTATTAACGGTATCGTCGTTGAAATTGATTTGCCAACCGTGTAAATAAATGTTTTCACTAGAATTATCATGTTGGCCTTTCATTGTTAAGTATGTTTTAATATGTTCTAAATTAACAGATCCTGCTGGAGCAATTGCTGTGACTTCGCCGGTAGATGATTCATAGTTTAACTGATTAATTTCATTATCCTGAGTCATGAATAACTTATCTCTAACTGCTATTATCTCTTGGTTGGGTTGAAGAGATATTTCGACTCTTTTAGTATCAAATTCATGGACTGTTAATTTCACAATGTCGACGGTATTACTTACTTTCAATTTGACATTAACAGAAGCGTCGCACAGCGATAATAATTCATTTATAATTTTTTGTTGTGTAACGCTAACAGATTCTACAATTAACCTCCGCATAAATTCACTAGTAGAACAGTTAAATAAATTAGTATTGGTAAATCCCATTTGTTCAAATAGTGTACCTAAATTCCATATATGTCTATATAAAGATTGTTGTACATCTTTGTTGCGCATACCTTTGGATTCATGTAATGTTTTAACTTTTTGTGGAAGTCTAATCATTTGTATTAATTTATGATATTGATTAAACTTATTTTCTAAAGTAGATTCATTCATTTCATCTAAATAATCTTCGCCGTACCCATAAACAAACGGAGCTTGAATCTTTTCTTTTAAACTGAGTTCTTTACTGTGAGCTGCCGTACGAGCATTATGTAATTTTTTAATGTCACCTTGATTACGTAATATTTTAAATGCCAAGTTTTCGGGTGAAAATTCCCCGTGTTTGGTTAAACTTGTTTGACGCAGTTGCTTTATTTTTTTAGATAACTTGCTAATGGTTTTATATGAATTGGTACTGATAGCATGGTCAATGCGACTTTTGAGATCTTCGTATTTTTTACGTACATCAGTGTCGTTTATGTCAACAGCTTGTCGTAAAGGGATTTGAATCCATTCTCTATTGATAATACTATAAATGCCTTTGCTGACAACTTCTTCGTCACCAATTTGAACATAAAGTTCTACATCGATGCCTTTAATTTTAATGTCATGTTCATTGTTATAAATGGTCTTTTTAGCGTCAAATAATTCACGAAAAACTTCATTCTTAGTATATTCTGGGATGTCAACTATAAGGTGTAAATCAATATCAGAATGTGGTGTATATGTATAAGCGGCGTTGCTTCCGCTGATGGTTACATCACGTATTGCTAGGTCTAAAATCCCCAATGATTCGGCAAAATCTTCGGCTATTAATAGCAGTTGTTTTTGTATTTCAGGTTTGAGATTTTCAGTTTCGTCCCATAACAAAGGGTTAAGTTCGTCATGGAACTTAACAGCATCATTAAGGTTATAAGATTCGATCTGGGTAATATTCATATATCTTATATTTAGTGCTAAACAGTATAACACAATCATTAAAAATCCGCTGATATTTTCACATCAGCGGATTTACAATAGAAATTAAAGATTATTTTTTCTTTTTGCTTTTATTTGAAGCCACTACTTCAGCTTTAACTGGTTCTAGAGCAACCGGAGCGGTATTCACTGGTAATTGATTTGATTTATATAAAATACTCAGTTCTTTATGAATACGATCTTGATCTGCTTGGTCATAAACATAAGTTCCGGTGTGGCGTAATAGCACTCGTTTATCTACCCAAATCTTACCACCTAAGTCTCTGAAGTTTTCGCAAAACGTCCAATCCTCGCTATAATAGCGATTTTCACGAACTGCTGTATCGAAATAAGTCTTCATATGTACATTGAGTTCTGGTGGTAAACCAATGTCGTTGTTGAATGGTCTAGTAGCTGGGTGGGCGTTTAGTTTTTCAAAAACATGACGCTTTATTAACAAAAATCCAGTACCGGTCTTGCTAACTTCCTGTAAACCATCAGGTCCTTCTTCGGCACCCTCGAATCCATTTACACACCACTTGATTGGCAGTGATTTCATTGGGTACAATCCCCCGATAACATCGACATCACGATTTAACATTACCAATACATGCCATGGTTCCCAACCAATATCAGCGTCAATAAACATCAAATGCGTAGAGTCTGTATTTCCTAAAAATTTAGCAGTTAGAGTATTTCTTGCTCGACTAATTAAACTTTCGTTAACCATGGTTTCTAAGGTCCAGTCAATACCTAATTGACGTGCTGTATTAGCCCATTTGATATAGCTCATAAAACATGACTCTGTAAGCATACCGCCATAACAAGGCATACAAAAATGAACCTTAGTGGTTTTTAAATAGTCAACGTTAACTTGAATTTGCCCTTGCTGTTCTACAACTGGAGCTTCAGTTGTAGGTTTTCCTGTTGATTCTCTGATTAAATCGGGATTTAGTAGTTCTGACATGATATTCCTTTATAAACTGTCTACTAATATTTAACAGTAATTATATAGGAGGTAAAATTTTTAGTTATCCGAAAATACCAGTCTTGGTTTTTTCATCGAGATAGTTGGGTATTAAATCTTCGTCTAATGATTGATAGCACTGATTGGCAATTTTTTGTAATTGATTCATAGACTCTAGTAATTTTACTAGTTTTTTCTTGTGATTGATACTTTCACGCTGTAGTGGTGCTGGTGTATCTATTACATTAGCATCTGTTGGTGGCTCTTTGATTATTATATCACGAGCTTTGTTTGCTATACCTAGTTTTCTATCAAAGATTGCTTTAATATGCGCATCATCTTCACCGTACAAATCGTGAATAATTTTACTTCTATCAGATGGATTGCCATCACGATACATTTTTCTTATCATTGTCGCGCTGTTAGCGTCTTTGCCCATTACCTTAAATTTAGTAGTAGGTGTAATGATAACATAAGCATGTTTGGTCATTGGCAGCAATTTCTTACCGTCTTTGGGATAAGGTTGCATATAACTAGGTTCGCCATTCTTCTTAATGCCGAATTTAAATCTAGGATTATCTCCGCTCATGTCTTTTTCGCTTACCCCAAATACCAATGCCGTATGCTCGGGATCAGGAATGTCTTTTACTATTTCGTCAGCACGATAAGGACTACGAACTTTGACTATGTGCCCAGATGGTATGCCTATTTTTGTTAACATAGTGACTTTGTCGTTGAAGTCGAAAGGATCATCAACAGGAGCAACTACATCACTGGTAGCAACATAAACGTTGTTTGCTCCGAATTTTTTTGCTAAAAAATCATAGCTAGATTTGTGGCCCAAATGGCCCGGTTGAAATCTCCCACTATAAACCGCTAAGGTATTCATTTTTCTAATTTCCTCCAACCTTTTGTACCAGTATTTACCCAGTATCTTACACAAGCAGGAGTTACATTATGTGCGATTGCGGCTTGACTGCGACTAGAATATATAGTTCCGTCTGGTCCTTGATATGATATTTGATATAGTTCTCGCAAAGTTTGCCGCGTTTTTTCCGTCATAGGTTCTTGCAAAGCTCGTTTATCTCTCATTTTTTGTTTTGTAGATAAGCTGTGTGATTGTCCGGTCATTCCTGGCGATTTGCCACGTTTTATCATAGACTCAGCATGTTTAGCTTTGACCCCAGGTTTATCCATAGGGTTATTATTTTTTGTTTTAATTGATAATATAGCTGATTCGGCTTGTTTAATCATTTCATAAATTCTGCCGCTAGGTACATACCTATTTTGTTGATATTTATTTCCTGTTACCATCATGCGTTTTGCGGCATGAATCATTTTAGCTTTTTCTTTCCCGTCTAAACATTTTGTAAGCAATAAATGTGCCATAAAATGTTCTTTGGCTGTAAGTATCGCGATATTTTCTTTTTTATTAGATCCGCCAAGTGATTTAGGTATAATATGATGTTTTTCAGTGTAGCCTTCCACTATTCGATTTTTAGATCGAAACATTATATCAAAATATATTCGACTATACTTGTTACCTATAGTATTCATATTAGTAAGACACCGTGATAGAATTAATAATACCCGTTGAAAACTGGGATACTGCCGCGCGGATCCAAACAAAATTTCCAGTCATGGTGTATGACGTTGTTTCACTGGCGACGGGTCTAGCAGTGGTATCATATATCTCAACATCAAACCAACTGGCAGTTTTACTGTCTTTATTTAAACTGGCTTGTAGAGTAATAATTCCTGTAAAATTCGTAACTGTTATTATAGCTGTTTGTACACTACCTTGACCCCCGTAAAAATTGGCGGCAGCTAGTGGGTCTGTGGCAAAATTATCAGTACTACCATCGTAATTTTGAAAAGCGATTCCGTTAACAACGGTCTGCAGTAGGGTTTGTGTAGAAAAAGTCATTTTTAGCAATAATATGTTATATTATTTATGCTGGAATGATATCTATTGTTTTTCGAATTAACCCTGGACAAATTAAAGACAGCATAAGCAAATAATCATCACTTGAATGATCTATAAAAAAGTGTTCTTGACAATATAACCATGGATTTAAAACCCAAACGGATAGTCCCGGACCAATTCTTATATCGCTTGCTTGATTCTTTAAAAAATTATCTAAATTTTCCTTGGCACTTTTGGTCATTTTCATATTCTTGAAATAAGTCCGGTATAAATGCTTGGGATTTTTTAATTTAATGGTATTAGCTGGTCTATCTATAACCACCGTTAAACACTTTATTCTTGCTATTTCAATACTACGACATATTTCTGCGATTAGTTTTTTGTTATTTGTATAAATCCATGCGTGATTTATCGACGTGACCAATTGAAATTTTATCTTGGTATTTAATAAAATATCAGTTAATTTATGTAATTTTTCAATGGTTTCGTCTTGAATCGGATTTATTTTTCTATATATATTACCTTGATTAACCCATTTATTATGTGTTGCTATTCTCCAAGCCATTCTACGGGCAATGATCATATCAATGTGATCATGATTCAGCGTCTTGATAGCATTAACTTCGTCTAAATCAAAAGTTAAAGAATATTGCCATTGCCCGTAAAAAAGCCTATCTTTAAAAACGCTATTAAATTCAGGTACTTTGCTCATCAACAATAATAACTCCGTCGTTTCTAACTACCGGGATAGTATTTAAATTAGAGATGATAAAATCAATTTCATCGTTGACTACTATTACTTCTACAAAACAATTACTCAATCCTTCGAAGAGTATTTTTTTGCTCAAAGGCACACGGATAAGCTCATCGATTTTACGATCTAATGGTCTAGCGCCCATTTTACTATCATAGCCTTTCACAGCCAGCAAGTCAATTACTTGTTCAGAGAAATTCAACTTGATATTTTTTTCTGCTATACTTTTTTGTAATTCTTCAACAAACTTAACAACAACTTTTTTAATTGCTAGATTATCAAGTTTTTTGAATTTACAGATTTTATTGATACGATTGCGCAATTCTGGTTTGAAAAATTCCTTCATCGCACGATCTTCGCTACCAGTTTTATCTAAACTTTGTCCGAACCCAATGTTATTGTTTTCATTGTCTTTGGCACCTAGATTGCTGGTCATGATGATAATGCTATTATTAAGCTTAACAGTTTTACCATTAGCGCTGGTGATTTTTGCTTCATCTAACATTTGTAGCATAATGTTAATTACGTCTGGGTGAGCCTTTTCAACTTCATCAAACAAAATTACGCTGTAGGGATTTTTTGATAAATCACTGATTAACTTCCCGCCGCCTACACTGCCATCTTCAAAACCAACATAGCCAGGTGGAGCACCGATGAGGGAACTAACAGTATGTTTTTCACTGAACTCGCTCAGGTCATATTTCAGCAACTTCATGTCTAAATTTTTAGCTAACAACTTGGCTAATTCTGATTTACCAGTGCCAGTTGGGCCCAAAAACAAAAAGCTGGCAATGGGTTTATTCTCATTACCAATACCCGAGAAGTTAACATAAATTTGCTCTAGTACACTGTCAACAGCATCATCTTGACCATACAATTTATCTTTGATATTGCCTTCTAGATTTACAATATTTTGACTTTTTTCGTTGCGTAATTTATCTACAGGGATATCTATAGCACGACTTATTTGTTCCAGGATCATGTCTTCATTGATTGTGATATTAGCAATATCTTTGATGCGTTGTCGTGCGCAAGCACCGTCGAGTAAATCAATACTTTTATCAGGATTTTTACGATCATGAATATAACGATTACTTAATTTTACTGCGGCGGTAATAGCACCAACATCAATCATTACATTATGGAAAGATTCCAGTCTTGGACTAAGACCAATTAAAATTTGTTCAGTGACTTCGGGAGTAGGTTCATCGATTGACACACGATGGAATCTACGCATCAACGCTCGATCTTTCTCAAAGCTTTCGTAAAATTCTTCCCATGTGGTTGACGCAATTACCTTTAGATACCCTTTGGTAATAGCAGGCTTAATCATATTGGCAAAATCTAAAGTACTTTGTGTCGAAGCTCCTGCTCCTTTCATGGTATGTGCTTCGTCGATGAACAGCACACAGTTTTTCTTTGTTTCAAACGCTGAAATCACCTGCTTGAACTTTTCTTCGAATTCCCCTCGATATTTACTGCCGGCCAATAATGATGTAATTTCTAAACTCCATACTTCATTGTCTAGCAAGAATTTCGGAACATTTCTAGAGTTAATTTCCTGCGCTAAACCTTCGGCCAACGCAGTTTTTCCTACTCCGGGATCACCCACTAGCAGTACATTGGCTTTGAATTTCCTAGCCAAAATTGTGACCATTTCATCCAATTCTTTGCTTCTGCCGATCATTGGTTCTAACTTGTTTTCTTCGGCAAGCTTGGATAAATTTACGCAGTATTCATTAAGGATTTCGTCGGCTTGTGATGTTGTAATTTTAACGTCTCCGTGTTTGTAATGTTGTTGCCAGTAGTCATAAAACTCAATTTTCTTTAAGCCATGTTTTAGTAAGAAATAATGAGAATGGCTATTATTTTCCGCCATTATCGACAGATATAAATCACCAGTGGTTATTGTTCGTCGACCTGTAAATAATACCTGCGTCATAGCACGATTAAAACAGCGCTCTAGACCATTGGTTTTTTTAGGTTGTACATTGTCTTGTTTTGATACAATGCCTGTTAATTTCATTAGATAATTAGACAAATCTATTTCTAATTTGTCTGAACTAGAACCAAATGAATCTATTACCTTTTTAAAAGGCGGATGCTGGACCAAAGCCAGTAATACGTGTTCAGTTAATACATACTCGTGCTTTAAGCTCTTTGCAATAGAAATAGCATCAGCAACTATCTGTTCAATTTCATGATTATTTGACATAGGTTTCCATAAGTTATACTTCTAAATACTATTATACAGTCTTAGTGTATTAAACACAACCAATGCGGTTATTTTTGTTGTTCTTTTTTAATCAGCGATAATAATTCAGGACTAATTTCTTTTGGTATTTGGCATTGTATTTTTACAAATAAATCTCCACGAGTATTATGCGGTCCGGGTAATCCTTTGCCCTTAACTCTCAATACCGTACTTGGTTGTGTTCCCGCCGGTACAGTAAGCAATAATTGGTTATTCAAAATATCTTTTATTTCAACATCTGCGCCAAGTACGCATGACCATATATCTATGGTATAGTCGGTTGATAAATGCAACCCATTACGTTGCCATTTAGGATTGGGATGAATGCGATAATTAACAATTAAATCACTATTATTTGGGCCTATACCAGCGTACTGTACATGATCACCGTCATTGATGCCCAAAGGTATATCAATTTCAACGGTCATGTTGCCATGCTGTGTGCCAATGGTCACTGGTCTGCGACCACCAGTAGCGACATCGTTTAGTGTTACCCATAGACTCATGCGAGTTTGTGAGCGTTGAGCATGTGGGTGTTGGAATTGAGCCCCGAACATATTAAATATAGAACTAAAATCAAAAGCCTGTGGACCGCCGCCGAACTCAAAATGGAAATTGCCCGGACCACCTGACATTTGAGGACTATCGTATTGGCTACGTTTGCTCTCATCACTTAGTACAGCATAAGCCGATTGAATTTCTTGGAATTTTTGTGTATCTCCGCCTTTGTCAGGATGATGAGCAGACGCTAGTTTTCTATAAGCAGTTTTGATTTCATCGGGAGAGGCTCCGCGTGGGACACCTAGTGTTTGATAATGGTCTTGAGTCATTTAAATATTCCTTAACTTATAGTAATTATGTATCTATTGCCTATAAGGACAAATATTTTTATCTTTCAGGGAATGGTTTTTTAGGAGGTCCCTTGGGTTTTGTTATAGTCAGGCTTAGGGTTTCTTCTACGGAGTTGATGGAAACTGCGGGTGCGATATTTGTTGTAGGTATGCTTCCAAAGCCGCCTCCGCCAGTGCTATTTGTACCTGTGGGCGTTGTTCCAAAACCGGTATTGGCTGTGGGGAAGTTTCCTGCTGTCGGCGTGCCAAATGCTGTTGCCCCGCTTGTTGATACGTTGGTAAAGCCATTGTTTTCTCCTGTTGACGGCGGCTGATAAGTTGTTCCGGCGTTCATACCGAATCCATTGATAACAGCTATTTTTTCTTGTGTTCGCCCGTGTGCGCTGACACCAATTATGGCGCCAAACGCTAGATGCAAAAGACCTGCTCCTTGTAAGGTCAAAGGTTGCCATTGCCCGTTTACTTGACCATGTACCATTGATTGTAAAACACTCCAAAGTATAGGAAACAATATAAAATCACAAAAGCATATGGTCAAGTAAAGCCATGCCATTGAGGGTCTCCATCGATTATCAATCCAGTCTTCTTTTTTCTGTGGATGATGGTGATGATGATGTACAACCGATTTCATTTAAACTCCTGTTAACTCAATGATTACTTGTATAACCTTTAACAAATTCTCATTTTGTTTCTGCTGATTGAGACTAGTAGCCAATGCCAATTCACGTTGTAAGTCTTGTAATACTTCAACTAACTCGCTAGTAGATATTTGCGCCGCTTGAGCTTTTTCTGTCATTTCTTTTACATATGTCGAAGTGTTAATAAACACAGGATCATTGCTATTTTTGATTAGCATATTTAATTCTTGATAAACGCTGACTAATGTCATTTTAATCTATTTCCTATCATTGTTTGAATTGTGTCAGCATCGTGCTCGATGATATCAAATTTAATTTCGCAAAAACTCTTTGAGGGAGTATTACTTGAGTTATATCGAGAATAAAATTCTTCAACTACTGTATTTAAGTTAACAGCTTCTTTTTGTATGAATGAATTATTTGGTAAATGCTCGTTGTACTTTTCAAAAAAAGCCACTTCTTCCTTTAAATTCTTAATGTTGGCACTGCTCAACTGATAATCATCGCATTGAGTTTTATAATGTATAGCATGAACTCTGATGTTAACAATTAAATTATATGTATTCGCGTCGACTTTGTTAGGTAAATTGTTACTGGTAGAACAACTGATTACTACAAAACAAATCAATGCTATCAAGTATTTCATTTGACTGTTTCACTTATATTTTTTTGCTTGGTATACCATTCAATCCAGCCGTCTATTTTAGCTTTACAAATATAGTATTGGCTATAGTTAGCGTTGACGGTATCTAGTATGTCACTTAGCTTGGTTGTATTTTCAGCCAGCGATTTTAAATTTGGACAAGTACTCATCAACTCACTGTCAACTTCAGGAAACGGCAATCCCGGCGGCATAGTTGAAGCACACCCAATTAAAGATAATGTAAATAATAAGATTAATTTTTTCATTTTGCTGTATCTGTGTTGGGATTTTTGGCAGCGTCATTGTGTATTTTAATCACTGCTGGATCTATTTTACATTCAGCATTAATAACTTTTTCAACTGTTTGTATTTGGTTTTTTACCACGGTTTGCTTGTCGTGTACTGTTTTTATTTTAGTGCGAACCACTGTTTTTATTTTACTATTGGCATCTTTGCTTTGCTTTGTCGCCAAAGCCACTTCTTCTTTTAATTCTTTTATGTGAGTTTGATAAATTTCAGATACCCCAGCTCCGCCATACATGAATATACCTATCAATGTCATTAATATACCAATGGGTTTGGCTACAATGGCACTGGCATTGATGCCCGGAATATTAATCAATAACCCGCTGGCAAACCAAACTACGTATCCAACTATAGCCATAACAGGCCATACCCAAATAGGTATTGCCATTACCAAGTGATTAATTATATATTCAAACATTTAATTTCCTAACACAAGTAAACAGTGACGATATCTGTTAGTTCTATCTTCGAGGCCATTTGTCCCACCGTTGATTTTTTTTGTCACTTCTAAAATATTTTCTTCGTCAGCATAAGTATTTAACTTCTTCAACTGCCAAAAAAAGCAAGCCCCAAGTACAGCTCCCTCGAAAGTTTGGAGATATTCTGCCAACTCTGTTATGTCTTTGCCCGATTCATCAGCAAACTTTTGATAAATTTCTCGACCGGTTAACTGTATCAGCCCGCGACCACAAAATGCCCACCCGTCACCACTTGCTTCATCGCCATTGCCCAATCTGTTGGCATAAACACGATTTGCTATCATTTTTGAATTATGCGCATAACGATTGGCAATAGTGATATTGGCAAAATGTGTAGGCCATTCTGACAACAAAGAAGTGGCACGGTAATTTAAATTTTCATGTAGCCATTCAAATTCTTTGCTTTCGTGAGCACATTGAGAAATAAATGCCGCGCATCTTTTGTTAGTGTCAATGCTGTAAGTTGGCAAAAATTTATTTAATTGTTCACACCAATCTGATACATACTCGTTGCTGGGTATCAGTTGTGCTAGTTGACTTTCGGTAATCATATTAAGCCAGCGGCTGACTGTATGGCTCGTATATCATCATCGAGCTCGTAGTGGGTTTTAACTGGTAATCCTGCGGCAATGCGCATTTCGTTTAAATCGCCATCCTGTTTTTTTCTGTATTCTTTAGGAGACAAAGGCACAGTTTTTTCGAATGTTTCTTGACTAAACGGTGAAGATTTACGGTCATACACCATGGACCAATCCTCTACGTCAAATTCAGTAAGCGTAGATAAATCGTCTAATAACTGATGAACATGCGACGCGGCAGTACTGCGTCGTCTAATCTCAACGTAAACCAAATAACGATTGCTTTTAATTTCTCCAGGGCTTTTGTCAGCATCAACAATAAAGTCGTAGCCTTTTTCAAACCAATTCATTAGATCTTTGGCTGGCAATTCGCCTTGTACAAAAAAGCTAACAACAATGATGTCATCATCATTGCCCATTTTACTTTCAAACTCGTCAACGTGAATCTCGGGTTTGATTAACCCTTCCATATCTTTATAACCCAATCCTTCTAGTATTAAATTAGAATTCTGTTGGGGCTTGTGGTTGCGGTTCTGGTGGTAGCTCATTTTGTTGGTCTGCTTCTGGTTGTTGTGGTTTTAGCTGTTGCATTACATCTTGCGTGTAAGAATCATCTAAATTCTGTAAATCAATTTCTTTTTCTTCAATATCAATGGCTGATGTGCGTATGTCATTCATCAGACTTTTGGGCATGGTAATTTCAACTAGCCATATCTTTTTCTCGATTATTCTGGCAATTTTAGTACCCGGACGATAATCCTGCGGGTCATTGATTTTGACTGGGATTTTCATGTTTGTTTTCTTAAACTTTACTTCACAGTCAAATGGTAGCAATCTTCGCGCTCCTCGAGGATCAGGCATTAAATTTTCAGGCCATAAAAATACACAGCTAACCTTGTACTTGGAAATAGTCGGGCCTTGAACTAGCTCACCAATTTGCCAGTTTTTAAAAGCATACATGTCTAATTCATCTAATACTCGTTCAAAGTCAAGCAAGGTTATCAAGGTGCTATCACTCATGTAAATTTGCTTTACATTTTTGGCTACTTGCCAATAGTCTTGATGGTCTTTGAATAGTTCTTTGTCAAAATCTTTGTTCATACTAGTATTTAGCAAAGTTACAAATATGAGCAGATATCCGTAAAATCTACTGCTATATTTTAAATGCCGCAGAGCCTAATATTTATGCTAGATATTTCACTGATTACAGTACATAAAACTACTTTATTACCGCATGTAAATACGTTGGACAGCATCCCGTTGTCAGTCGTATTTTTAACTACATGGAGTCGAACTTGAGTAGACAAAGAGCAGTAAAAGCACATCGTCAAATGATGGCAATCCAAGAAAACACAATAAGTTTCAATCAAGCAAAACCAGCTAAATCAAGATCAGTGGTATTAGTTCCTAGAACTAAAAACCAAGAAAAACTTGTTTTGGCTCTGCAAAACGATAATGAGCATATTGTAATAGCCACAGGTCCAGCAGGAACAGGTAAAACTTACTTGTGTATGTTGGCAGCGGTAAAAGCACTTAAAGAAGGAAATTGTGAACGTATTGTAATGACTAGACCAGCAGTGGAAGTCGAAGGTGAGCAACATGGTTTTTTACCTGGTAATTTAGTTGCTAAAATGGAACCATGGACCAGACCTTTACTTGATGTTTTACATGAGTATTATAGACCTCAAGATATTTTAGGAATGATCGAAGACAATATAATTGAAATAGCTCCATTGGCCTATATGCGTGGAAGAACTTTCAAACAAGCATGGGTGATAGCAGACGAAATGCAAAATGCTACCCCTGGACAGTGCAAAATGCTAATGACGAGAATTGGCAAAGACAGTAAAATCGTACTGACTGGCGATGTAGAACAAGCAGACAGAAAAATCGGAGACAACGGTCTATTAGACTTAGTTGAAAGATTAAAGGAAGGAGGTGTAAACGGTATCAGCGTATGCGAGCTACAATCTCGCGACGTTCAACGCCATCCAATTATTGGATCGGTGTTGAAACTCTACGGTGATTAACTGTTTATATCAGTGCTGGTGGCGTCTACGACAGCGCCATCAGCTTTAATGTTAATCGGGTGAAGATTTTCTTCAAACAAACGTTCGATAATGGTAGAATAAAATTGATAGTAGTAGGATACAATCCGATCCCAATTCTTAGGCGGGTGCGTTCCATTCATACTACACTTAACTACATTTAGTAATTTAAAGTCTAGTATAACACTAGCAGACTGCAAATCCCTTGTTTTCAAGGTTTTAGTGACGGTCATACCTTCGTCGATTTTCCCATCAGGTTTTGTAAAATAAGTGATTACTAGATAACGCATATTATTCTCGTGATATTTGAGACAGTTCTGCCAGTGTGGCAGAAATATTTACTTCTTGATCAGCAACCAAAGAAGTATTGATGTAGCCATTGCGTATAGCAATAATACAACGATCTTGTTTTTCTACATCAGTGCTCCATAGCTCTACATTATTGTACATCCAAGTAAACATACTATCCATGTCTTCATTATTGGCTTGTTCGCAAATGGCTCGCCTAGCATCATTTACACGCCCTGACTTAAACAAGTCTATGGCATGTAATTTCCAATCGTTGACAGCACGATCGTTTTCTGTGGGTTTTACCAATGCTCCTGATGTTGAGTTAGCTTGTAATAAATTTAAACATTTTCGCAAATCTGGATACGTGGCGGCTATATAACTATCCAAAACATCAACATCAAATTCAACATTCTCTTTTACCAATACTGTGGCAGCGCGAACAGTAAATTCTGTTTTATCAGTTTTTTCAATATGAAATCCTTGACAACGACTGTGTATAGCTGGCATGATTTTGTTAGGGTAATTACAAGTTAAAATGAATCTAACGCTTTCACTGTAATCTTCCATTAAATTACGCAACGCAGGTTGCACACTATTGATATTCATGTAGTCAGCCTCGTCAATCAACACTACTTTGAATTTACCAAAAGGCATAGTTTGACAAAAACCAATGAGTTTGTCGATCCATTCAACTTTACGAGCATCTTTACTTCCGTTGGACGACATTACATCATACTCATCAACCCCTAGTTCGTTGATTAAAAGTTTGGCTAATGTGGTCTTGCCAGTACCAGGGCTACCGCTTAATAACAAATGTGGTATAGATCCTTGTTTAATCCACGCGGCAACTTGTTGTCGTTGATTTTCATCTGTAAACACATATTCTAGGGCAACTTTGGGCCTGTATTTTTCAGTCCATAACGAGTTCATTTAAATATTCCTTTTAATATAAAGCAAGGAATTAAGATTTTTTTAGTATGTCTAAAATTCTCTCTTGTTCCCAAACTTCTTCTCCGGCAAATGTGGGTAGTTTGCTATAACTATCCTCTAGCCAACATTTTAACTGATAAAGTTCTTGTTTACAATAGGAACTGGTAAACCCGTCGTTATAAGGACTGGTTATTTCCATCAAACTGCTACGTATTATCGAATATGCCGTAGATATATCAGGTTTTTGAAACCCCATGTTAATCTCTGGTTTGTTTGTTTACGTGGACGGCTGAACTGTGTGTTTCGTCGCTAGGACGTTCTTGATCATCGGATACTAGTAAAATATCGTTGGGATCAATCTTACGTAAAGTAATCTTACCAGTTTCGTCTTCGATGTCAATACCGCGTGTCCATCGTCCGTGTGCTACCATTACCCATTGGCCTACAGATACGTCTTTTTGGTTTGGTCCGATAGCATAAACGCGGCCCCATCTTGGACGTATTCCGTTGCCTGTGCCATTATCATTTAACAAAATAATGCCGCCAGTAGTGATTCGTTGATCAAATACCATATCTGATACAATAATGTGATTCAGCAAAGGTTTGATACTTGACTTAGGTAGTTGATGAGGAGAATAAGCAGCCTTGGTATTCATATTAAATTTTTCGTATTCCTTGATTTTTAGCCTTTTGAGCAGGAGTGCTTTCTAATTCTTGCTTGACAACTTTTGATCGAGCGATGGCCGCGGCTAATCCGCCACCGGTAGATTGCGCTGTATTTTCATCAGCAGGAACATCAATAGGTGTAAACCCGGTATTAATCGGTTCTTGAACTGTTGTTAGTTCATTGGCAAGCGTGTGATCAATTGCTCCGGGCACTGGGGTAGTAGACAATACACTAGCATGTACTGGATCATTGGTAACATTGGAATTTCTTTGTATGTTACGTTGAAGTTGGCGATCACGTGAATCAATCACAGTGCCTTTGGCATCAACTCTGTCACCACGAGCATTTACTTTCATATTCCCTACGGCTCGTACATTTTCATTTTGCAATCGCAAGCTGCCAATGTCAACTGGTTTACCTTTGGCAGTTTTATAAATCTTTTGTGTCATATAATATCTCCTATGTTTGTATTTACCTGTAAGATACTTACTTTAAAAATTCTTTAATGTCTAGTTGATAGTACAGGGAATTAATTCTGTGGACTTTTAACTTGTATAACACAAACGATGCGATTGAGCTTCCACGTCCTACACCCCAGATTACTTGATTTTCACTCATAACATCTACCAAATATTTTAAGTAGCGCAGTAAATTAAATAATTCATGTTCTTGATATAACAACAGCTCAGCTCCGGCTCGTTGTAATTCTTCTTCGGATTCGCATAAATTTAAAATATACTGAGCTATATCTAGCTCTTGGTATTCTTTGGGCATACGCCAAGTTTGTTGCTGTTGTTGGTCCCACTCTGATAAAGTCTTGCTACTTGTATCATTGTAAGCAATTAACTTATCAGCAAAATTTGCCACAAATTGTTTAACTTGATATATGTTAACAGATCCATCGACCAGGATAGATTTTAAATTTTCCGTCGCATGATCTTGCATCACTAAATCAATGATGTCACTTTCGTTAAAAACTAATTCGCCGTAGTTATTCTGAATCATCTAATTTTTTAAAATCAGCAAAAACCACAGTAGTGTCAGTTGAGTTAACGGTGTCTGGCCAAGACAAATCTAATTCTCTCCATACCCTAGATTGATGTACGGTTACAATTTTGTCTGTGTTGATTAATTCACTATCACAATGTGCTAAATCAGCGGTTTTCCACCAATCTGGTACTTTCGTATCACCAATGTCTTCGATGTCCCCGTGGCTGTAAATTATATCTTCGCCAATATCACTGCTTAATTCAATCTCACCAATGTAAATTTTACCTTCGGTAATAGCAGTTAGTTTGTAGAACAGCATCAAACATACCAATTGATCAATGGCAGCATCTGGCATGGTTGTTATTTTTAATCCAGCATCAACGTATTTCTGACTTTGTTCAACATCTTCTTCACTGATGAAAATAGAACTATCAATTTCTGTATTAATAAAATATTTTATTCTATTCAGTGCTATATTACTGATTTCACCGTCAGGACTATTGGTCATCATAAAAATGTTAACTCTGTAGGTATTCATTATCATTTCATTCTCATAATAAATACCTGCGTTAAATACAGTTGGGTATTGAATTCTAACGTTCATTAAATAGCCTTTGGTTTAGCTGACGTCGATCATGTCATCGAAGTCATTGTTAGACGGATTTTTGCGGAGTTTTTCTTGATACTTAGTTTGGTAGCTTGCCAAAGACATCCTTATCTGATTACAAAGATGATGACTGCCTAAACGATAAGCAACGCTGAGTTTTTTATTTAACTCAGCGATTTTTTCTCTAAGTTCTTCTTCTGTTAGATGATCTAGATTTGATATTAAAGGGTGTTCTGGATATTCCATGTATGTATTATATAATAATTACATGTTAATGTCAACGCATCTGGTTAACCGAAGCTTACACCATTGTTGCCGATACAGTACCACTTGTTGTAGGTATACTGTAAAGTACATCCTGTGCCGATGGCGGGTAATGTGATTGTGCCGGTAGCATTGTTGTTCCATCCTGGTGATGTTACAGTAACCACCATTGACCCGGCGTAGGTTTGTGTAATTACTTTAATTTGTCCAGCAACACCCTGCGGTAGGGAACAAACTCCTGCTGTAGTAAAATAACTGGTTGTTGGACCTAAGCTCATTGTACTGGCTGTACCTAATGATTCACTAGAAGCATCATACGGCTGTAGTTGTTTGTTATTTTCTATTAGTGTTATTGTAGTACCATTGTCAGTGGTTGTGAATGTAAAGCTATATACCCCAACAGTTGGGAATGTTAGAGTATTATTACTCAATCCCACTGTACCTACTGAATTAACTGATACAGCCGCAGGGAAAGTAACGGTATGTGCTTTGTTTAAAACAGTAACTTGAACAACTACTACTCCTAGCTGTCCGGCAATAGGAAAATTACTAAAATTTAAACTAATTGACCCGCCAGTTGAAACTGAATAATAATGTCCGGCTTTGTAGTCAACTGCTACAACCCCTGTTAATACACCTAACGAAACAGCTTTACTTGCGAAATTACTAATCAAAGCACCAATGAGAGGGGAATTTTGTAGGTTATTTTGTGTAGTTAATGCTGGTCCGCCAACTAACGCATTAGACAAAATTACTTTGCCTTGTAAATCACTTATTTCACTTGCGGCAGTTTGAAGATTTGTGGCAATATTGGTAAAGTTGTCTCTAAAACCTTGAGAATTGTTGTCTTGTCCAGCGATTGGATAAGTACCGTCGATATTGGATGAATTGATAGCGCTTGTCATAGTTTATTTTCCGTGTTTTGTATTTATATTTATCTAGGGCTATTATTTAAAATCTACCCACTGCCACTTCGATTAACAGCAGTTCGTTTGTAGTAATTGCGGTTAGACTTTTGCCAAAAATACATCCAGGGTTATACATAGAAGGATCCATTTTTCCTGCTACACCTAAATACTTGTTAACCAAAAGATCTCCTTTGTTTACTGGTCCTTGCACCCAACACGGTACTCGACCCGTTAGTGCCACAGCAATACCTGGACTACTATGATTCATTAAATAAGCTGGTTTAGTAGATATAACTCCAGCTACTCTAGTATCATGAGTGACGTCGCTGATTGTAATTTCTTCACTACCTCCGAAAACAACCACAGTACCCGGAGGGTATTCTTTGTCTGGAGTATAATTTTCAGCCAAGTCAGCATAAGAAGCCGATGTTGCGTGAGCAAATACTGTGTTAAAAGTTTTAGTTAATGATCCAATGTTACCAACTCCACTTAGACCACTGTTGACTATATTGTTTATGGATAGTACATTGCCAAACAAATTACCGCTGTAATTTAGCAAATAGTTACCAACATCGTTGTTACTATAATTAGCTGGCAAGCCGGTAATGAAAGCCCCGTTGCCAATTAAATAAGTACCAGCAACATTACCAGTGGCCGTGATATTACCAGTATAAGCTGGTAAGTAAGCGGCTACGTTGGCATTTGTATATACTTGGTTTTGTAAGTTGCCGATATTACTGGTAATGTTAGCTATAGTTGAATTTGTTGGTAAGTAAGCGTCTACGTTGGCATTTGTATATACTTGGTTTTGTAAGTTGCCGATATTACTGGTAATGTTAGCTATAGTTGAATTTGTTGGTAAGTAAGCGGCAACATCGTTGTTGCTGTAGTTAGCTGGTAAGCCGGTAATGAAAGCCCCGTTACCAATTAAATAATTAGCAGTAATGTTACCATTTAGTACTGCTGTTGTCCCTGTAAAATGAACAGCATTTACTGTGTTACTAATGTGGGCGGTTTGTGTATCAGAATTGTAAGTGAATCCAATATCGGCCCCGGCATTGCCGCTTTGATTGAAAAGCACTTGTGTGTTAACCCCTGGTACAACTAAATTGCCAGTGATGTTGCCATGGAAATTTCCTATGAATAAATTGGCTTTTACTGTATTGTTTGCGGTTATATTAAATCCTGTGATATTGCCTGTATTGGTAGCTAGAAAATTAGCAGTATTGGTGTTGCTGTACAAGCCAGTCAATGCCGAGCCATTTCCGATAAAGTAGTTACCGCTTATGTTACCAAAGGCAGCAATAGAATTAGTTGAAGTTATATTGTTAGCGGTTACATAATTAGCCGAAGATATATTACCAACAGAGCTTAACATGCCATTTACCACTAAATTAGTTTCTAGTAAAGTGTTGCCACTTACAGTTAAATCACCACCGGTGGTAATTGATCCATTAGCAATAATTTGATTTTGTGTTGTAATGTTACCGGTGATGTCAGCAGTTCCAGTGGAAGAAATATTGCCACTGCTGATGTTACTCAACACTTGTATATTTTGTCCACGTATGTTGCCGGTGTAGACGGGGAGGAAATTAGATACGTCTGAATTTCCATACATGCCGCTTAGATAATGCCCGTTACCTTTGATATATCCTGCGGTGACATTGCCAGAGGTTAATAAATTTCCTAACACAACGTTGCCGCTGATGGTCAGTGTTGAAGCAAACACTGAACCAGATGCGTGTAAATTTACCACAGAAATATTATTGTTAACGTTAATATCACCCAGGGTTGACAAATTTCCAGATAAAATATTACCTACTATGGAAGCGCTTTTTCCGAAAACAACTCCGCTAGATACCAAGTTTGCGGCAAATACTTCACCAGTAGCTGTTAGATTGTTAGGATATAAATTTCCAGTGTATGTTGGTAGATAGCTATGTACATCAACATTACTGTACATACCACTTAGATAGTAACCGTTTCCGGCGAAATATTTGGCATTGATACTACCTTGTGTTTTAATGTCACAAGATAAATTGGCTAGATATGATGGGATAACTCCGATATTTTGAAAGTTAACAGCTATGTTGGACAAGTATCTGCCATCGCCAAAATAGTATTGACTGGTTACATTACCGCTTACTGTAAGTGAGGTCAAGTTGTTTGGATTGCCGCTTAGTACTGTATTAGAAGCGCCATCAAGTAATACAATATTACCAATTACCGTTAGTGAATTTAAAACTCCGACTGATGTAATATTAGGTTGTGACGAAGACTTTACGGTATTAGCTAGGTTAGAATATCGAAGCACCGCCGCGAAGTTATCATCTAAATCAGAGAGTTTTATGGCACCACTTGAATTAGAAAACACATGCGGTATACCTGGGGTCAACCCTGTAACGATATTTCCTATTTGACCAGATCCGCCGGATCCTATTGATACGCTTGATGCCCCGTCTAATAAAACAATGTTTCCTGACACAGTGAGTGAATTTAAAACACCCACTGAAGTGATATTTGGTTGAGCAGATGATAGCACAGTTTTAGAATACTGACTCGGTGCTGTGAAA
>Ga0007809_10000197_pt1 | contig 24492 bp, 31 predicted proteins | sample CryBogCBE02Aug07_FD_60383 | JGI IMG/M metagenome (GOLD analysis project Ga0007809, IMG submission 60383) | Freshwater microbial communities from Crystal Bog, Wisconsin, USA - CBE02Aug07 | ecosystem: Environmental > Aquatic > Freshwater > Lake | place: Crystal Bog, Wisconsin, USA | collected...
TCGACTTCAGTGAGAGCCGATTCCTTACGAGCCCAGTTAGAAGTAGAATAATCAGCATAGCCACCCTTGGTAGTCTTCTTCACGTTGAAGTCAAGACCACGACGATAATCAGTCGGCAGCTCTTCCATCTCAGGATCCATGAGAGAAGACTTGATGATAGTGAAGATTTGAGGGGAGATGACGAAGCGACGAATAGGATTCGCAGGAGTCTGATCATCGCCGATTGGATTCTGACGAACGAAGCCCTGGAAGATATAAGAACGCTTCTTCCAATACTTGTTAGCGAGATCCTTCAGGGAGTCATCCTTATACCAAGGACGCACTTCTGCGAGAACAGGGCAGTTATCGCCATACATTTCTACGCACGGGACCTGTACCTGAATCTGCTTGACATTAGCGTCACCCTTGACGCCGTTGAATGGAAGACGGATGATCTGACGTTCGATCCAGAAGAATGTGTTGTTGGAATCAGCATCTGGGAGGAAACGAATAGTTGCCGTAGCACCTTCGTCCATATTCCAGTGAGCATAGATTGCATTGTCAGATTGATTATTAGAACCGCGAGTTTGGTTCTTGTTTTCGGTAGCCGCGATGCGGGCCCGGATTTCTGCTAGACTAGCCATTTGTATTTCTCCTTGTTAAATGTGCCTAAGTTGAGCTTTATGAGTGTTTTATGTTTTGCTGTCAGGAGACAACTGAACATACTATGAATATACTAGATACATCACAGCATGTCAATATATTTATACCTATTATGGGTAGGTAATATTATTCTATTTTGCGTATTAGATGCCCGAAAGTCTTCTAATTCTTGCCATTTCTGGGTCAATACTCTCGTTACCTACGAGCTTGCCTACAGCACCCTGTGGTCCTACCTTCTCAGTTGGACCTAGTTGACCTGCTCGCTTTTGATTCGCGTCTAAATCTTCTTCAACCTGATCTTCTTCTGCTATCTTGAAGAGGCTTTTAAGTTTTTTCTTTTTAGTTTTTGCTAAGGTTTTTGCTTTTTCTATTGGATTATCAGGTAGCATGTCGGAATCAAAATCATATGGAATATGATCTGATTTATGATGTATGCGGGGTATTCCCTTCTGCACTTTAATATGATTGTCATTAGGTAATCCCCAGTGTGTTTGGGATTTACGAGTTGCTTCATCATGATTGTGAGCTAATACTTTATAATATTTACCATGATATTCAGCCGTATACCACTCTGCTTTTTTTGTTTCTTCTGCTTCATCAACTGCTTCGATGATCGAATCCGCCCATTCGGCTAAATCTTGAACTTCATTCATCTCATTTACTTTCTTGTGTAAGCGAGATAGGATAGGCATAGCTGATTCGATGCGAGGATCTACCGTCTCTTGAACGAAGAGTTCATTGATGTTGCTCTCATCTGCATCTGCTTCCATAAGAGCAGGAGTCCATGATTCGAAATAGTTATTGTAACCGCGTTGACCGACCATGCGGCTCAGTGTCTCACGCAAGTTATTATAGTGATTGATCCCTTCAGCGACCACTCTCTGTGTGGATTCATTATATTGATTGTTACGAGTAGCACGGACGAAGCCAGCCATCTTGTTGTATTCTTCTACTAATGAAGTGATATGTCTACCGCGATCATCATATGGAGTGCCGCCTTCTGCGATATGGCGTGCATAAACTTTGGCGAGGCCTGGACGGGTAGTAGGAATGAGGAAGCGTTCACCATCAGTGTTCTCTACAAAGATACGAGCGATGTTGCGATATCTTTGCTCACCTTCTTCTATCTGGCGAGTGTGCTGCAGTATGATCTTGACTTTAGGTACGCTGTCATTGTAGCTGCCTTTCTTGCCCATTGGGTGATAACCCTCTTGTACTGGATACACATTCGTGTTCAACGGGACACCTACCATTCTTTTATTAACTTCTTTTTGTGCGAAATTGGCATATCGTTGACCTTTGCGAGTATTGCCCTTTTCATACTCATCAGCAGCTTTTTCGTGTGCATAATCCCCGCGTGTTTGTAATACAGGATAAGATTTAGCCTTTTCTCTACGAATCGCACCCTTGATAGTATCGGTTAAGCCTTCGCCTAGCTTCTCTTTCTTCTTGTAATATTCACGCTGTTTCATGTCATCCCCTAGACGATCTCTGTTAGCCAGTTCGAATCCGAGTTGTCTTCTCTGTGTCCACTGCTTTAGATACTTTAGCAATCCAGTCCAAGTATCATCATAATCTACGCCCGGAGTAACCGAACTTGGACTGTCTTGTTGCTCATTATCATAGTAGATGGTCATCTCTTGTGCATTAGAGATAGCGATCCAGACCTTACCGTATTCTTTTCCATCCTTAGTGAACATGAACTGAATAACATCGGCTTCTTGGGGAGCATTTACTCTCTGATTGCTGGAATCCAGCGGAATAGGATGGTATCCTCTAACCTTTAGAAGACTATATAACTCTTTTTTGAATGAATCCGTATCTGATGCCATGTGAATATTTATGCTTTCGATTACGAGAATACGGCAAAGAAGGGCAAGGGAGCGATTATATCTTCATGGTCTCGCATATGCGATTCCAGATCACCGTGATAATCTGCGATCTGCATCATGATACGAATACATAACAGCATAGCCATGATGAGGTCATCGTGATCACCTACTTTGGCTGCATAACTTCCACCTGATGCGATGAATGATTTTAGTTCAGAGATGAGTGATCTGCTATACACCGTCATCTTTCGTGATTCCAGCAGCGTCTTAAACTTAGCACAAGCCGCGAGTTTAGGTTTATTGCTGGTATTAAATCCTTTTCTCTTCTTGCCGGGCTCAGATAAGAAGATACCTTGAATATTGGCCTCGCCGTATTCAGCCAATGATATGAGAGATGCTTCACCGATGGAGTTGTTTTCAAGTGAATAGTATAGATTGTTGGGTTCGCCGGTGCATTCTACTATATGCTTGTTGATGGCAGCGAGCAGTTTGATCTGGCTAGGAATGTCGGTCTTGTTGTGCTTCCATTCTCCGATCTGTGTAGTTGTGCTGGCTTCCAGTATCTGTATCGCAGCGTAGTCACCGCCCGTACCCAATGAGGGATCCAATGCAACTACATAGAGATGACCTTTGCTGGGCCGCTTGAACCAGCGTACCTGCCCCATGCGATCAATGGGTTCTATACCTTCTAATGCTACCAGTGTGTTTGGATTGATCAGCGTCTCATCTGCTATGATGAATTTACACTCAATTTCTCGGTTGAAACGATCATCACCCAACTGGGATCTTATCTCTGTGGCCCATTTCTCATCACGACCGGGCTGTTCAGTCCAGTGTGAACGATAGGCTCGGAATCCGTTGATGCCTACCTCTGTGGTATTTCCGAACTCATCTTCTGTCTTGTTGGCCATTTTCCAGATAAGTGCGAACTGGTCTTCATCCGAGTTAGGAGTTGAAGTGATGATGGCCTTACCACCAGTCGATAGGGTAGGAGTAATAGAAGTCCAGAACTCTGTGGCGATTGAGGGGCGCACGAACGCGAACTCGTCAAGATACAGTAGCGTGATACTCATACCACGGCCTGTGTTTTCAGTTGTCGTAGCAGATACGATACGCGAACCATTCTCGAAGTCAATCGAACCTTTGTTATAAGTGGTAACACCTGCTTTGATGTGATCAGGGCAGTTTTCATACGCATAACGAATACGCTGCATGATTTCCTGAGAACCCGTATATTTGTGTGCTGCGATGAGGATAGTAGAATCCGGCACGAACATAGCATACCATAACAGATATCCAGCAGCACTGGTCGATTTACCCGACTGACGAGGCATCAAGGCGATTGAGAAACGATAGTTATGATAGGTTTCTATCAGGCGTTTTTGATAATCCCATGGATGATAATGCATACTGCCCTTAGTGGGATGCTGTATCATAAAGAAGTTATCCATGAAATACAGGTAGCCTGTGTCTGGATCACAACACATGAGAAACTCATCAAGCTGCTGCTGATTTTTGAACACCGTCTTTTGATATGGTGCTTTGATTAGTGTGGGTGTATTGGCCATGATACTATTTATTGGCTATTCTTATGCTGACGGGCCGCCCTTGGAAGGAGGAGGAAGTACTCCTGTAGTGCCTGTATCTATATGAGGTGCACCTAACTCAGTGATTGAGAATGGAGCTGCCGTAACACCAGAAATATTTAAGAATGAGACGACATTACCTTGACCAACAATGACGCTATTTCTAGTTGTATTTGCAGGAATGATCTCGCTATTTGCAGTTGCAACTGAGTAGGGAACACCGTATGGATTGATCTTATAACCAGCACCGCTGATAGCTACAGCAGCATTCGCAGTCAGTACTAGGTTTCCGCTGTTTGTGATAGATTGCACTACGCCTACCGTCGTACCAGTAGCATTTCCGATCCAATAACCTACACCAAGTTGCGAAGTAAATGCAGTTCCGCTGCCAGCCACATTAGGTGAGTTTGTCGCACAAGTGACGGTGCCATTCCCAGAAACATTGGGATAACTCACGGTGAACTGAACTGGCGAACTCGAAGTCGCAATTCTAACTTTATCAGTCTGAATGTTTGCTGATGCATTTGCTGATGAGCCTGCGGTATATACATATGAAGCCATGTCGATCTAGTCCTTTTCTATATTTATCACGCATAGTAAAAGACCGGGAGTTTGGGCTCCCGGTCTCGTATTCATAATACTATTTTTATCTTACTTGATGTCTAGTGGTCTAGCCTTAGTTGCTACGATGCAATAATACTTTTCTGGAATCGAGGCTTCGACTGGTTCACCTGCTTCATTCTGAACATTCATAGTTAGGTTGAACTCGAAGTTGTTAAAAAGATTGATCTCGAATCCTGCACGGACGATAAGTGCTGCTAGTTGAGTAGCACCCATGATGCTGTAGTGGTTCAAGTTATATTCATGCTTGCGCTCGCAATCTGGAGCAGGCACTTCGATATAAATCTTCCCACCCTGCTTTAGAACACGATTGTATTCCATTAGCGAGAACATAGGATAAGGAGAATGTTCTAGAGCATGACGCAAGAAGATGAAATCTACGGATTCGTCATAGTAGCCATCTACTTGAGGCAAGAATGACAAGTCATAACCCTTCACCGTATGACCTTTGGATTCGCATAGCGCCTGATCTTCAGGGCTGAGCGTGACGCCAGTCATGTTAGTGTAACCACGTTCCTTCATGTTGTCGAGGAAATATCCGGGACCGCATCCTAAGTCTAGGATTGCAGCATCCTTAGGAATTTCTAGGGGATCGACGAACTGAGTGACGATTTGCTTAGTTAGTGTCTCATGCATGGAGCTATCGCCTTCAGCATGAACATGTGCAGTATATAGCCATTCGTTATACATACGAAGCTTGACTAGGTCTAGTGTTTTGTTGATATCTACGAGATGTTGCATTTGGGGATCCTGTAATGATAATATTACTTATACCCCGTATATAGATGCAAATTATTTTTTCTTGTAGCCTTTAAAGGAATTGACTGGACTTGTTGTGTTTGTATTGGAGAGTTCAGTGCTGCGATTATCACTGAGCTTGCGGATACGACCAGCACCAACAGATTTAGCTGCTTTGTTTATGATTTCCAGTTCTTCATCGGTATAGCATGAGAGCAGGGGATCACCTGCCATTGGCCCGACAGGTGGAGTAGGATAGTCAGGAGCTCCTGCCATCGCGATACCAAATCTCCATTGAAGATATGGACTACCGGTTGATTTGTTCATACTGATATCAGGCATGCTGACTGCGCCCTTGATAGCATTCATCTGTCCTGGCGCGAACTTTTTACCGTCGGCTGGACTATCTGCTTCAGTTAAAAATTCCCATGCTCTCATATCAGTTTCCTTATAGAGTATTTATCATGTATCGTGTGACATGCGAGCAGCAGCGAAGGGAGGATCACCCTTCGTGTCTTGCCATAATGCTCTGTTGCTCAGTATTTCTACCCAGCAGTTTCTTTCCGGTTTATTGAGATTCCAGAAATCAAATTCTATATGACTTGAGATCGGACGGAAATACAATGTTCTCTCGCTAGGAATGATCATCTCTTGTGCCGTCGTTCTCATCTTCTTACGTGCGGTGCTGGTACGCATTACATTGAGCTGGGGATTGTCGAGATGTATCTGACACATGTCATTCACCATATCCATTGGATCTTTGGCATTCTCTACGATATTCTGTGCTTGTATTCTTCTGGCTTCGCTGCTGATCCTGCTGAGGGTCTGTGCATCATCATCAGGAACACGCTGATATCCTGCCCAAGGCAACCATACGCCGTGATTAGTCCTAGCGACAACTTCACTCTTATCTATCTTTTTACAGACATAATGATACTCATCATCTTTATTGCAGGCTTCCAATAGGAAGAGGTTATCTCTATCATAGATAATAGTATTTCCAGTCAATTTATGTTGTATCGATCTTTTAGCCGCCAGAACAGCAGTGGGTTGCCACAGAGCATCAGACATTTTGATACCATCTGGACTATTTCTATCTGTATTTCCCTTTGTTAGTTCTTTCTCATCATCCTGAACCATGAGGCTGGCACTCAGAATAGTCACACCATGACTATTGAATCCTTCTTTATACCCAGTGATATTATCTTCGAAGAGCAATCTCTCCAATCCATTTTTATTGAGAACACTGAAGCCTATCTCAGGTATATAGTTCCTGTCTCGGTTTTTTACTCCTACCCAGCCCTGCTTATCGAAATATTTTGCGATCAGAACACACATGATTACTTCTTATATCCCTTGAATGCTTTCATGGGACTCGCTTTTTGAGTATCCTCTTGTTCATTGCTTCCTCTGGGAACATAATCTTTAGGCTTGAGTCCCAGTTTCTTGAGAACACCTTTTAGTTTATCATATTCTGCATCAGTATAGGCAGAATACATGGGAAGATTGCCCAAGTAACTCAGCACATCAGTTTTTGCTAAATCCTCAGGGCTTAATCCAGTAAGATTGCTTATACGATAGAAGTCATAGTATCTGCTGACATAGAGTTCTTCTCTACCAGAAGGACCAACCGAACCCGGATGAGCACTGGTGAAGGAATCATCAGAATGTTTATTGGTTCTGGAAAATGCTTCTGTTATAAACTCGTGTGCTCTCATATTAGTTTTCTGTAATGATTGGATTGAGGTTTTCAGTTGCTAATACGGAATCATCATAACCATCAAGTGCGATGTATTTGCCCGAAACAACCGGACCCAACCACATTACCTGTGAACCGATGAAGTGTAACACTGCAGTTGCGTTATTGACTAATGGATTGGCAAGTATCTGAACATAACCATTGTTTACCGTCATATCGAAAGATGATAGAGCGTTACCAAAGAATGTAGAACCGTATCCGGTGAACTTTACGCTGGTCTTATCATTGCTGATCTGTGCATACAACTCTATAGTCTGGCTATCCTGAGTATTTGGATTAGAAGATTGAATCCAGAACTGGGCTTGAGTGAAGTTGTCTGCTGGGTAGAAGAATATTACCTGACCCGGTGTATTGCCATTCGTATATGTATTGCTGAGATTTACATAAGTTCCAAATAGATTTGAGAAGTTATTATTGATCTTGCTGAATGCCACGCGAAGGGGATCGCCTTGGCCGTCATTTGGCATAGCACCGATGTTGATATATTCTTGGCTTGACATTATAGTTTTCCGTCGCTGTATTATTTATCACGACGGAAACGTTTTATATCAAGTGTTAAAACTTCAACTTCCAGAGAATATGAGTTTTGTCATCAAAGAATGCACATATCCTATAAACATAACCCATTGTAACAGGATCGGTATATCGGTGCCATATCGGAACCTCTAAGCTATGTGTCATGACAAATTGACCCTCTTCTGATTTCTCCCATTGCATCATGGGCATCGCAGCATAGATATCAGGGTCTTCTACATCACCCATCTTAAACTCATGCACGACGACCGGAGTCATACTGCCATCTCAGCCTTGATAGCAGTATGGCTCTGATATCCTACCAAAGCGATATCTTGCATGGTGAACTTATCGATCTCTTTTACTTCTGGATTCAACCAGAGTGTGGGGAGAGGAAGAGGTTTACGGGTGAGTTGCTCTTCGACCTGTTCGACATGATTGATATAGATATGTGTGTCTCCCGTAGAGATGATGAGTTCACCTGCCTTGAGGTCGCATACTTGTGCGATCATATGAGTTAGAAGCGCATAGCTCGCGATATTGAAAGGAAGTCCTAAAAAGACATCTACTGATCTCTGGTACATATGGCAGCTAAGGTGACCCTTGCTCACATAGAACTGGCTCATGACATGACAGGGAGGAAGAGCCATTTGGTCTAACTCATCTACATTCCATGCAGATAGAATATGCCTGCGACCATTAGGGTCACGCTTGATACCATCGATAAGTTTAGTGAGTTGATCGACCCCTCGCCAGTCTCTCCATTGCACACCATACACCCGACCTAGGTCTCCTTCGAATCCTGCTCGAGGTGTCCAATAGTCAGCTTGAGCATTCCCTGTCCAGATGGTAGTCTTGCTGTTATCACGGGTACCATGCAGGATCTCTGCTAACCTGCGCTCATCTTGTGATCCCTCGATGAACCATAATAGTTCAGCCTTACATGCATTCCAAGCAAGTCGTTTGGTAGTTACTGCAGGGAACTTCTCACGCAAATCGAAACGAAGTTGGCGACCGAACACACTGATAGTGCCTGTTCCAGTCCGATCGCTCCTTGCTTCACCGTTGTTATCAATAATGTCTTCTAATAGTTCTAGGTATTGATGCATTTTATAATCCGCTTAGTAACCTATCAGTTTCAGGTTGAACTGCTGCTGCGATACTCTTTACATCTAACACAAACTCTATGCCCGTCATCTCTTCATCTACTTCATGAAGTTGCTGGGTTACGAGTTCTTCGACTTGATCTTCTGTCAGACCTTTACGCAACAGCCGTTCTATATTGATAGTTCGCCGTCTTTTACCTTCTAACTTTAGTACCAGTTTTTTAAGAAACTCTACCGGAATAGTCTGCTTATCAACACCATCAAGTAATTTTTCCCATTTCTGAATAAACTCAGGGGACATTTATTTGACGATCTTTATGCGGTTACTGACTTCTTTGGACGACCGGGACGCTTTGGTGCAGCAGTTTCAGCTGGTGCAGCAGATGGAGTAAGTGCTGCTGCTTCGTTTAATAGACGAGTTGCTTCTGCCATAAGACCATTCGCTTCACGTTGCATACGCTCTGCTTGTGCCCTAAATGTATTTGCCAACTGAGCATCACCCAATGCATCACCCGTAGATGCTGCGATAGGGGCGATTGGTTCCACCCTCGCGTCCTTTGTTCCACGCATCATACGTGCAACCTGAGTTGGATCCTGCATTCCGAGTTGCTTATCCATCTCTGCTAATCTACGAGTAGCTTCTTCACCTTGCTTCATCTCGTCTAGGATCTTGTTGAGTTCATGCAACTTGATCCGAACATTGGGAGCAGGAGTCATGATGATCTGCTCGCACTGAACCTTCTTTAGCATTCCTTCAGCATGTAGCTTCTGAAGGATGATATTACCGTCTCTGGTGTGAGTGCGGTTCAATGCATCAGCGAGGTTCTCGCTGTTCTGTCCGATATCACTTTCGATGCAACGGATCAGGGGATCGTGCATATTTTGGTTAAGTAGTTCGGTATAAACTACTAGGCACATATGTGGTTCGCCGGGCACTTCTCTGAAGACAATCGCTACCTTGCGGTCGCCGTGTTTACCAATATGTCGTAGAAATGACATTATATTCTCCTTGTTGTAGATATATTTAATATAGGAAATGCGGTGATATTTTTTTATGCCCAGGTAAGTTCATACAGGGTCAGTTCTCTTGGATCCTCAAATGCAGGATATTGCCGCATCTCGAATCCATAATCTTCATTCTCATTTATAGTGTTATATAACGAGAAACGACCGACCAACTTGTCTAGGATCCATTCATGTGCTTCGGAACTCAGAGGAGTAGATGCCTTTGCGAAATGCCTAGGAGTATTCTCTAACTCTCGTTGCATGAACCATTGGTTCAGGTTGATATCGTCAATCGTTTTCATCTCTTACCAGTAGATATAGTTCTTCTAACTTCTCCAACTGATCCCTAATTGCAGCATTTGTTTCTGCTAATTCGCAGATATCCATGAGGCGTTCTCTGCGTAATAGACGTTGTTTGGCGTCTTCTACTACATCGAACGCCCTTTTTATACGGGATGCATTGCTTTCAGGTGGTTCATACATATATCAGTTCTTCTTATGGTCGTCATACAGAGCCCATGATCCGAAGGGAGGATTCGGATCGGGGTCGCCGTGAATGATCCAGGTCGTATCGCAGTAATCGGGATCGCCCCAGCTACCAAACGGATAACCATCAGTGAATACGATCAGACGATTGGGGACGCTACCTTCTTCCTTGAGATAGTTGAAGATACAATCGAAGTCGGTACCACCGCCACCAGCAAGCTGATAGGTGTCAATAGTGTCGAGGTTCTCGGAGTTGAATTCCTGCATGTTATAGACTTGCGTATCGAAACATGCGACACGGATCTTGAACCCGTCGAATGCTTCCATCATACCAGCAACCTCGCCGAGGAAAGCCTGACCCTGCTTAGTAGAGATAGAACCAGACATATCGATGAACACCGTGACATCGATCTCTTCGCCAGGATTCTGACCAGGCATCACCGCATCCAGATGCCAGCCGCGACGAGAAGGACGCATCCAGCTATAATCACTCTTGATCGCAGAAGTCAGATTGACTTGCAGCAGTTCGCGCCAGGGCATGACAGGATTAGTATATTGCTTGATCATGCGTTCGACACCCTTAGGAATCGAACCTGCTTCAGCAGATTGAGCAGCATTGATGATCGATTGCTTGACTTCCTGACGGACGCGCTCGCGTTCTTCAGCCGACATCTTGGGGCGACCCTTGCCCTTCTGATCACCTTCGCCGTCGTCATCCTCACCATCGCCAGCGCCTTCGCCGTCGTCGAGGTGATCGTCAAGCATCTTGTCGAGGAGGTCATCGATAGAGATGTATTGAACATTCTTCATGAGGTCATCATAGATTTCCTCAGCAGCCTTACCGTCATACTTCGCTTCATAAAGCGCGGGAACCGTCGTGATGAACTCGCCCACGCGATGCCGCTTGAGGTCTGCATTCACTGCATAGTCATCAGCGATGTTCCAGATTTCGGGATCACGGCTGCCGCGACGACCCAGATGGTCATACACGACGTGCAGCACTTCATGACCCACGAGGAATTCGACTTCCTTAGTGCGGAGCATCATGATGAAGCGAGAGTTGTAGTAGAACTTCTGCCCGTCAGTGGCAGCAGTAGAGCACCATTCATCAGCGTTGATGAGTTGCAGGCGAGTAGCGAGATTACCGAAGAACGAATGACGCAGCAAGAGACCGATACGAGCAGTCACCAGACGCTCGCGAGCCTGCGCATCGACCTTCGGATCCATTGGACCCACAAGCTTCTCGAACTTCTTGCTACGGGTGCGCTTGCGCTTAGTGGGGGAGATAACGTCGCTCATCAGGATGCTTCCTTGCTGTGTCATAATATTTAATATAAGCGATTATGAGGCAGATGTCAAGCCTCTCGAATAAAAAAGGGGAGGGGAATGTCTCTAAACCCCTCCCCCACGCGGGAGCTGATATTAGTTACCAGCTTCCACGATATACTTGCCGTACTTCTTGTGGAACTCATCGAAGTTCTTGAGTTGAGAAGGTTCGATGGGCAGACGATAAGTCTTGAGCGCGATCTTCGCACCCATGACCACCAGCTCAGTCTCGAAGTTCTTCATGATATACTCGAAGAAGTTATCAGCCATCTCGTGGAACCGCTTGCTATCGACACGCTTGTTGTCGAGAGCGTCCTTCAGTTCATAGCACATAGAGATAGTCAGCGAATACATCGCAGAGATTTCCTTCACTTGAAGGTCCTTGACCTTACCCGAAAGGATATCGCTGGGCTCGGGCATCTTGCCCGCGACCTTGCGGTGAGCCATGAACTTAGTCGCGAGACCTTCGCCGATAGCGCCTGCAACCAGATTGAACAGCGTGTCATTATCCACCGTCTCATCACTGAGCAGATCGCTCACGAACACCCACGAACGCGGCGTAGCGAATGCGCGAGAAGAACCCTTCGCATCGAAGTCATAACCGTCCTGCTTGGAGAACGAGAGATAACCAACGACATCCTTGTGAATGTTCTTGTTCACCGCCCACTGCTGCCAGGCGCTGAAGTCATAACGCATCTCGAGGTGAACGAAACGATTAGCCAGCGGCATCGGCATACGATAAGTGACGCCCTTGTCGCTGTCGCGGTTACCAGCAGCCACGATCACAACATTGTCGGGCAGCTTATACTTGCCCACGCGACGATTGAGAATGAGTTGGTAGCCAGCAGCTTGAACAGCCGGGGGAGCAGAGTTCATCTCGTCCAGAAACAGAACGACGATGGGATACTGCGAGCAGACCTCTTCAGAGGGGAGATCGATGGGCTCAGCCCAGTCCATCTTACCGATGTCCTTGTTGAAGAAAGGAATACCACGGACATCAGTGGGTTCCATCTGTGCCATACGCATATCATACATATAGCCGCTGAGTTCATCAGTGATTTCCTGAACCACTTCGGACTTGCCGATGCCCGGGGGACCCCAGAGGAACACCGGGCGCTTTGCCTTGAATGCAGTGAGGAGAGCCTTGCGGGCTTGAATAGACGTGATAGTGAGATGATCAGAAACTTGAGACATTTTTTAGATCCTTGCTGTGAAGAGCGCGTTGCTCTATGATCTAAATGTAGCGTATCTGTCTTCCGAAGTCAATCCGGAAAATCACCTATTCTGATTATTTTTTTTCAGCGGGAGCAGGGCCTGCCATCTTGCCCTTCACTTGTGCGCGTAACTCTTCCATGTGATTCCAGAACTCAGGATGTCTAGGATCCTTGCGATTGTTCGGGTCTAATGGTTGTTGTGGAGTATTAGTCATGTGCGTGATCCTTATATACTAAATGTGAATGGGAAGTTGAAAGTGCTTGGCTGTGTCACGCCATCGAAGAAGAATACGATAGTAACACCTACTTGAGTTACAGTTGCTGTAGTATTAGCTACAGTGCTTCCTGCACCGAGAGCCACATTGTATATACCAACGCCATTCGTATTAAAGAATGCTTGAGAGTTAGCATCTGGTGAGAACACAGCAACACCGGTAGCGGAGATATTATTGATAGTGAATCCAGTAGGATTATTGATTGTTGCTGTTCCGTCTTGTAGGTTAGATGGATTAGCCGGAGTCTTTGTTACTGGACCGGGCATCTGTGCATATGTGATTGGGTTGCCGGGTGGAGGAGGAGCAGGCTGCGAACCTAAACCGATTCCACTTTCGATAGTGATTCCGCCTTCTACGGTGATTCCTAAGATTGCCATTATATTATCTCTCTATATTTTATGAGTGTATTTATCTTGTATTAGCGATTATGGATAAGGTGAATCCGAAGACCATGTGACTGCTCCGCTAATAGCTAATGGAGTAAAATTATTTGGACTGCTGTCAGCCAAATATGCTGCTGGATTAATTGCATTTAACAACAATGAAGTGTTTGGAATAGCGGTCAGAGGAACAGTAGGTGGAGTAAAATTGCTGGTATACACTGCGGTGCCCTTCACTATTCGAATACCCTTCATTAACACATTTAAGGAATTGTAGCCATATCCCGGATCACTGAACAGAGGATAACCACTGGCTGTGGTATAAGTTGAGGGATCCGAGAATGAATATGATGAAGAACCGTTCACATATACTGTAGTTGTTCCTGAATGTCGCACGAAAGTATAATATACCCATGTACCATATGCTGTGCCGCCTATATCTTGAACCCCTGATGCTGCAGTTGCGATTAGCAAAGCACCCGTATTGTTATTATAAAACTGAAGTCCGTTAGTGTATCCTGCACTCAACGCGAAGAAAATGCCATCACCTGATATTACTTTCATCCATAACTCTATAGTATAATCACCTGTTCCAAATGCGAATTGGCTTTGTCCGGCATATTGAATTATAGCATTCTGCGCACCGCGAACAAAGGATATACTTCCACCACTCGCGGCTAATGGTCCTATATACAAGCCGCCGCCTGATATATTTAGGCCTCCACCAGATATATTAAATTGTGACATACCGAATACCTAAAAATTACGTTGATCTGATAGAAACGATACCTATTGCACCGGTAGCAGGTGCCGAGAATGTGACTGTCTGGCTTACTGCGCCTGCAGCAGCATATATCTTGTGTGACATCAATCCAGTTCTGCCGGTGCTGCCTTGGCCGCCACCACCATCAGAACCATAAACAGGTGATGCATACTGATCAGTCGTCCAAGAGCCATCAGGTGTGATGGTCTGAACTGATGCTGCTTCGATGAGTGATAGGACGATCTCGTCGGTGTAGTTGGTCGATCCGATTGTAGGACTATATGTAGTTGTCACTGATGTTTGGTTCTGGAAAGTGAGGTCTACGAATGTACCGGAATTGAATCCTGTAAGATTCCACATCGCTACCATACCTGCATAACTACCGCCACCTGTATATAACCAGTTGAATACATTAGTGTCACCTGCTTGCACGATACGATATGCTGCCACGATATTATCTTGAACTTCTCCCACATTGAAGATTTCTGTCCAACCGGAGTTAATACTATGAAGACCTGTATATTCGAAACCGATTCCAACTAATAGACTTCCCACAGCAGGTGTTGTGAGTAGCGTGTTAGTGCCTTGGCCGCTGACATTGAGACCAGTCAAGTCAGTCTGAACAATGGTGGGGCCACTCGGCGGCGGGGGAGGAGCTGATCCGGGTCCAATGACGACTCCTGAACCGATTTGTACACCTGGTGTTATTAGCATCGTATTATATTCCTATCTTATATAATCTATTTATCTACGGTTTCATCTTCACGCAAAGGTAATCCCTGCTATCATTACAATAGCAGGGATCATGAGTGAATAATATGAGATATTATTAGTATGGATTAGTATGTATTAGTATGGATTAGTATGGATTAGCAGGTGTCCAAACAACACCAGTATTAGTGAATGTTGCATTAGTCGTGCTGCCATCAGTCAATGCATTTTTAGCATTTGTAGCATCTAGCAACAATGTAGTGCCGCTTACTGCAGTGAGGGGGCCGGTTGGTGGGGTAAAATTCGCATTATACAGTGAAGTTCCGGTGACATAACGTATATTAGTTAGGTAGCCATCGAGTGTGTCGCCGTAACCGTCAGTACCTAAATAGTTTAGACCATTGACAAAGTTATTAGATGATGTAGCAGATGCAACCTGAACACCGTTGTAGAACATGCGAATTGTTGATCCTTGGCGAGAGAATGCAACGTGTGTCCAAACATTCACTGTGGGCAGTGTAGCATAATCAACAAGGTCAGCTACTGCAGATGCACGAATAGTAAAGTTTCCTTGATTTTTACCTATCCATAAACCGCCTGCACTGTCTGTGTTCCAAACAGTTGCATATGTTGGAGCCCATGCATTAGTATTTGGATAAATCCAGAATTCAGCAGTGAAATCGCTTGTGCCGAAATTAGCAACAGTAGAAGATGAAGTTGCATATGCAGAACCATTGAAACTCAAACTACCACATGCAGGAAGTGGATATGGTGTGCTTGCCGACCAAGTAGCAGAATTATTATTTGTTACTGTGAATGCATAAGTGCTTCCATCAGTCAATAAATCTGCACTAGTTTTCATATCCAATAGCAACGAAGTTTCAGTACCAGTGACGGCTGCACTTGGATTACCATTAGCATTTGCTGATTGAGTTGCTGCTAGATTGGTAGTAGGTGGGGTGAAATTAGCAGTATAAACTGCTACGCCTTTTACTGCACGGATATTAGAGAGTTTGCCGCCTATGATATAAGTCGTGAGTCCTGCTGGATTGCTTCCTAGATATAGAGAATAATCACTTTCTTGCATAATAGTTCCGGACAGAGTAGAACTAGAACCCAGTTGAACACCATTGATGAATACTTTAACGCTTCCACTTGATCTAGTTACTGCAAGATGCCACCAATTGCCTGCTGCCTGTCCGTGTGCACCAAAGTCAACTGTGCTTCCTGAAACTGCAACACGAATGCTAGTACCGGCAGAGCCGAAATCAACTAGCAAATATGTAGTAGGAGATGATGGACCGCGATATGCATAAATTGCAGAATATGCAGGTTGAGTTGCATTGCTCAAGTTCACCCAAGTTTCAACAGTGAAATCACCTGTACCGAAATCGAATGCTGTATTCTTCGGAACACTTAAATATTGATTAGTGCCGTTTAGTGCAACACTGCCGTAAGTTTCTGGTGGCGGAGGAGGAGGTCCGCCTGCTGGACTCAATGTCATCCCGCCGTTAAAGTTTAGTCCGCCTGAAATTGTAATACCCATTTTGTTTTTTCCTTTTTTGTTTGTTGATGAACCACAGGCGAATGCCTGTTGGCTCTGGTGGTGTTCGTTGATTGTATTTAGCGGGATTCGAGAGAAACCGAGGATTAATCCATCAGTTTCAGCATTAGTATGAGATTATTCAAATACTTGATGCTCTGTTCGATCTCAACAATATAAGCCCGGACTTTTCTATCTCGGCGTGTCTGGCGGGCTTCGACTTCTAATACGCTGAGGTGCTTTACCATCTCTAAAAGATTGGCATGATACTTATAGAGATCAGGATTATATCGGCTGGTTCGGAGCAGATTATACATAGCATCGACGGCTTTGCGGGCAGTGAGTGCGTCTGTGATCTTGTCAGTCACCGTCCAACCTCCGATTAGCCAAGCAGATGTTTTTCTGCATTCTTGATATAAGCGATAATACGATCTCGTCCGATAGGGTTCATGGAGTGAACCACATAATCAGGGAATTTTACGCTGTTCTGATGGCAATACTCTACCAACCATTTGGCGCAATCATAACCTGAAGGTTCAGCACCGTAGTTTGCAGCATGACCAGCGACTTCTTGCAGCATATCATCATAATGTTCATCAGCGAGGTCGTGATCGAAGCACACAAACTGGGGCATACCATGAAGCATCACCATCTCAACAAACTCGTGATAGTTTCTCGCGATACGGAATTCTAGGTTCCTAGGGAAATATTCCCACAAGACATCGCTGGGATTGCGAATATCGTCTAGAAAGAGAAGGTATGACATAGCCGTTTCCTCTGATTGTTCATAGTATCAGTATCTTTATGGAATGTCAACCTAAATCTTGCCATTGGGCCGGGCTTGGGGAGGAATGCCTGCACGGCTGATCTTCCAGCCGAAACCTTTAGCGGCCTTTTTCATAGTGTCAGGATGCACATCCACCGTCAATGCAGTCTTAAAACGAGGATCGTTCTTCTCTTTTTCTGATGGAATGTATCCTGAGGCTTCTATTAAATCGGGGACTTCAACTACCGAATGCATCGGACTCACTTCTACTAGAGTGGCACCGTAAGTATCCATCGGCATCAATAGATTTTCATTTTCTCTCACCCAAATGCTATTTTTAGACTCACTTATTGTTACCGCAGTAGAGCCCGGTGTGAAGGTCTCTCTCGCAGTTTCCCATTCATCGAATAGCACATCTGGATCAATGGGGTTTCCTCTTTGATCATGTAATTTAAATCCTGTTTGTCGTTTGGTTTGCCCAAGCAACCATTCAATCCCGTCTTGAGTTAACTGGTCCGACGGACCTAAATGTATTTCTTGCCCCTTCATGTTTATGATATGCTGAAATAAATTATATACCAGTCCTTTGTTTACTGCGAGATTTTTCATTCCCTTCAAGTAACCGTTATGTAGATAAACAAAAGCATCAATTTTTGACCCGCGGGTAAAAAAGTAGATTCTATTAGGGCCCGAAACATATAGAAAAACTGGTCTTGAACCTATAGTGCCATCTTTAGTTGAGTTACTAATGATCTGCTCATCAGATAATGATAATGATCCAGGTGCATTGGAAAATCCTATTTCATCTATCTGTCTTGAGGCTTCTGCTAATGCGGATTCTTTCAAGTTAGTGGTGCTTATTTTCCAACCTGCAGGAACAACCAGATGTAATACATCCAACATATATTCAGCAGATGATTTAGATGGGAAAAAGGTGGTCACGATTCCATCTAGTTCCCCACCTTGTCCGCGTTCCAGAAATGTTTTATCCGGGAAGGTTGATCCATCTTCAAACTCAATGTAGCCGATCGAGCCTCCATCCTCATAATACACATTCGCTATTTTTTTAGGTGCGAGATTGCCCCTCAATTCAAATACAGCATCATATAGATGCGTCCAGCATTGTATCACGCTAGCCAGACTTCCTGGAACCAATTCTACATTAGCACGACCATCTAAACGAGACATCTGGTTCCAGAATTCCTTGACTTCATCTTCTACGGATTCGCGTATCTCAGGCTTACTGACCAATTGATGGATTCCGTGTGTCCTGTGAGGAAACCATTTACCGTCTTTCTTGCAATATTCTTGAACCGCTTCTTGTAGCATCCAATAGTCAAGTTTAGGTTTCGCAAACTGCCAAGGTGTGTTGTTTTTTTCTTCTGGTGATAGAGTATCTCCTGAGGATTCATTAATGGTCTCAATCTCATCATCAGGGACGATCCTTGCAGGAATTGTCTCTTTCTTTGCCAGTTTATATGCATAGAAACGATGATGTCCATCTAGAACCTGATAATCACCTTTCCATCTGCGAACTAGGATGGGAGGAATCGCAGCCCCTTGTTTCAAGCCTGCGATGATCCGTTTGACATTAGCCCGCGCTTCAGGTGAGTTCATCTTTTCTGCTGGCTCATATCCTGTGAGTTGGTCCAATGGAATATTCACAACAGGAAGGGTTTGTAGCATGGTGTCATCTACATCGGCACCGAAATAGTTGGGGTCGGTATAGAGCGTGATGGAGGCTTCATCAATTTTCTTGTTTTTCCTAGCCAGGATATACCATGCTTCTTTTTCAGGTATTTTATCTGCTGCCACATAGTCAGGTAATGCCCGGTCTAAACGCTTCATGAATGCATCATACAAGCGAATCCTGCTGGGTTCATCGGCAGTGAATGCGATAACTTGAGGTTTATACTTATCAGCAAATTGTTTTATGATTTCGATAACTGTAGCAAATACCCGGCGAGCATCACCCGTATTTGTTATGCCCGCATCATAATGGTAGTTGCCCCGATCGGATTTATGGTGAAGCAGACTGAAGCCTATCATGGCTACACCTGTATTATCATCTAGATTGAGTGCTACCTCATATTTGTTATTATCAGCAGTCACAAACTTATATCTTTGAGAGCGATCACTATTATCAGTGCGACTATAAGGATATGGTTGGGAGTCTAGGGCTTCCTCTATATTTTGTTGCTGTTGCGCTACTGCGACATACGCAGGACCTGTATAACCATTTGGATACATATGAAAGTGTTGAATAGTTCTATGCCAACCTTCTAATAGTTCATAGCCTTGTGGAGTTTTGATTATGATAACTGGTTCTTTTCTAACACCACCCTGTTGTTGTGCTAGTCTAGCCTGTGTAGCATGTCTTTCTGCATCTTTAACAGGTATATGCACAATAGGATCAGAAGATTTAGAATTTCCGCCAGCTCTTGCCTGTAGTCTTCTAATAGTTTTGGGCTCCCACATATCCATTGTAAATTTCATATCAGGAACAAGTTGCCATTTGGTGTCAATGCTTAATCCCATGTCTTTTAACATCATCAGAATATCTTTTTTAATGGTTGCAAAACTCCAACCTTTTTCTTTGTTGTATGTTTCCCCTCTTGCAAAATTGGCATATAGACAATCTTTCACAACATAGTCAGGCCAAGTTGGCAATACACTTTTAATGTATTGATACATTCTATGTCTATATTCATTAATGACTGTAGCCTCATCTATCTTTTCGGGCTTTCTCTCCAATACATACCAAGCAGCATGACCAGGCAACTTCTCGGCTGCTTGATATCCAGGTATCTCTCTATCTGCTCGCTTGAGGAACGCATCATACAATCGCATTCTGCTGGGTTCCGCTGCTGTGAAGATTATTTTCTCAGGCTGGTTCTTGGCTGCATATTTTTTGACGATATCTATAACTGTAGCGAACACTCTACGGGCATCACCTGTTTTGGTTATTTCCATAGTCCTGAAGTGTTTGTTCAATTCAGGTTCATACTGTCGTAGGAAGAAACTTACCTGAATATTTTTTCCGCGAGGGTTTATCATAACCTCATACTTCAGGTCGTGTTTTGTAGTGAACCTATATTGAGCATCATCACCTAGTTTGAGAGACTGATAGGGATAGGGTTCCGAATCCAATGCTTCGTCTATCTTTTCGGATTCTTTTTTCTTGATCATGACTCCGGCAGGACCTAACTTTATCCTAGTCACTTCGAAGCCATCACCTAACACATCCTGAACATATTCTTTCAATTCTCTAGGAGTGAATCCTTTTTGATAGGTGCCGATCTTACTGACCATGGACATAGGTTCTTCGCCGGGAGTCCCGTTGATAGTGAGAACATCTCGACCGCGTGTCGTTATGATTGCAGTTCCACCAGGAGCCAAAATTCTACCAATGTTTTTTACGATAGCATCACGAATACGCTCATCTCCTGCATTAGGAACGACATTGAGCACATTTAGACTAACGATCTTATGATAATAATTGTCAAGAATCTCGGTAACATCTACAAAGTTAGGCTTGAAATCTTCTCCAGGAAAAGGTTCATAACTATCAGCATCAGGCCCTAGCTCGCCGGTGCCGTGCCCTAGACCTGCACCAAAGTCAAGTCCGCGGCCTTCTGCCCCTGCTTTTTTCAGCAACTCGGCTGCCTTTCTATAGGTAGGCAAAGTTCCTGCAATCTGTGTCTTACGCGCATTCTCTGGTGGAGGAATATCTTCAGAGAAAATGCTTCGCTTAAACTGTTCCCATTCAGTTTTTAATAGGTCTGCTGCTTGTTGTCTCTTGTGTGCAGCGGCAGATATTTTTGCTCGTAAGGGGTCGACGGGCTCACTCATACCGAGGTCTTCGGGGCTAATTTTGTATTGCCGAATGAGTTCATCTATCTTGGCATTAAATGATGCAGATTTCGTATCGGATCTACCTGATGTATTTTTTAGTTTGTTGATGAGTTTGATAGCATCTGCTTTTGTTTCGACTGCTTCATCTATGCTCAATGATTGACCATGCAACTGATCCCTGAGATTGTAGAGTTTGTCTATTCCACCTTGTTTGCGAATGGCTTTGTATGCGAGATTTTCTGGACTGAACTCACCCTTATCGTGCAGCCCGGCCTGACGATATCTTCGTATGATGTCGATAGCCTTCTTTACCCTAGCCAGATCCTTCGTCTTCATCGCTAGATTTACTAGGCGAGCCAGCTGGCGATATTTCTCTCTCGTTGCGGGTTGATCGAAGTTTGCTTTCTGCTTCTTTGGTATCCTCAACCATTCATCATTCAATACGCTGTATTCACCGAGCGAGACATGAGGTTGTTCAGCATCTTGAACATAGAGTTCTACTGGTATGCCGCGAACCTTGATATCGTTCGCTTCATTATATAAGGTCTTCTTCGCATTGAATAGTTCTTTATAGACATCGCTATCAGGAAGCTTGCTCATATCTACGACCACATGAAGGTCTAGGTCGCTATGAGGCGTATATGTGAATGCAGCGTTCGAACCAGATACAGTGATGTCTTTGACTTGCAGAGTGACCCCCAGGTCCTCTATAAAGTCTTCTGCTATCTTTAGGAGTTGCTTCCTGACGACGGGATCGAGTTTTTCATCCTGCCATAATTTTGGATTCAGTTCTTTATGGAACTTTATAGCATCGCCGAGTTTGAAGGAGTGAAGTTCTTGGATGTCCATACTGTATTTATTAGTATGCGATCATCCTTGCAATAGACTGTTTAGGAACTGTTCTACTTCTTCGCTGAATGAGTTTGCCATTCTTTTGGCCATATTCTTCTGTATTTTCATATTAGCAGGTTGACCGGTACCCAGATCAGCGTGAGTAAAAACTCCATACAGTTTGATGGTAGTTGGATTTCTACCTGATAGTTCATATACTACTGAAATATCCGGGCTAAGGTGAGCCTTTCGTGCCTTTTGTAGATAGTTTTTATATACTCCCTCAGAAGCAAAAGGTTTATCGCTTGATCCAAACGGAGCCAATGGATTCGCTGCTTTGGCTCGCTCGAATTCTGCTATTTTTTGCAAGACCAACGGGGTATCTTTAACCGCACTCCGGAGGGAGTCCGTCCATAGTGACCCTCTTTCGAACACCACCGTGTTCGGGACAGGATTAGGCTTCGAAGGGGACGCCAAGTTCTTCAGCCATTGCCCTGAGATGAGCAATGGATTCCTCGAGAGTAAAAGGCCCTGACCAAAGACCATCCGCAGACCTGATGATCTTCACGACATCTTCGGTCAGGAGACCGGTATCATTATGAGCATCGACGGCCTCGAACAGGGCCTTTTCGCTGGGTTGGGTGACTTCGTTGAGCTTCATAATGATATTTATCTCTTCTGTTTATGATTTAATGTAGCAGAATGGGCACCCGAAGTCAACAGCTAATGCGATTATTTTTGCGACGATCACGGCGACGGGTGATTTGCTTCACACCGCGCTTGTCTCGGCCCCAGTATTCATCCCAAGCACTTCCACTAGAACCGCAACAAGCGTTCTTTTTAGAGAACCAGTCGTTGGTGGCATGGTGACGGATGCCACGATTATCAGCATCAGAGCTAGTCATAACGCTCCAGCCCTTGCGATGTGTGCGAGCCATATGTGAAGATCCTCTGTTCAATCCCTATGATTCAATATAACAAAATGGGCGCCCGAAGTCAACCGAAATGTTTAGCGAAACACAGTCCATTTAGCATCGAACTGCTTGCCCTTAGCCTTACGCGCCAGGATCTTGGCAAACTCTAACTTACGCAGTTCTGCTTGTCTCTCATTATCCTTTGCGAGGCATGCCTTATACATTTCTTTGACTAGTTCTTTCTGCTTCATTCCGTTTCTCCTCTAAGAATGAGTGCAACCAGTTCTGTTGCTAGGCCTGGTTGCCCGCCCCGAAAACTTATGCCGCTAGGGCGAAGTCCTCATATGCATTGTTATCGTTTGCATTTACGTTTTTTGGCACTTTGCCAGTCAATTAGTCTCCGATTTCCTATTATCTATCAATCGATACTGGTCAGGCCCGTCACAAACATTTGGCATCTCAACTGCTACTTTTGGACTCCAGGTGCCGGATCTACGGCTGAGCCAAATGTTTATGGTGGACCTGGAGAGAATCGCACTCTCGTCTTGCCTAGTTTTCAGTCTTCATCAACAACTAATATCTTTGACATAATAACACTATATGTGTCATTACATCTAAACTTATTTATTCTCCTTCATCCCGCTAGTAGCCATCAGATACCAGCCTTGTTTGAACTCATTACTTATCTCAAAGCCTAACTTTTTATAAAAATCAGGAATCTCAGTAGTCAATACAACTTCATTATTGTGTCGTCTGCAGAAGGCTACTGATTCCCTCGTGATGAGTTTACCTATTCCTCGTCCCCTGTATGATTCCTCTACGCATACCCAAGACATAGAATAGAAGTGAGTGACCGCTAGACTATTGAGCGTAGCAAATCCTACAAGAATACCATCTTCTTCGGCAAGCACATAATACTTTGACGCATTTTGAAGAGACATCAGGAAGCTTATCTGTTCCATCCGTATGATCTTTTGCTTCTGATCGTGCTTTAGGATGGCGCCATCTACCTCACTGAAGTTAGGATAAGACTGATATAGTAAGGGTTTTACCTTATCAATGATATCGTCTATCTGTTCTACTATTCTGATGCGTAGCATATAGGTTTAGTAGCAGACCTGTTCAGTTCGAAGCCAGCGACCATATGCATCACGGATTTCACGGGTTTCGCAGGTTCCGCGACCATAGACATAATATCTATTAAGGACTACAACTGTTTCTGCAGGATAATAGTCTGGGGCAGTGTAATATGTAGGGGGCAGGGGAGGAGCAGCATAGTAGTATGTAGGGCGGGAATCTTTACGAGCGGAATCAACAATGATGCCACCTACTACTGCACCTGCAATAAAAGGCAATACACCATTACTGCGATCACGGTGTTCATAACGATCATGGTCGTGTGCTGATGCTGCTACTGGGACGACGAGCAATGATGCCGCGAGCAGCGCCGAGATAATCTTCTTCATTTGTGTTCTCCTGATGTTATTATTTATTTAATATAGGGTCAGTCGTGCCAGTGACTTGCGAAATTACTCATCATATAGATAATCAGGACGAAAGTCAGGGCTAACATAGAAAGGATATACACTAGGATTCCCAGTGCCAGAGATGCAGCCTTGATTCCTA
>Ga0007809_10000199_pt1 | contig 24353 bp, 19 predicted proteins | sample CryBogCBE02Aug07_FD_60383 | JGI IMG/M metagenome (GOLD analysis project Ga0007809, IMG submission 60383) | Freshwater microbial communities from Crystal Bog, Wisconsin, USA - CBE02Aug07 | ecosystem: Environmental > Aquatic > Freshwater > Lake | place: Crystal Bog, Wisconsin, USA | collected...
GGAGCCACAGGGCTGGTGCTGAGCGCACCATTATAAACTCCCCCGTTCACGCTGGCGCTGGTTCCCTTCACGGTGTTGGTGAAGATGTTCGTCGCCGTGAAGTTGGTGTATACCACCGAGATCACCGTGTTGGTGGCGGGACCATAGACGACCAGTTTCGCGTCAAGCGGAGCGATGGAACCGACGAGGGTGCCACCGGAGATCTGACCGTCATCACCGGGGGCTGTGACCAGACCATTGATCACATTGGTCGGGTAGAGTGTGAGCTCGGTGATGGTCTTGGCGTTGGTATCGGTCTTGGTGACCTTATAGTTCATGGTTGCCTTGAGGGCGCCATAGCCGGTTTCGTTGAAGGCTGTGATACGGGTGCCGGAATCAGGATTACGTCCGGTGAGCCAGATGGTGGCGGTCGCGTCGTTGCTGTCGCCGGTAATCAGAGAGAGGGGGATCTGTCCCTTCTCAAAGAGCACCTTGGCGGCGTTGGCGCTGATGCTGGTCGCCTTGTTCGTCGGGAAGTTCTCGCTGGCAAGGAAGGTGAAGGACTGAACACCGACATTGGTGCTCAGGGAGGGCTTCACGTAATTAACAACAACGGAAAGACCATTGATGAGTTCCTTGGAGTTCTTCAGGCCGTTCCAACGGGAGATCGTAGCGGAACAATCGCTGAACGCGGCGTCGGCATTGGTCACGATAGTCGGAATAGCATTATTTGTGACGGTCTTTCCATCGCTGGCAAACGCCTTGACGTTACCAGTGGCATTGGTGGCAAAAAACCCGAGGGCACGGCTGTTGGTGCCGGCGCAGACTGACTGAACGCCCGCCTCGGAACCGGACCAGCAGGTGCTGATGTAGTCGCCGTTCTTTGAATAGAGGACGTGGGTGCCGCCCACATCGGTCAGCGAGCTGCCGTCGTTGGCAACATAGCTCCAACCGGCTCCGGCAAGGGCGGCGGCGGCGGTCTTACGGAAGGCGGATGATCCGCCGATATACAAGGTGTTGGCTTGCGCCGACCCGATAGCCACGGCCGCAAGCGCCGTGGCGAGGATGGTTTTCTTGATCATGGTGTGTGTTGTTTTGGGTTTATTTACGCCCGGGGTGCCCCGGACGTGGTGATTACTCCCATGCCCACGCCACAACCGCCACAATTCTATTGTAACAAGTTCGTAACATTCACTGGACCGCCTCCCAAGGCTTATTAAATAAGGGCCTGGAGCCCATTGCTGCCGTGTGAAAACGGAGAAAAATCACTTTCCCATGCCTCAGGATCACCCTTGGATTCCCATTGCCCCGACTCCACGGAGCCCTCTCGATCATCAGCCGATCACGTCGCGTTCACTGAGGAGGGCGATCACCCGGTCGGCCATCTCCTCAATAGTTTTCCGGAGTCTCAAAAATGAGTCCGACCTCACCCCGCGCGATGAGATAAGCCGGCCCGAATCGATCAATATCCCTCGAAAAGACTCATGGCCCTCGCGTTAGGATCATGGATCTCAGGCATCCCGCTCTTTTGACCACTGAGAATCTTCCACTGCTTTCTCTGGTCCGGGGTCAGGACGGCTGTCATCTGGCTGGAGGTCTGGTCATGAATCCTGCGCAACTCGCTCCGCTTGCGGAAATCCGATAACTGACCGGCTTGTGCCTGGGCCTTCACGGCAGAAGATTGGGCGCGGCTGGAGGCACTCAATGCGGCCAGCTGTGCCTGCTGCTGCGGAGAAAGCCCGAGAAGCTGCTGCTCCGAGGCGGAGGCAAGAAGTGATCCCCCGAGCATCTGGCGCTGGATCTCAGTCAGGCGCTGCTGCTGATCGACTGTAAGCACGGCGAGCATACGGGCGTTGTATTGCTTGCGTAGTGCCCGGATATCCCACTCGGCGCGCAGAGCTGCATCTTCGCCGTCGACACTCATGGCCATGATGTTCTTGGCTTGGGATTTGTAGTCGGCCTGCAGGGAGTCGATAAGGCCCGCCTGGACGGGGGTGATTCCGATCTCGCGGCGCACTCCGTCAAAACCGAGCAAAACAGGGATCGACGCAGGACTATCGGTCCTTTTTCCTGCTTGGACGGAGCTACAGGAGCAAAGCAGGAGGGCTGGAATGACGATGGAGAGACGCAGGGCCAAGAGTTTCATCGACTTGTGATGCATCATGTTCGTGGGTTTGGGATTCATCGGGACGATAGCTTCAAAATGCGGATGATCCAGCGGAATCAGGGTAAGAATGATGTCAAAACGATGAAGAGGTCATCCGTTATGCTGAAACAAATAACCCGTTGCGCGGACATTTTTTATCATCCCGGAGTATTCACCCAGCTTTTTTCTCACTCGGTAAATGTATGTGTCCACACAGCGGATGTCCGCTGTGTGGTCCTTGCCCCAGATGGCATGGTGGATTTCCTCCCTCTGGATAATCTCTCCCTTCTTGGACATGAGGATGCAAAGCATTTTGAATTCCATCAGCGAAAGGTCTATTGACCGTCCTTTGATGCGTGCATGGAGTGCAACGGGTTCAACTACTAGGTCTCCGGCGACTAGTTCCTGTACGACGGGCTGGTACCTGCGTAACACCGACTTGAGCCGAAAAAGCACCTCTTTGGTACTGAAGGGCTTGAGTATATAATCATCCACACCCATCTCAAAGGCCTTCATCTTGCTGCTGAGATCGCTCACTCCGCTGATGATCAAAACAGGGATCGTACATGTCCGGTTGGACTGCTTGAGTCGGGAAAGCACTTCAAATCCGCACAACCGTGCAAGTATCAGGTCAAGAATGATGGCTTTGGGCTGAAATGTTTCGGCTAAACGGATGCCCTCACTCGCATAGTGCGCCGTCATGATACCAAAGCCTGCTTTCTCAAAGGACCTTGAGATCAATCCGACCACATCTACATCATCCTCAATGATCAGGATAAGAGGTTTATCATCCATCACGCTGCTCCTGCATCAAACAATCCATGCAACGGCAGTCACTGAGCCACAAGATCCGCATTGTTACAATTTTGTGATATTCGTAGCTTCCTAAATTTGAGCCGCCACATGAAATACATGCGTGTGGCCATCGAAGAATCCTATGGAGAGATTCCGAATGTGACTGAATCCAATTTTTTGTGGGCTCCCATAGTGATTCCTCCATCATTGGTTCACTTTTCTACCTTTCACTTTTCTACCTTTCACTTTTCACTTTCCCCATGTCTTCCGCCCTTGATCGTCTTGTCGTCTTCATCATGGCAGGTGGTAGCGGGGAGCGTTTCTGGCCCGTCAGCCGCTCCGCCACGCCAAAGCATCTGGTGAAGCTCCTCGGGGATAAGACCCTTCTTGAGCAGACCGTCAGGAGGTTCGAGGGCCTCATTCCCAACGAGAGGATCTTCATCCTCACCAACGCCGCCCAACTGGAGGCGACCAAGGCCGCCGTCCCGTTCCTTCCCGCGGCCAACATCATCGCCGAACCTGCCAAACGGGACACCGCCCCCGCCGCCGCCTTGGCCACCGCAATCGCGCGATCGATCCGCCCCGACGCCATGGCGGCCCTCTTCCCGGCTGACGCCATGATCCATGACACGGACACCTTCCGCAGCCAACTGGCGGAAGCTGCCGGGTATGTGGCAGGCCACTCCTCGATCCTCACCTTCTCGATCACTCCAACCTTCCCCTCCACCGGATTCGGCTATCTTGAACTGGAAGAGGGGGCCGCTGCCAAATCAGGCGTGGTCACCGTGAACCGGTTTGTGGAAAAGCCGGACGAGACGAAGGCCAGATCCTTCCTCACGGGGGGTCGCCACGGCTGGAATGCCGGAATGTTCCTCTGGCAGGCGGAGACCTTCCTCGCCGAGTGCCAAAAGCACCAACCCGACCTCGAAAAATTCATCCTGGAGTTCCCGAAGGGCGACCATGCCGCCTATCTTGCGGAGCGGTTCCCGGCTCTTCCCAAGATCTCCGTCGACTACGCCATCATGGAGCATGCCGCGAGCGTGGTGGCGCTGATCGCCCGCTTTGACTGGGACGACGTAGGCTCCTGGACGGCTCTTCCCTCCCACCTCGGACAGGATGAGAGGGGCAATACCCTGAAGGGACCCGTCGTGACCCTGAATGCCGACCGTAACATTGTCGTAAGCGGCAAGCGGACCGTGGCCCTCTGCGGAGTCAGTGATCTCGTCGTCGTTGAGACCGACGATGCCATCCTTGTCTGCCATCGCGACGCGGCGCAGCAGATCAAGAATCTGCCACTTCCGCTGGAGCTGAAGTGAAGGCCGAAAGGCAGTAGGGGTTTAGGCTGCAGACTATTAGGTCAGATGAAAGGGCATCCCGCAGAGGCGCGGAGAGATTTTGAACGGAACTCAGAAAATTAGGAAAGAGATCCGTTCGAAGTGTCATGACTGCACCTACTTACGTTACGCCCTATGCCTGACGAGACAGGAATAGATCGGATGCAAAGACCGTATTAATGCGGTTCAGGGCGACGGTATTTTCGATGCAGCGCAAGGCCTGCAAGCGAAGCTGTATAAATTATACTGCGAGCGCAGCAGAACGCCGCGGGGCGCGAAAAAGACCCAGCCCTATAGCTTAGAGCTTTAGCTTGGGGCCTGTGAGGCCCAGATACTGCTTCTGCTGCGCCGGCGTCAGGAGATGCATCATGCTCCGTGCCGTCGTTGACTGCAGGCGATGGAGCTCGATATCCTTGCGGAAGGGGCTGATCTTTCCTGCGTGGAAATCTCCCTGAATCTTGGCCGCCGTGCGGTGGTCGTAGGCGGAAATGTCGGCGGCCTTCTTCGATTGCTCCGGCGTGAATCCAAGAAGCTTCTGCTCGGAGGGGGAGTTCAGGAAGTATCCCTTGAGAACCTGACGCTCGATCTCGCGGAGACGGAGTTGCTGCAGCGGGTTCAGGACGCGAAGGACCCGCTTGTTGTAGGAGGTACGCAATGACTTGAGGTCCGCATCGCACTTCGGGGCGATCTTCGGATCCGCCAAGCCGGCGGCGGCGGTCACGCTGACCTTGGCCTTGTATTCAGCACGAAGGGAATCAAGCAGCACCTCCTGGAGGGAGGAAACCTTGAGATCCTTTCGAACAGGCTCGAGCCCCAGAAGGACGGGCATCGAGGAGGGACTCTCGGGAAGAGCCGCAAGCTGGTCGGCGGCGGGCAGGGTGGCGGATGCCCCCAAAAGGAGCGCTGCGAGGAGGAACTTGCGGTTCATGACGGAGGGTAAAGGGCGGAAGGGGGGTGAATCAGGAAGCCTGGGCAATCAGGCCCTCGAGCTTGACGATGTCGGCGCCGAACTTACGGATTCCCTCGGCCAGCTTGTCGGTGGCCATGGCGTCCTCGTTGAGAAGCCAGCGGAAAGTCTTCTCGTCATGGGCGATCCGCTCGATCTCCATGGACTTGGCCGCCTCAGGACTGAGCACCCGGGGCATCGGATCGGTGGAGGCCTCGAGCTTCTCAAGGATGTCGGGGCTGATCGTCAGCAAATCGCATCCCGCGAGGGCGACGATCTCGCCGGTGTTGCGGAAGCTGGCACCCATGACCTGGGTCTCGTAGCCGAACTTCTTGAAGTAGTTGTAGATTTTGTGGACCGACTGGACGCCCGGATCCTCGAGGCCGGTATACTCCTTGCCGGTCGTGGCCTTGTAATAGTCGTAGATGCGGCCCACAAAGGGGGAGATGAGGCGGACCTTGGCCTCGGCGCAGGCAACGGCCTGAGGCATCGAGAACATGAGCGTCAGGTTGCAATTGATCCCCTCCTTCTGAAGGACTTCGGCGGCGCGGATACCCTCCCAGGTGGAGGCGATCTTGATCAGGACGCGGGAGCGGTCGGTGCCGCCTTTCTCGTAAAGGCCGATGAGGTAGCGGGCCTTCTCGAGGGTGGCCTCGGTGTCAAAGGAGAGACGGGCATCGACCTCGGTGCTGACGCGGCCGGGGACGATCTTGAGGATCTCGCGGCCGAAGAGAATCAGGGTGTCGTCGATGATCTTCTTGCAGAGCGCACCGCTGGACAGGCTCGATCCCTTGTTGTCGGCGATCGCCTTGTCGAGCAGGGTGCGGTACTCTGGCTGGAGGACGGCCTTGAGGATGAGCGAGGGATTGGTCGTGGCATCCTGCGGGGCGAATTTCTTGATCTCCTCGAAGTTGCCGGTGTCGGCGACAACGGTGGTGAACTGCTTGAGGAATGCGAGTTGGTTGGCGCTCATGATCGTGATTGTTTCAGTTTCGTGGTACGGGTTTGAAAAGCAATGCCTGATTTGCGACGATTTTGGGGGGGAAAGTCGCCTTAGCCGAGGGTGGCCTTGATGAAGTCCCTGAAGAGAGGGTGCGGGGTCTCGGGTTTGCTAAGGAACTCGGGATGGAACTGGACGGCGACATACCACGGATGATCCTTCAGTTCGATGATCTCCACGAGCGATCCGTCGGGGGAGGTTCCCGCAATCACGAGGCCCTTCGCCTCCATGCGTTCACGGTAGGCGCTGTTGAACTCGTACCGGTGACGGTGACGCTCGGCTATTTCGGTGTGTCCGTAGGCTGCATGGGCCTTGGAACCGGCCTTGATGAGGGCGGGCCAGGAACCGAGGCGCATCGAGCCCCCCTTTTCGATCACGTCGACCTGCTCGTCGAGAAGGGCGATGACGGGATGCGGACTCTTGGGATCAAACTCCGTGCTGTTGGCGCCCTCGAGTCCGCAGGCATTGCGGGCGAACTCGATCGTGGCGATCTGCATGCCCAGGCAGATTCCGAAATAGGGGATGCCCTTTTCGCGGGCATAACGCGCCGCGGCGATCTTTCCCTCCGTGCCGCGGTCGCCGAACCCTCCGGGAACAAGGATGCCCGAGACGCCGGCCAGATGCTTGTCGGCTCCGTCGGCCTCGATCTCCTCGGCGTCGACGATCTTGAGATCCACGCCGCAATCGTTGGCACCTCCGGCATGGCAGAGCGCCTCGTAGATGCTCTTGTAGGCGTCCTGAAGCTCCACGTACTTCCCGACGACGGCGATGGTGGTGCGGCGGGACGGATGAACGATCGAACGGACGATCCGCTTCCATCCCTCCATGTCCGCGGGCGGGGTCTCCAGACGGAGCAGTCGGCAGACCTTCTCGTCGAGTCCCTCGGCCTGGAGCATGAGGGGAAACTCGTAGATGGAGTTCTCCACGTCGCGGGCCTCGATGACGGCGTCCACGGGAACGTTGCAGTAAAGCGAAAGCTTTTCGCGGACATCGGCCTCCAGGGGCATCTCCGTCCGGCAGACCAGGATCTGTGGCTGGAGCCCGATCTCGCGGAGCTTCGCCACGCTCTGCTGGGTCGGCTTCGTCTTGAGTTCGCCCGCGGCCTTGATGAAGGGGACGAGCGTCACATGGATGAGAATCGCGTTCTCGTGGCCGACCTGTAGGATGAACTGGCGGATCGCCTCGAGGAAGGGAAGACCCTCGATGTCGCCGGTGGTTCCACCGATCTCGGTGATGAGGATGTCGGCGTTGCCCGCGTTTTCAAAACTGCGGATGCGGCGCTTGATCTCGTCTGTGATGTGGGGGATGACCTGGACGGTCTTGCCGAGGTAATCCCCGCGGCGCTCGTTGGAAAGGACCGTCTCGTAGACCTGCCCGCTGGTGAGGTTGTTTTCCCGTGTCAGGACACACTTCGTGAAGCGTTCGTAGTGCCCCAGATCGAGGTCGGTCTCGGCCCCGTCGGCCAGCACGTAGACCTCTCCGTGCTGAAGCGGGTTCATCGTGCCGGGATCGACATTGAGGTAGGGATCGAGCTTCTGCATCGTCACCCGCAGGCCGCGATGCTCCAGAAGGGTCCCCAAGGATGCGCCGGCAAGACCCTTGCCAAGCGAACTGACCACGCCACCCGTCACGAAAATGTATTTCATGGGCTACAGATGATAGGGGGCGCCCGCTGAAAATCCAGCACGGCCAGCGGAAAGGGCAAAGATTCCCGGGGAGAGAACCCGGCACGGGTCAGAATCGGATCCCGAGAAGGGTCGAAAAAAGCTCTTTGCGTCGGGCATGCTCCTCGTCGCTCAGCACGGAAACAAGGGCGGTCGGCCCCATCTCGGGCAACTCGATCCAGGATCGGCAACCACCGAAAGCCTTCCGCATCGTGAAAGTGACGGGAGGCTCGAGACGATGGACCCGGACAAAGGCGATGTTGATGCCTGTCCCACCCAACGAGCCGGAGCCGGTGTCGTAGACAAAACGTTCCTCGATCAGGCTTTGGTCAAGCACATGCAGCGGTTCCAGACGTTGCACCGCTTCCAGATCGTTGATCCTTCCGGACCACTCCAGGGAGGCAAGGTGGGAAACGGTCACCCTCTCCGGGTTCTGAACAGGCAGGACGGCATCGGGAATCCGGACTTTTTCCAACTGGCCGTGATACCAAGTGGGAAAGAGATAGAACTCCGGGTGATCGAAGCCGAAGCCCCCGTTTCCCTCGGCGATTCCCCCCTTGCGCAGGATCACGCTCTGCTCGCCCCGTCCGAGCGCCTCGCAGACCAAAGCCCATTCCTTGAAAGCAACAGCCATGGGGAGGAAATGTGCCCCGCCTTCCGGCCGAAATCCACGCCGATCTTTCCCGGCGGGGGATGGGTTGCTAGAATCCGTCCATGGTCACCATCTCCTCCTCCTACGACGGCGGTCTTCGCTGCACCGCCACGCACGGCCCTTCCGGTGTCACCCTCGTCACCGACGCCCCCGTCGACAATCACGGCAAGGGGGAGAGTTTCTCCCCGACCGACCTCGTCGCCACGGCCGTGGCCAACTGCATGATGACCGTCATGGCGATCGCCGCCGAGCGCCACGGGATCGAGGTAAAGGGAACGGCCGTCACGATCGGCAAGGAGATGAGCGCCGACACCCCGCGACGCATCGTCGGACTGAAGTCGGTCATGACGATTCCCCTTCCTGCCGACCATCCGCAGCGCGCCCTGCTGGAAGCCGCCGCCCTCTCCTGCCCGGTCAAAAAGAGTATTGCTCCGGAGATTGACGCCTCGGTCGAGTTCCGGTGGGTGGGGTGATTCTGGGATCCGGGAGTTAGGATCGGGAAGCTGGAATTGATCCGGCTTGGAATTAAAGCTCGCGGAGTTGGCCGCCTGACTGTGCGGCGAGGAAATCCGCGTAGGCGTGCCGCAAGCCGGTCTCCAGATCGTATTTCGGACGCCAGCCCGTCGCGAGGAGCTTCGAGCTGTCCATCAGCTTCCGGAGGGTTCCGTCGGGCTTGGTCGAGTCCCAGAGGAGCTTCCCTTCGAATCCCGTGATTCCGGCGATGACTCCGGCCACCTCCCGGATCGTCATGTCGCTTCCATACCCGACATTGATCCAGTCGGGTGGATTTTCCATCCCGAGTACTGCGAGCAGCCCTTCGGCCAGATCGTCGGCGTGAAGAAACTCGCGTCGCGCCACACCCGTTCCCCATAGGGTGACCGAGGAAGCCTTAGACTGCACCGCCTCGTGGAAGCGGCGGATCAGGGCGGGCAGGACGTGGGAGTTCTCGGGATGATAGTTGTCTCCGGGACCGTAGAGGTTGGTCGGCATGGCGGAGTGGAAGAGCACCCCGTACTGGCGGCGATAGAACTGACAGAGCTTGAGTCCGGTGATCTTGGCGATCGCGTAAGCCTCGTTGGTCGTCTCCAGCGGAGAGGTCAGGAGGCACTCCTCGGTCATCGGTTGCGGCGCCTCGCGCGGGTAGATGCAGGAGCTTCCCAGAAAGAGCAGTCGCTTCACCCCGTGGCGCCAAGCCTCATGGATCGTGTTGTGGGCGATGGCCAGGTTCTCGTGGATGAACTCGGCGGGGTAGGTGCTATTGGCATGGATGCCGCCGACACGGGCGGCCGCCACGATCACGACCTCGGGTTTTTCCCGGGCGTAGAATTCTCGGACCGCGGAGGCATCGAGAAGATCGAGTTCCCGCCGCGTGCGCAGCAACAGGTTCCGGTGGCCCCGTGCATGGAGTGCCCTGACGATGGCGGAACCGACCATCCCGCCGTGACCGGCGACATGGATGCGCGTCGAGGAGTCCATGGGTATCCTTTCAGCTTTCTGCGTCATCCTTTTTCACGGAGGCGTCGTGCCGGTGCCTTTGCCTCCCCCGATGCTCTCGAAGGCCAGCTCGCGGCGCGCAATCTCCAGATCGGCCTCGGTCATGATGCAGACCAGCTCCTTGAACTTCACCTTGGGCTCCCAGCCGATCTGCTTTTTCAGCTTGGCCGGATCGCCGATGAGCAGGTCGACCTCGCTCGGGCGCTCGTAGCGTCCGTCATGCTTCACATACTGCTTCCAGTCGAGATCGAGCAGACCGAAGCACTCCTCGCAGAATTGGCGGACGGTGTAGGTCTCCCCGGTGGCGCACACATAGTCGTCCGCCTTCTCCTGCTGGAGCATCAGCCACATCACCTCGACATACTCCTTGGCGTATCCCCAGTCGCGCTTGGCGTCCAGATTGCCGAGGTAGAGCTCGTTCTGGAGCCCCATCTTGATGCGGGTGGCGGCGCGGGTGATCTTGCGTGTCACGAAGGTCTCGCCGCGGCGCGGACTCTCGTGGTTGAAGAGGATGCCGTTGGAGGCGTGAAGGCCGTAGGCCTCCCGGTAGTTCACGGTCAGCCAGTAGGCGAAGACCTTCGCGCAGCCGTACGGGGAGCGGGGATGGAACGGGGTGGTCTCCCGCTGGGGCACCTCGTGGACCTTTCCGAACATCTCGGAGGAGGATGCCTGGTAGTAGCGCACGTCCTGGGTCAGTCCCGCCTCACGGATCGCCTCCAGCAGGCGCACGGTGCTGAGTCCCGTGACATCACCGGTGTACTCCGGCACGTCGAAGGAGACGCGGACATGGCTCTGGGCTCCTAGGTTGTAGATCTCGTCGGGACGGAGCGCATAGAGGAGCTTCGTCATCTGGGAGGAGTCGGCCAGATCGCCGTAGTGGAGGAAGAGCCTTGTTCCCAGCACATGGGGATCGTTGTAGAGGTGGTCAATCCTGCTGGTATTGAACGTGGAAGCGCGGCGAATGATGCCGTGAACCTCGTATCCCTTCGAAAGGAGGAGTTCTGCGAGATAGGAACCGTCCTGTCCGGTGATTCCGGTGATCAGTGCTTTTTTCATGCCGGGAACATATACGCCGGGGATCATATTTTGTCTTTGCGTAAAAGCGTAATTTTTATTTATGTTTTTGCGTATTTTAGAGAAATCATCCAATGAGGGTTCACTCGGGAAAAAAAGTCGTTGCCCTGGCGCTTCCCCTCCTCTCCGAGGGAGAGATCAGCATGCTTGAAGGTGTCAGGAAAGGCCTTGCCGAACACAATCGACCCGAGGAAGTCATCGTGCTGGGAGGAGGTTATGAAGCCCCCCTCAGGCAATTGGCCAAGCATGGGGTGTTGGCGGGAGCCATCGGCGATTTCATGAGTCAGGCTTGGCTGGACTCTCTTTGCAGGGAAAAGATCTCCTTTGTCAGGCTGGGACCATGGGGGGGCGGCGGCACGGCGTGCGTCACGCTTGATCTGGAAGCCATGGCGACAGAAGCACTCGAGGTTTTCCGCTCCGAAGGAGTGGCTTCCGTCGCTTTCCTTGGCCCCTCGGGACCGTCAGGCTCCGCAAGTTTGGGGGCCGTGTTCCGGGAAATCACAGCAGGGGTCAGCCTCCCGTTCCGCCTCATTAGCGACACGTCGGGACCCGTCCTCGTGAATACCCTCCGCGAGCTTCCCCTGCCGGCCGGACTGCTTTGCTTCTCCGATCATCTGGCACGCCTCGCCATCCAGACAGGAATCAGGATCGGCCTGCAGACCCCGCGCGATCTGGCCGTCATCGGAGTGGGCAATTCGATGCTGGAATCGCTGCAGGCGGGCATCGGCATCTCCAGCTTCGAACCGCCACACTCGGAAACGGGAAGGGAGGCGGGCAGGTTGATGGCGGGTTTGCTGGGAGGGTCGCCGGACACAACGCTGCTCCGGCTTGCCCCTAGATTCGTGGCGCGGGAGAGCAGCCTGCGGACGGGTTCTGGCATCGCTAGGATGATGTCGTTTTTGCGCGGCAATCCCGACACGGATGCGAATGCCGCGGAATTGGCACGCATCGCCGGCATGTCCCGAAGGTCCCTTGAAAAATCCCTGAAGGCCTCCCGGGGCGAAACACCCGGAGGGCTTCTCCGCCGGATGAGGCGGGAACGCGCCGAGAGACTCCTGTGGACAACCGACACGCCGATCGCCCGTGTGGCCCGTGAATGCGGATACAGGGAGCCGGCCCTCTTCTCGACGGCGTTCAAGCGATGGACCGGAAAGAGCCCCAGGGATTTCCGGAAGACGGGAGGAGTTGGGGACTAAGGCTAGAAGTTGGTGGTTGGTTACAGTCTTCCCACTATCTCCCAACTACCAGCTTCCAACTCCTGAATTATTGGATCCACAAAAAGCTGACGCCGGGGTTGGAGCGTTCCAAGTCGGGATCTTTGCCGAGTTCCGGAACCGCGGTGACCATCTCGAGCGAGGCGGCATGGAAGATGGAAAATTCCTCGCCGAAGGCGAACCCGAGGATATCCCCGTCGCGTTGGTACTCGGCGAAAACCTTCCGTAATCCGACTTTCAGAACCCCTCCCCTCCCCCCCGATCCGTAGCCGTGGATCAGCTTCAGGACGGAAATCCCGTCGCCGTGACAGCGGCGCACTTCCAACAGAAGGCGGCGCTTGGCCTCCTCGAGCGTGGGAAGCCCCTCCTTGATGGTGACGACGCGGAGGGACATCGTGGCCCGTCAATTCGCCGTGAAGGTCAATTCGCCACCCGCGACGTCAGCCCTGATGGTCTGTCCCTCGCGGATCTTCCCGTCAAGGATCTCCATGCTGAGCGGGTCGAGGATCTTCTGCTGGATGACGCGCTTGAGCGGTCTCGCCCCATAGGCTGGATCGTAGCCCTCCTTGGCCAGGAAGGCGCGTGCCTTGTCGGAAAGCTCCAGCTTGAGGTTCTGTTTGCCGAGGCGCTTCTCAAGCCGTGCCAGCTGGATGTCGAAGATCTTGCCGATCTCCTTGTCGCTGAGACGGTCGAAGATGACGATCTCATCGACGCGGTTCAGGAACTCGGGCCGGAAGTGTCCGCGGAGCGCCTCCATGACTCGCTTGTTGCGCTCCTCGACCTTGAGGTCCTCCATGATGAATTGGCTGCCGATGTTACTCGTCATGATGATGACGGTGTTCTTGAAATCGACGGTGCGTCCCTGCCCGTCGGTGATGCGCCCGTCGTCGAGCACCTGCAGGAGGACATTGAAGACATCACCGTGGGCCTTCTCCACCTCGTCGAAGAGAACGACCGAGTAGGGCTTGCGGCGGACGGCCTCGCTGAGTTGGCCGCCCTCCTCGTAGCCAACGTAGCCGGGAGGCGCGCCGATCAGCCGTGCGACCGTGTGCTTCTCCATGTACTCCGACATATCGAGGCGGACAATGGCGTTCTCGTCGTCAAAAAGAAACTCGGCGAGCGCTTTCGAAAGCTCGGTTTTGCCCACGCCGGTAGGACCGAGGAACATGAAGGATCCGATCGGGCGATTTTCCTCCTGAAGGCCGGCGCGGGCTCGGCGGACGGCATTAGAAACGGCCTTGATCGCCTGCCCCTGGCCGACCACGCGCTCGATGAGACGCTCCTCCATCTTGACCAGCTTTTGCCGCTCTCCCTCCTGAAGGCGCGAGACGGGAATCCCGGTCCAGACGGAGACGACCTTGGAGATATCCTCCTCGGTCACCTCTTCCTTGAGAAGGGCTGCCTGTCCTCCCTGGGCGAGCTTGGCGTTGTGCTCCTCGAGTTTGGCCTGAAGATCGGGAATGCGGCCGTACTGGATCTCGCTCGCCTTGGCGAAGTCTCCCTGCCTCTGGGCAAGGGCCAGCTCGTTGCGGAGATTCTCGATCTGCTCGTTGATCTTCTGCGACTTGCCGATCTCCTCCTTCTCCTTGAGCCAGCGTGCCTTGAGCCCCGAGGCGGTCTCTTTGGTCTCGGCGAGTTCCTTCTCCAGCTTGGCGAGGCGTTCCTTGCTGGCGGCATCCTTCTCCTTGCGGAGGGCCTGGCGCTCCATCTCGAGCATCATGATCTGGCGCTCCATCTGGTCGATCTCGGTCGGCATCGACTCGATCTCGATCTTCAGCCGCGAGGCAGCCTCGTCGACGAGATCGACGGCCTTGTCCGGCAGGAAACGGTCGGAGATGTAGCGGTGTGAGAGAACTGCGGCGGCCACCAGCGCGGCGTCCTGGATCCGAACGCCATGGTGGACCTCGTAGCGTTCTTTCAGGCCGCGCAGGATCGCGATCGTGTCCTCGACACTCGGTTCATTGACCATCACGGGCTGAAAGCGGCGCTCCAGCGCGGCGTCTTTCTCGATGTACTTGCGGTACTCGTCGAGGGTCGTCGCCCCGATCGTGCGGAGTTCGCCTCGGGCAAGCTGTGGCTTGAGAAGGTTCGAGGCGTCCATCGACCCTTCGGCCGCACCGGCGCCGACAATCGTGTGCAACTCGTCGATGAAGAGGATAATCTCCCCCTCGGAGGCTGTTACCTCCTTGAGGAAGGCCTTCAGGCGATCCTCGAACTCACCGCGGAATTTCGCCCCGGCGACCATCGCCCCGATGTCCATCGCGACAAGGCGCTTGTTCTTGAGCGACTCCGGGACATCGCCGCTGACAATGCGTCGGGCGAGCCCCTCGACGATGGCCGTTTTGCCCACGCCGGGCTCGCCGATCAGGACGGGGTTGTTCTTGGTGCGGCGGGAGAGCACCTGCATGGTGCGGCGGATCTCCTCGTCGCGGCCGATCACCGGGTCGATCTTTCCCTTGCGTGCCTGCTCGGTGAGGTCGCGGCCGTATTTTTCGAGGGTCTGGTATTTACCCTCGGGATTCTGGTCGGTGACGCGCTGGCTTCCCCTCACCTCGACCAGCGCCTTCATGAGTCCCTGATAGGTGACCCCGTTCTGCTGGAGGAGCTTGGCGGCGGCATTCTTCTCCTGACTCAGGGCCAGCAGGTAATGCTCGGCGGAAAGGAACTCATCCTTGAGCTTGGCCATCTCGGCCTCGGCCGAATCGATGGTCTTGCGTAGTTCGCTGCCGACGAAAGGTTGGGCACCGCCGTGCACTTTGGGCATGGAGGCCGCGGCGGATTCCAGGGCTTTTGTCACCCCACCCACGGAGACTCCCATCTTCTCCAGGATCGGGCGGGCAAGCCCCTCGCTCTGGGCGATGAGGGAGAGCAGGAAATGCTCATTGGCGATCTCCTGCTGGCCGAGGCCCGAGGTGATATCGATCGCACCATTGAAAGCCTCCTGCATCTTGGCGGTGAATTTATCGGGTCTCATACGCTGTGTTGGATTTTTCCCAATCTAGCCCTATCCGGTTCCGACCGCCAGAGGGGACGGCGAATTCCCTGACCGCAAACCCGGAATAAGCGTTTCCCTTAGCTTCTCCGGGGTTGCGAAAGTTTGATCCCCTTGCGCAGGAAGGTAGGGACGTCGAGATCCTCACCGGCGACGATTGTGGGTTGGCTCTTGTCGAAGCGACCCTTCTGATAATTGTCGAGATCCAGCGTTCCCTGAGTCTGCTTGGGAAGGGAAGAGGGCGACTTCTTGGTAATGGAGGGCGACTTTTTCTCCTTGGAAACGGCTACCACCGGGGAATCGGCCTGAGCGTCGGAAGGAGCCAGTTGAAGGCGGGTTTCCGGGGCCGAACCTCCGCCTGAAGAGGCAATGATCGACAGGGTGAGGGGTGATCCGGCGGGCTGTGACGCGAGGACTCCGGTCTTGATCTGACACCGATCCCCGGCAACCCGTTCGATTCCGGAGACGGCGGCCTGCACCTCGGCAAAGGAAAGATCCGAGGGGCCCTGCAGCAGGAGCAGCACGGTGGAAGTCCCGAGCAGGGCCGAACCCGGGGTGTTCTTTCCCTGCTGGATCAGAAGAGGGGATTCCATCGCCTCTTCCAAGGCCTCGTGCAGCCTGTTCGCGCCGGATGCCTTGCCGGAACCGAACAGAACACGGGCTCCCGAAAGCCCCAGCACGCTCTTCATATCGGAGCGGGTGATACGAACCGGACCCGATGTGATGATCATGCCGTGGAGGGCCTTGGTGCAGGCGAGCATCGTGCGGTCGGCCAAGGCAAAGGCCTCGCCGACGGCGGCCGTGGAGGGAGCCCCACCCGAAAGACGCTCGTTGCCGATGACCGCCACGGCGTCGCAGACTGCATAAAGCTTTTCAAGCGCCTGATCGGCCAGTTCGGACTTTCGCTTCCCCTCGAAACCGAAGGGAAGAGAGACGCAGGCGGCCACCGTGATGCCGGATGATTTCGCCAAGATCGCGAGGGCGGGAAGCAGGAAGGATCCCGTTGCACCTCCCAAACCGCCGCAGAGGACGAGGGAGGAAGCCCCCGCGGCAAGCTTGCCGAAATCGACATCGATGGCAAGGAACCCATCGGACGGCTCTCCGGGAGGAACCTCGATCTTCTCGCGAACGACGGTGGCGGCGAGCGATTCAGGGTCGTTGTTCACCACGACGAGCCCCCTGAGACCCGGTTCCTCCAACGCAAGAAGGTCGAGGACCGTTACCCCGGCATTCCCCACACCCACGATCAGGCGGCGTTGTGCGGCGGCGCTCATGCCCCCCTCCTTCCGAAAATCCCTCCGATGCCCCTCGTGATCCGGTCAAGCAATCCGACCGGCTCCATGTCGCGCGTGATCAGGCGCGCGTATTTGGTCAGGCCGATGGCCGTGGAATACTGGGGATTCTCGAACGTCTGGAGCGCCCCTCCGACATTCTTGGCGGAAGTCACCTGCACGGGTTGGCCGAAGACATCGGCCGCCACCTCCGCGATACCCTGCAGGCGGGCGCAACCTCCGGTGATGACAATGCCACTCCCAAGCAAACCGACGACATCGGGTGCGGATCGCTCGATCTCGTCCCTGATCAGCTCGAACATCTCGCGGACGCGGCAGTGAATGACGGTGTCGAGCGATCGCCGGTCGATGTCGCAACCGAGGAAACCGGGATCGTTCCGCAAGGTGATCACCCCGCCGGGGGACTCGGCGGGATCCCGGGCAGACCCCTCCTGGATCTTGAGCGCTTCGGCCCGGGCGATGGGGAGTTTCAGCCCCACGGAAATATCGTTGGTGATGTGGTCGCCGCCGACAGCGAGCACTCCGCTGTGGCGCACCGCCCCGTCCTGATAAACAAGGTAGTCGGAGGTGCCGCCACCCATGTCGATCACGATCACCCCCAGATCCTTCTGGTGCTGGGTCACCACGACCTGTGCGCTGGCCAGCGACCCCAGGACGACATCCTCGATCTCGAGTTTCAACGATTCCACGCACAGAAGCGTGTTATGGATGCGCGTCTTGATCCCATGGACGATGTGGAAGTCGGCCTCAAGCTGCATCCCCTCCGACTCCAGCGGATCGGTGACGTTCCTGTTCCCGTCAAGATGGTAGGACTGGAGGATGGTGTGGAGGAAAATGTTCTGAGGGGGGATCGCGATTTCCTTGGCGTTGGTCTGGACGAGATCGAGATCCTCCTGCTCGATCTGACGCGGTTGGGGCAGGACGTGGATGCCGCGGTTGTTAAGACTGCGGAGATGGCCGCCGGTGATGGCGACCCAGACATTGCCGATCTCCACATTCGCCTTCTCCTCCGCGTCGAGGATCGCCTCCCGGACACACTCCGTGGCCGTCGCCATGTCGACGATCTCACCCTTGCGGATACCACGCGACGGGGTCTCCCCGACGCCGAGGATACTGATCTGATCCTCGGATTTTCCCTCGGCCACGACGACGCAGATCTTGGTTGTTCCAATCTCGAGGCCGACGAAGATCTGGTCGCTGGACATGGCAGTGGAGGATGAGCCCTAGTTCTTGGATGGCTTTTTGGGGTTCTGATGGACCGGGGCGATCTTGGCGGAACGGTTCTCCGGTGTCAGGACGAATGTCACCGGCGTGTTGCGCTGGATCATGAGATTGGCGGTGGCGATCCGGCGGCCGTTTTCCTGACAATGGGAAAGCAGCTTCCGAAGGCGCTCGACCTGCGCCGGCAGGTCCTTTGCCCCGAAAGTGTAACGCGCGTTCGATCCATCCGTGACGACAACGGCGTAGGACTTCGTGACGTCGATCCCGACCACGGAAAACGTCTCTTCGGGCAGTTCGGAAAGGGCATCCCTCACGGCAAGCGCGCTGGCCAGGCGTTCGTCATCAATGCGTCCGCCCGGCTTAAGTGCTGAAACATCGAGCCCGCTCAGCACGGGGAGGTGGAGAAATTCGTCCGATAATCTGGAGGGCCGCATCACGACGCCTTCCTTGTCACAGACGAGGCTCTTGCCCGCCTCGAATCCTTGTGGCTGCATGCCGTCGCCGGGGACACCTCCGGCAGGGGCCAGCAGAAACACGGGCAACCGGCGCTCGATGCCCACCTCGACGGTGTCCGGAAGGTGACGCTCGATGCTGACCGCCCGCACCTCGGGAATCGCGGAGAGCCGCTTGGTGGCCTCGGCGAGATCAAGGAGCATGACGTTCTTCCCTCGCTTGATTCCCGTCAATTCACCCAACTCCTCGTCGCTCATCAATCCGTGAAGGTTGGTCTCCAGGCGCGTGAGGTTGTACTCGGGATTCTCGAAGAAGAATCGAAGGGCGCAGTATCGGGCACCCATTCCGAGCACGCAGAGAATAACGATGAGAACGCCGGCTTTCCAAAGCAAGCCGGCCACCTTGCCCTGCCGCTGCCGTCTCACGCTCGCCGTGCGGACATTGAGTTCCACGAGGTGCTGGCGGGAGAAATGTCTCCCCAGTCTGCGGTTTCCGGTGGTTCGGCGTTTCATGGCATCCCTGATTGCTTACTCACGCCTCCCGTTGGGCACCTTGGCGTGCCTCGTTGCGTGCCGACAACGAGAGTTCCCCGATCCTGCAGCAAAGCGTCGTGAAATCGATTCCCGCTGACGCGGCCGCCTTGGGAAGCAGACTCGTCTCCGTCATTCCGGGAATCGTGTTGATCTCCAGGACGGTGGGCCCGCTCTTGCCGAGAAGGACGTCCACGCGGCTGTAAACCCTGAGACCCAGCGCCTTCACCGCAGCGAGTGCCACCGCATGCACGGCCTTGGTCTCATCGGTTGTCAGGGGTGCCGGCACCAGATACTCCGTCGCCCCCTTGGTGTACTTGTTCGTGTAATCGTAAAACCCCTGGACGGGACGGATTTCCACGACCGGCAGGACCTCTTCCCCCAGAACACCGACGGTGAGTTCCCTTCCCTCCACGAGTTCCTCCACGAGAATCTCCGGACCGTGGTTGAGACAGTCGGCCAAGGCCGGGGCAACCTGCTTCACCCCGTGCACCAGATGAACCCCGACACTCGAACCCTGGCGCGGGGCCTTGATCACGATGGGAAACGGCAACGACGGCGTCTGCCCCACGACGAGCACCTCATGGGCCGGCGTGGCCACCCCGGCCTTCACGAGGGCGCGCTTGGTGAGGATTTTGTCAAAAGCGGTGCGGCTCTCGGCGGCACCCTCGCCCGTGAAGGGGATGCCCAGCGAGTCGAGCAGATCCTGAAGGGTGCCGTCCTCGCCGAAGGTTCCGTGGATCAGGTTAAAGACGAGCTCAATGCCGGCGGGAATGCTCACCCCCGTGCCGGTCACCTCCACCTCGGTGACGTCGGCTCCGGCGGATCGGAGCGCGGCGGCAACGGATGCGCCGGAGCGCAGCGACACCTCGCGTTCGGCGCCAGGCCCTCCCTTGAGCACGACGAGACGGCGGCCTTTCGGATCGAATGGAATGGAGCGGTTGGTCATTGGTCGGTCATCTTAAAATTTCCCCGTCGACAGGCTCCTCGCCAAGGATCTGCACCTCGGTTTCGAGCTCGATACCCCGCTCCGAACGGGCCTTGTCTCTGATCCTTGCAATCAGCGAGAGAATCTCGGCAGCGGTGGCGCCGCCATCATTGACGATGAAGTTCCCATGCACCTCGGAGACCCTTGCGCCCCCCATCGAGGAATTCTTCAGACCCAGCTCCTCGACCAGACGGCCGGCCGGAATCCCCGGGGGATTCTTGAAAATGCAACCGGCACTTGCGGCGACGGGCTGGCTCTCCTTGCGGTGGGTGAGCGACCCCTTCATGAGACGCTCGATCTCCTCCTCCGGGGCCGGTTGTCCCACGATGGTCGCCGACAGCGCATAGTGATCATGCAGCAACGGGATGTCACGATAGCGGATCTCCATCTCTGCGGGCGTGCGGGAGATGATGTTGCCATCCGTGTCGGCGCAACGGATCCGCACCACCTGCTCGAAGGTCTGAATGCCCATGGCTCCTGCGTTCATGCGGAGCGCCCCGCCGAGATTGCCGGGAATACCGTCCATCCATTCAAAGCCCGTCAGACCCGCCGCGCGTGCTGCGGCGGCCAACTGCTTGAGCTTCACCCCCACGCCCGCGGTAATCTCGTTCCCGGAAACCTCGCAGGAGGTGAAGACTCCCCTGCCAAGATGCGCCACCACACCGGAAAAGCCCCCGTCCCGGATGATCAGGTTCGACCCGCGGCCCATCACCATGAATGGAATCCCCTCGTCGTGACAAAATCGCACCAATTCTGCAAAACCCTCTTCGGTCTCGGGTTCGACCCAGAATCTGGCGGGTCCCCCGACCTTCATCGTGGTATGTCGCGCAAGCCTCTCCCCGAGGCGGATGAGCCCCGGACCCATCGCCTTGCGTAACCGTGCCCTTAGGGCGAGTTCGCCGGCGAGCATCGAACCGGCCTCGTGAATGTTCCCGGCGCCGAGGGTCAGGACAAAATCCCCCGGATGGAGTGACGCGGCCGCGCTCACCGCGGCCTCGCGCACGGAGGAGGCTATCTCGATAGAGGAATGACCCGAGAGGCGTGCTTCCTCGACGATCGACAGGGCATCGGCCCCCGCGATGGGAGCCTCGCCCGCCGCATAGACGGGAGCGACATGGACATGATCGGCCCCTACAAAGGAAGTTCCGAACTCCTTCCTGAGGGCGGCGGTTCTGGAATAGCGGTGGGGCTGGAACAGGACGATCAGTCTTCCCTGGCCCGCAAGTGCCGCCCGTGCCGTGGAAAGGGTCGCGGCGATCTCTGTGGGGTGATGGCCGTAGTCGTCGAAAACCTGAAACTCGTCGTCGCGGTATTTGAGTTCGAAGCGGCGACGAGCCCCCCGGAATGCCGCGAGCGCGGAAGCTATCTCCGCAAAGGGAACACCCAGATCAAGCGCGAGCGCAATCACCAGAAGGGCGTTGTGCGCATTGTGCGCCCCGGCGATGCCGAGTTCCACCTTCCCGACCAATTCTCCTCCCCGGAAAACGGCAAAGCGCGTGGCGAATCCCTCCTGCTCAAGCCCCGCCATGCGGTAGCGGGCATGGGGCCCGGTGCCCACTGCCACTGCGCGCGGATGGGATGCACAAACACGGGAGGCGCCGGGGTCATCCGCCCAGTAATAGACGTGTCCCGACGTCTGGGAGAGGAGGCGCGTGAAGACCGCGTCTATTGCTCCGAGGTCTGAATAATGATCGAGATGCTCGGGCTCGATGTTGAGTACCAGCGCGTGGCGGGGATGGTAATGGACAAGCGTCCCGTCGCTCTCGTCCCCCTCAGCCACCAGATGCTCACCCTCGGAATCCCACCGTGCATTGGTACCAAGGATCGGAATCTCGGCGCCGACATAGTGCGAGGGTTTAAGCCCACCCGCGCGCAGCACATGGGCCGCCATCGCGGAGGTTGTCGTCTTGCCGTGCATTCCGCAGACAACGATCCCCTGCTTGCCGGACATCACCGCTGCCAGCACCTCGGCGCGCCGCGCCATCGGCTTGCCGATGGCGCGCGCCGCATCATAGGCGGGGTTGCCGGCGCGGATCGCCGAGGAGTAGATGACAAGATCCGCATCGGCAACCAACTCGGTGCCGTGAGGTGTCTGGAAAACGAGCCCCTTGCGGCGGAGCCTCTCGACTTCGGCTGTATCCGACTTGTCCGAGCCGCTGACGCGGTGACCCAGCGCGAGGAGCAGGGCAGCGATGCCGCTCATCCCCGAGCCCGCGACCCCGATGAGGTGGATCCGTTTCGGGACGCTTCCGAGAAGCAGGCGGGCAAGCTCCGGGAGATCCGGAGAAGCCGGGGAGGGCTGTTTCCCGGCACTCATCGGGCGGCCTTCTCCATGACATCCGCGACTAGACCGGCCGCTCCCCGAGGAAGGGCCGATGCGGCGGCCGCCGCCATGCGCTCGCGGCGCCGATCGTCGAGCAACAGGTTTTTCACTAGCAGTGCGAAGGAGGCGGGGTCGGCATCCTTCTCCTCGATGAGTTCGGCGGCCCCCGCATCGCGGAAGGCCTCCGCGTTGCGGTGCTGGTGCAGGTCCGCGGCAAAGGGAAACGGGATCAGGAGGGAGGGAAGGCCGAACTGCGAAAGCTCGCTGAGGCTCGCGGCGCCCGCACGCGACACGACAAGGTCGGAGGCCGAGTAAGCCTCCTCCATCCGGTGATGGAACGACGCGACATGGGCATCGACCCCCTCCCGTTGGTAGTTGATCGCGGCCAGATTGTCATCGCGCTCCCCGGTCAGGTGAATCACCTGCAGGGGACGTCCGTGCGCATCCCGAAAATCACGCAGGTGTGGCGCGCTGCGGAAGAGAAGTTGGTTGATGCCCGCCGCGCCCTGGCTGCCACCCATCACGAGCAAGGTGGGGCGTTCGGGATCAAGGCCGAAGGCCGACCTGGCTGCGGCTTTCGGAAGCGGCTCACCCAGGGTCCGGCGCACGGGCGTCCCCGTGACGGATGTGGGGCGACCGGGAAAGAAGGAGGCGCAGGCCCGGAAACCGAGCAGGACGCGGTCGGCCCAGCGCGCCGCAAGACGGTTGGCACGGCCGGGAATGGCGTTAGACTCGTGAAGGAAGCAGGGAATCCCGCGTGTCCTGGCCGCGAGAAGCGGTGCGGCGGAGGTGAAACCTCCCATGCCGAGCACCGCAACGGGACGGTAGCGCGAATAAAGCTGGCGGCAGGTGGAGAAGCTTTCCCAGGCACGCTTCAGAAAGCGGGGAAACGCCGGGGAAAGAATCGCGGGCATCCCCACGGAGGGAAGTTTCTCGCGCCGGAACTCGTTGTGGTCGCGCAGCGCGACGGCGTCGATTTCCTTCTCCGAAACAAGCAGCAGGACCTCGTGACCGCGTCCATGGAGTTCCTCGGCGACGGCCAATCCTGGGAAAAGATGCCCGCCGGTGCCGCCGCATGCGATGACGAACTGTTTGGGAACCGCCATGGCAACGGGTCAGATCCGCGGGACGGGACGGGACGCCAGCGCGACCTGACGCCGGGCTGCCACGGGGATCGGGGCGCCGGTTCGGTGGATATTGATGAGGATTCCTACCATGAAAAGGGAGACCGCCAGGTTGCTGCCGCCGTAACTGATGAAGGGAAGGGGCATCCCCTTGTTTGGGAGCAACGAGGTGGTCATCCCGATATTGACCGCCGCCTGCAGGGAGATCAACAGGAGGATTCCCAAGGCGAGCAGTTTTCCAAAGCGGTCCTTGCCGTTGGCGGCGATGAGACCTCCAGCGAGGATGATGAGGATGAACCCCAGCACGACCATCCAGGTGAAGGGAAGGCCCAGTTCCTCGCCGATCATCGGGAAGATGAAGTCGGTGTGCGCTTCCGGTAGGTAGAGGAGCTTCTGACGCCCATTCCCGAGTCCCAGTCCCTCGAATCCCCCGGATCCGAAGGCGATCATGGCGTTCCATTGCTGGAGCCCCTTGCCGAGTTTCTCGTTCTCCGGATGAAGGAAGCTGGTAAGGCGGGCATAACGCTCGGGAATGAAACTCGCGATCATCAGGATTCCAGCCACGCCAGCCGTCCCCAGGCCGCCGATCAGCCATTTGTTGGCACCCGCAACAAAGCAGATTCCCACCGCCATGGCGCCGATGAGCGCCGTGGTGCCAAGATCCACCTCGACGGCAATGAGCGCCAGAAGGCAGGAGACCACCGCCATCGGAATGACGAGTCCCTGGAGCACACGGCGGGATTCCGTCTCCTCGCGGGAGAACCACCAGCAGAGGAAGAAGAGGGCGCCGAGCTTGGCCAACTCGCTCGGTTGAAAGGTGGCGACGTGGAGATTGATCCACCGGGAGGCTCCGTTGATCCTCATCCCGACGTGGGGAACGAAGCAGAGGACCAGCAGGAACGCGGACACCCCGAACCACCAGGGCCACCAATCCCTCCAACGGTGATAGTCGACGAGCGCCCCTGCCACGCAGGCGCCGCTGCCGATCACAAGCCAGAAGACCTGCCGCTTGACGAAGTAGTAAATGTCGCCGTGGCTGTCCTGCGCGAAGGCGCTGGTGCTGAAGAGCATCACCACCCCGAGGGTGACCAACCCCACGACCGACAGGAGGAGAAGGTAGATGCCTTGGCGC
>Ga0007809_10000208_pt1 | contig 23964 bp, 22 predicted proteins | sample CryBogCBE02Aug07_FD_60383 | JGI IMG/M metagenome (GOLD analysis project Ga0007809, IMG submission 60383) | Freshwater microbial communities from Crystal Bog, Wisconsin, USA - CBE02Aug07 | ecosystem: Environmental > Aquatic > Freshwater > Lake | place: Crystal Bog, Wisconsin, USA | collected...
GAGTAAGTAAAGTCTGATGAGCCGCAGCCTTTAAAGAAGACCGAGCAGCTTATCCAGCTTCTGAAGGCGAATCCGAGTGGCAAGTTTCTGATCTTTAGTCGTTATGACAATCCGTTCGTTCAGCTGAGTCACGAGATTGAGGCCATGAAGCTGACGGTGAAGCTTGTAAAGGGCAATAAGGATGTCATTGCACAGACACTAAAGTCATTCCAGAAGGGTGATACGAATGTCTTGCTTCTGAATTCGATTCAGGCGGGTGCGGGCCTGAATATCACGGCAGCCACGCATGTGATTCTTCTTCACGCGATGACACACGAGGAGGAGAAGCAGATTTTAGGACGTGCGTATCGTTTGGGTCGCACAGAGCCTTTGGAGGTTGTGCGTCTTCTTCACCCGGATGAGATGATCCATGCACAGCAGTAAAAATTGAAAAGCAGTAAAACATCAAAGCAGGCAGCCAAAATGACCGATCTAACATCTGTCCCTCTATGGAATGTCGTAACTCCGTGGATTACTCCAACAACAAATGGTACCTATATTCCTTACAAGAATTGGACTAACTTCCTGGATAATATGCCTCATAAGAAGTTCAAGCCGTATATTATGACCTCGTGGTCCTGGAAAGACAATACTCTTCAAATAGTCTTTAATACATTAACTTCTCGTGGCATTTCCATTACATACATTGAAATGCCAGTGAAACAGGAAGAGGAACCTCTTATTCGTGACTGGATTAAGCGTCATACTCCAGAATTCTGGAATATCTAAGGCAGAAGCGTCTTGAGAGCAATATTTTTTAAGCGACGAATCTTATCCGTTTTTTGATCAGCCTTCTCAGCCTCTTTGTGACACACAAGCGGGACAATATGAACAGGTATAGAGTCGCGATCTGCAATCTCGCACATGAACTTCCATGAGTTGAAGATTGCTGATTGCTTTGTCAAGACAGGTGTATACCGAAGAACTTCTGATGAGTTATGTGTATATCCTGGAGGCAAAGGTGCTTCCTGTGTTAGACGTAAACTCGGAATCTTCAACTTCAAATCCTGAGACAAAGGCAACAGATTCCAGCATTGGTGAAAGAAGGCCCAGAAGTCTGCACGATCACTCTTACAATATGCTGTATAGAGGGATCGATATGAACGCCATGCTTCTTCTGTATTTCCCTTTGACATAAGAATACGGTCATTCATATTTTCAATCATTACGAGTCCAGCAAGATTAGCTTCATGGCTCTCAATATCTAGATCAACAAATGGATCCCATTCATTCCACAGAGTCCACCAGGCAATAGGAAGAATTCCCTCAGGAACTTCACTCATTTCAAACGGTGTTTCAAGTCCTGCAACTTGACGCTGTAATAATCGTAAGTCTCCTTGAACCTTCTTAATTGCATCGTCGGATTCGAGAGTTTTGCCTAGCCATTTCTCGACCTGTCCCTTGTCGGCCTCTCCGATTGGAATTGTCAAACACAACTTAGAAATCTGGATCAGATTTCTCGAGTCCAGTGTGTTACTGATCAGAATCAAAGGCGTGGTTTCTTGATTGGGTTTCCATCCACGCAAAAAATCCAGGAGTTCTTTTAAACCACCTTTCTCGCCCTGACTTAGACCATCAATCTCATCAAGAATAATACCAATACCACCTCTTTTACCTGTCTCAAGCATGTTTACAATACCACCCTCCTTCAACAAAGGCAAAATGAGTTTCCGAAAGGAAGTGCCGCTGCGTGTATGACTCGCATTATATTCAATAGTTTTAAGACCCTTATCTTTAAAGACACGATGAGCCATTGTTGTCTTTCCAACACCAGGCTCTCCATACAAAAGAATAGCTGCATGTGACGGCTTTTCGAGCCATCCCTTGATTTTACTTTCCGCCCCTGGATGTAGACAAATTGTTTTGTCTATATGCGTGGGTGACCACATTTACTTCTTAACCAAACGTTCTTTTTAGATACCAATTAGCCCTAGAAGAAGACGACTAGCACCAACAAGAAGAACACCACTATAATGATTCTGTGTAGAGGTTACAGTATCGAGAACAAACCTACAAACAGGGCTTCCTGTTGTAATAAGCCCTTGAAGATATCCATACACTCCATCAGGGACACAGAATGCATCATATGTCTTAAGAGCTCCAAAATGAACTGAATACACTATAAAGGTCGAAAGGGCCAACCTTGATGCCTCCTTTAGACTTTTATACTCTTCTTTCTCTTCTTTTTCGTCGGACATCGGAAACTATACTGGGTTTTTTTTAAAAAGAGCCAACAATTTTACTTGCATGTGTCTGAAGGCTTTGTAGAATCCGTTGTGCCGTCAGTTCTCGGGACAAAAGAAGGATCCTGGCATGAAACGCCATCAAAGATGCCCTCCCATGTGACCGCCTTATCCTTGCACTCCTGGCACAGAGATTTTAGACGATCAGCACCACTCTTATCCTGGAACAAATGGAATACATAGCCATCATTTTGAGCATTGTGCGTGTCGAGTAACTTCTGGATACCGCCATTGGAGACACCAATCAAATCAACACAAACCTTATCTGATTTTCCACCGGACCCGCGGTCATACAATGACAGGAAATCGGGGCAGAGATTGATAACAGGTGGCCAAGTCGTTGAACTGAACTTTGTCGGTCTTAGGGTGTCACCGGAAAACCAACGTAAGCCGTAGAACACAAAGATCAAGATGGCACCGACGAGAAACAAGAATCCACCGAGGGTTCTTTGGCTTTGAATGAGGACAACCATGCCACCTAGGCACACGCCAACTGCGATTAATATGTAGAGGATAAACCAGTAATCCATCTCTATCTTCTACTTGATGTGCTTTTTTTAGAGAGACAAAATGTAACTCTAAAAAAAGGTTTGTAGGAAAAAATGTATTTACATCGTGCGGGCGACAGGGGCAGACTGGCCGTTGCCCTCCCAGCCGAGCTCAATGTAGCCCTGGAGGTAGTCCTCGAGCTGCGGGGAGAAGACCTTGCCCTCAACGCCGAACGTGGAGGTCGTGGCCGTGTTCGGAACGATCAGCTGGACCTTGCGGAAGAAGCGGCCAGATGAGACGAACGTCTTGCCCATGTCACGGAGCTTGCCCGCACCAGGGCCGTTGATGGAGGACGTGTACTTGGAGCCCTGGCCCGTGAAGGAACCAGCATTGCACTGGCCTGACCAGGCCGCCGTGGAGAGAACACCCGTGGCGATGTTCAGGGAGTTGATGCCGCCAGGGTAGGCGAGCGACGACACGGGCATGAAGTTACGCGAGTCGGCAGGGATGCTCTTGAGGCCGTAGGGAATGGAGGTCATTTGATTCTATACTCCTTGATTAGAAAATATTTTCAGAGACACCAGTCAGAGACAAAGAACATGAACACGAACACAAACTACGCCGACTTTGAACTCCCCTTAACAAATCCGGACAGTTACAAAGGACAGAATGGTCGAGTGAATCTTGAGGAGAGACCTAGTGCCGGTGGTGAACTCTCATCCACCTTCCCCGGATTTCAGCATCAAACAACGGTCGAGAAGGGGTTCGAGACCGATATGTTACGCGGCAACTGGGAAACTACGCCGGTAAGTAAGGCCTTTTTCAGCCAAGAGAATATACGAGTTGTTCAAAATAGTATTCGTCGGTATGTCTTTGATAAGAGCCAACCGAAGGGATATGTAATCGATGATCAATCCGTGGATGAATTAAAAATAATCATGCGTGCTATTTATTATCAGTATGCAAAGAACCTGCCGTTTGGTATTCCTGATCAGGTTGCTGAGCTCAATCAACTTGTCGTAAATTGGTCTGCCCCTCATATTCTCTCAGCCGTGGATCATTATCATTATTATTTAAAGGACATAAGCACTTTACCCACACCGATGGCCCAGCCCCAGAATCTCAGTCGGGCAGGATCCAAGTCATTGCCTTTTAACCAGTTCGTTTAGTGGGCTTCTTCTTGGGCCCCGTAGTGCCAGCCTTCTCCCTCGTCTTCTGCATAGTCTCCCATGCTGCCTTGAATGCCTGTAGGTCCTCAAGCCAGAGAGCCGAAGCCGTCGTGTCTCGAAGCAACTCGTAGGCCATTCGTGCCTTCAGAACAGAATCCTCTGCATCCTTGATTGCCGAAGCCTTCACACGATCCATACGCAGCTTCAGTAGATACTCATATGCATCAACTGTATCGGGAAACTCGGGATCGGAAATGGGAGGCAGTGAGTGCTTGACCATCGCCCCCACAATCTCCTCATCCGTGGCCTTCCGGAGATCCAGAGATCCCTCAAGGACTGCTCGGAGGAACCTCGCCTTCGCATCAGCCTCAAGAGCATCCTTCTCCAGCCGCTCCATCTCTCGCACCCGCCTCGTCTCATATGCAACCAGACGCGGCACATAATATGCCTCTAGGATGTCACCCACCGTCGAGAACTTTACAATCTTCATCTCCGTGTCAAAGCACGTCATGTTCGAGAGCTTCCATGACGTAGTCAGCTTGAAACGCTTCTCGAACTCGGCCATGTCAGCCTTGATGTCCTCGTAATAATCATTCTCCATGTAAAGGACAAAGCGAACCGTGTCATCATCATACAGGTCATCAAATGACTTCATGACAGACTTATCATCAACACACATCGAATCCAGGAAGACCTTATAGTCCTTTGTCCAGGTTCCAACAGGCAACTCTGAAATTGTCACCGTCCGCTTCGCATCATCGAGCGTGTAGAGGCCCTTCGTGATCCAGGTATCTTCGCCGTTAGGAAGAACAGGGCCCTTGAATCCATACCACCAGGGCTTCAGAGATAGACCACTGAGTGACTTACGCTCTCCGCGAATACGCTGCTCAATCAGCGACACGACCTCAGAAGGATTGTGAGGAGGAATGTCCGTGCTGAATCCCGTGCCGATGCCTACTGAGCCATTGATCGCCAGTAGAGGGACAACAGGCAGATAGTTCTCAGGCTCAACAGGAACACCGTCATCCTCGGTATACTTTAGAATCGGCAGATCCTCCTTGTGAAAGAGAACATCGACGATTTGCTCCAAGTGTGTGTGAATGTATCGGGCAGAAGCTGAATCCTTTCCACCGAGAAGGCGAGATCCAAACTGCCCGATCGGAACAAGGAGATTGATGTTGTTTGAGCCGACAAAGGTCTGTGCCATGCCGACAATCGTCATGTTCAGAGACGCCTCGCCGTGGTGATAGGCAGCGTGCTCTGAAACATATCCTGCTAGCTGTGCAACACGAACCTCCTGTTTGAGGCCACGCTTCAGGCAGCCATAGAGAATCTTACGCTGTGACGGCTTGAGACCGTCCATCAGGTGGGGCAGAGAACGAATATTGTCTGCATTGCTGAAATGAATAAGCTCGTTGTTGACGAAGCTGGTGTAGTCGACACATCCACGCTCATCTGCGGCAGCCATACGCTTTGGATCATATGTGCCGAGCCACTTCTTGCGATCATCGGATCGCTTCTTGCTAAATGCGAGAGACATGGACTCATCGGTCTCGGTGTCCCAGGTATACTTAATCTCGTGGAGATTCTCGAACCATTCACGGGCCTCGGCAGGAGTGCTCGTGCCCAATCCCTTGTAATACTTTAGCTTCCATCCAGGACCTGCTACCTGATGCCAGGTATCAAACTCGGGCTGTGAATAGAAGGAACGCGTCTCGGAACGACGCATAGCCTTCAGAAGTGGCGTGGCCAGAGAGCAGATGAAGTTGATCTGCATGAGTGTAGGCCACTCGGTATGAAACAGATTCATCAGAAGTCCCTTGATGTGGGCTCCATCCAAATCCTGATCTGCCATGACCATGATGCGGCCATAACGAAGATCCTTGGTTGTCGAATACTTGCGGCCCTGCTCCAGACCCACAATCTTCTTGATCGCAGTAAGCTCCTCGTTCTGATTGAACTTGAGCTGACTGATATCCTTTACGTTCAGCATCTTACCCTTCAGGGGAAAGACACCCCAGCGTTCACGTCCCACGACCTTGAGGCCTGAGATTGCGGAGGTTGCAGCTGAATCTCCCTCCGTGAGAATGAGTGTGCACTCAGATGACTTGCCCGTGCCTGCCCACAGAGCATCCTCGAGCTTCGGAATTCCACGAATGGTCTTCTTCTTTGCACCGTCGGTCTTCTTGGCCTCCTTCGCAGCCTTCGCCTCCACGATGCTTTGTGCCTCCTCCAGCAATCCAATCTTGATAAGAGTCTCACAGAACTTCGGTGAACACTTGAAGACTGAGCCGAACTTGTTTGCAGGCGTAGTTAGATACTCCTTTGTCTGTGAGTCAAAGGAGGGATTTACAATTGTTGCATTTACGAAGAAGAGGACTGCGTCCTTGAGCTGTGACGGCTTGACATCCACCTTCTTCTTCTTGGCGACCTCGCAGAAATCATTCAGCACGTGGCGTGTGACTGTCTCTACGTGCTTACCGCCCTTTTTCGTATTGACGCCGTTCGCAAAGGAGACATGGCGTTCATCGTGAGTATCGTCGTCATCGAACAGGGAGCGAGTGAGAACAGCCGCAATAGACCAACGCTCACCACACTGCTCGAAGGCAATGGAGGCCTGATCCTTGACGAAGAGATGCGTGAACTTCTCAAAAGTGTTGGTTGTGATGACCTGACCCTGCCAGGAGACCTTGACATCCTTACCCGCGAGAGCTGCAAGCTCATACGCACGAGTCTGGAGAACTGCGGTCATCTCCTCCATCTGGAGGCCCTGAAAACGGCTCAGATCAGGTTCAAAGATAATCTTGACGTAGCCCTTGGTGGCCTTGTCCTTGCGAACACTCGGCTTTCCGCAGGTGGACATGTGATCCTTCCAGGTCTGCGAGTATGCGAGACCATTACGCGGATCACGAGTCTCGACAGTAAACGACTTGCTGAAGATATTTGCCAGCTTTGCACCATATCCATTCTTGCCTCCTACAATCTTCTCTTCCTCCTTGTTGTAGTTACCGCTGGTGAGCAGGTGACCGAAGATTAGCTCAGGGGCGTAGACCTTATACTCGGAGTGCTCCTCAACAGGAATGCCATCGCCGTCGTTCTCGACAACAATCTTGCATCCCGTGGGTCCAGTTGTCACAGACACATCAATGTGCTTGATGGGTGTCTTAGACTTATCGGCCTGAGAACGGACAAGAGCGTCACGGGCATTTACTACAATCTCATCAAAGAGCTTGTAGAAGCCAGGATTGAAGGCGACCTGTCGGTGCACCATCTTTCCCTTCTCCGCGTCATACACCCATCGCAACTCCTGATGAGTCTCCACAGAACCGATATAGGTGTCTGGAAGCTCAAGAATGTGGTCGCGGTGCGTGAGACGCTTATACTGATCAGCAGTGGCCATGGTATTTCCTGCTGGGCAAGGGGGGGGCCTTGGGATTCAATTTTGGCTAGTGGCCTCTTATGAATTCTCTTGTATAAGCAGAATGGCTGCCCAACCTTTATCGTTTGTGGATAGTTCTTATAAAGAACCTTCTGCGTCGGCGGGTTCAAATCTGCAGGTCCAAAATGATCTTGTTTTGAGACCGAGGATTGGTGGATTCTTTCCGAGTGTGATGCAGGGTGTTGTGGACGGGGGTCGGTATCTGGCTCCTTTAGCAGCACTTACGGGTAGACGCATGTTTTCACGCAAGGGTGGTGGTAAGAAGGAGGATTGGGCTCGCAATCGTGAACGTGCCCGTGCTGAATTGCAGCAATACGGCAATCCTTCTGGCGTGAATGTGAATAAATATGCCGCGTATGTGCGTAAGAATTCAAGAGCCGCTGCTGCGTTTTTGGATGAGTTTCGGGATCGAAAGGTCCAGGGCCCGAAGAGAGATGCTAAGAAGGTTGCTCCTGTTCCTAGAGGAGAACCCAGGTTACAGCGTAATCTTAAAAGACAAGCTCAGGAAGACAGTAATGCAGCAATGAAAGAGTATAAGAAGCTTATGACACGTCGTAAGGCTCGTGATGTTCGTGCACCTTCTCCTCCATCACCTCCTCGTGCTGCTGAAAAGACGCGTAGGGTTGCGTGGGCGAATCAGGTAAGAGCAGCGGCTGAGACGATCAGGCGGTTTGAGGAGTCTCATCCTGGTATCAAGAGAACAAAGGGTAACTTCACTACACTTGCATCTCTGAGACGCAGAGGTCTGAATGATAGGAACTTTTTCAATCGGTATGGGCCTATTGAGTCACCTGAGACACCTGAGTCACCTCCTGCGGAAACGCGGAAAAACAGATTTAGTCCGTATCGCAGAAAGGCGGCTGCGACTCTAAAGACATTAAAGCAGAAGCATCCTGAGTTAAAGAGACGTGCTGGAAATTTTATGACTCTCGGAAAACTGATGCGGAATGGAAATGTTGGAAAGCAGCAGGAGTTTCTGAGGACATTTGGACTTCCTGACAGCAATGTCATGGCTGCAACGGGTAGACGTGCTGGACCGCCATCACCGAATGAGGTTGGTAGAGCATTTAGTCGTTCTGAGACGAGACGCCTAGGTCTGAATAATGCGTCTGCTGCAACAAGAAAGAGAAGCCCTGTTCGTAATGCAAACAAGGAGGAAGCAAGGGCCCGCCTGATGTCAGTTGGACCTCAGGGTGCTAAAGGACCGAGTGCTGCTCAGACATTACAGTTTGCCCGCATGGCAAAGAATGGACGTCAGAACAACATGGAGCGATTCCTTCGCAAGTATGTAGCAAAGAAAGCTGCTACACTAGCGAAGAAGTAAGCTACACTAGCGAAGGACTAAGCTACACTAGCGAAGGACTAAGCTACACTAGCGAAGAAGTAAGCTACACTAGCGAAGGACTAAGCTACACTAGCGAAGGACTAAGCTACACTAGCGAAGGACTAAGCTACACTAGCGAAGGACTAAGCTACGGCGGCCAAACAAGCCTCCCGAGACTCTTCCGTCTAAAGCAGAATACCCAATTCATTAACATGGCATCTACGGGGAGACCAAATACCAATGGAAATTTGTTTGAGATCAAAACGGTCCAGGCTGGAGCTTTCCGGACACTGATAGAGGCTCTCAAAGAAATCTTGACAGAAGCTAATCTTGAGTTTGACTCCCAGGGACTTAAGGTGATGGCTGTTGATGAGACGCACACCGTTCTTGTTTATCTGAGGCTCCACGCCGATCGTTTTGAGTCATACTATTGCCCGCAGAAGTATGTCCTCGGTGTCAACATGATCTATCTCTTCAAGCTGATCAAGACGATGGGTAATAATGATTCTCTCACGCTGTATCTTCCTGCGTCCAATCCGAACAAGCTTGGAATTCGCATGGAGAACTCTGAGAAGTCAACGGTGACGAACTACTTTCTGAAGTTGTTTGACACGGATGTGGAGGATATCCAGATTCCGAACCTCAACTTTCCGTCGATCATTCATTTGCCTTCTGCGGATGTCCAGAAGATCTGTCGCGATATGAATGCACTGGGTGAGAAGCTTGACGTGGAGATTACATCCTCAGGTTCTGATCTAATCTTCAAGTGTATGGGTGATTTCGCCGAGCAGGAGACAATCATCAGTGAGAATAATAGCACGGTGAAGGTCCAGAAGAACACGACGAGTAATGAGATTGTTCAGGGTCTCTTTCAGCTCAAGCACCTTGTTCTTTTTACAAAGTGCACCTCTTTGTGCCCGTCGATTGAACTTTATTTGAAGAACGATTATCCGCTCATTCTACGCTACACTGTTGCCAATTTAGGTGAAGTTAAACTGGTCCTTGCTCCTATAAAAAATAAACAAACATGACGTTAATAATCTAGATATGACTCCCACCCTTGTTTATTTTTATATTTTCTTAAAATTGAATATAACACTTATAATATTATACTATAAGTGCTATGCCATATACTAAATGGAAATTTATTACTCAAGCAAAAAGTGTTCATGGTTCACAATATAACTATAGTAAATCTGAATACACAGGATCATGTCTTTCTTTAGTTATAACTTGTTTAAAACATGGTGACTTTACTCAAAGAGCAAGAAATCACCTTGAAGGCCACGGATGTCCAAGTTGTGTTAATAAAACAGAAGGATATGTCTTTGAATTTATAAGAAATCTCTATGATTCTAGTATTTTAAATTTTCGTCCTATTTGGACAACAAATCCAGATACAAACTATATTCTTCCCTTTGATATGGTAATTAAAGAATTAAAACTTATTATTGAAGTCGATGGAGACCAACATTTTAAAACTGTATCATGCTGGAAATTACCCGAAGTAACTCAAAAAAGAGATATATGGAAAATGAAGAAAGCTCTTGAAAATGGATATTCTATAATACGGATACCTCAAATCCCCGCTTTTAAAGGTGGTCCTCAATTTCTAGAGAATGAACTTGCACCTTTATTAAAATTATACGATATACCAGAAATTATATATATTACACCTGCGTTCTATGAAAATATATATGATGAACATAAAAATCAAATGAAAATAAGCAGCAGTAAATAGAATGCCCAACGCGAATATGTCTATGGCTGAATATATTAAGCAGAAGTCTGGAAAGACAAATGCTTATTATTACAATAATCTTGCATTATCTGACCCGAATCATATTCTTTTGAACAGGCCTCAGGCTATTGTTACATCCTCGGCAAAGATTGATCTCACCCATGCACAGACAACACAGCTTTCTTTAACACAACAGATTGTCAATGCGTCAGTCGACCCAGTTCATTACACGCCTGTTGTTGTTGCACCGAAGAATGTTGTTACCTATCCGATTCTTCGTGTAGGGACTTCTGAAACAAGCAATGTTGTTACACATGGTGTTGCGATGAAATCCTATACACCGGTTACGGCCTCTGGCGGAAGTGGAACATATAGATTTACTGTGACTCCTTCCTTGCCGACAGGAATTTCAATAAATTCGAGCACAGGACTCGTCTCAGGAACTCCTACGACAGCCACTGCTATCAAGACATACTCTGTTTTGGTGAGTGATACTATAGCTGTTAAGAGTTTAACAGCCACCTTTCAACTTAAGGTTCTTTAATTGAGTTTACGGTGTGGGAAGATTATCAAGGACAACAGAGACGCATGCGGTGGACGCAGGTGATGCGAACAGCTGATTGGTTGCAGGCACGTTGGGTCCAAACGTGTTATATACACTGAGTGTGCTGAAGGCTCCCCAGTATTTCAAACTCGAGATTGTATTTGAATCGCTAATAATGAATCTACTTTTTTCTTGGAAGAAAAAGGGTAGATTGATCGGATTCGTGTTGAGAATATAATAGGTCATGCATTCCTGGGCGATAATGTTTGATGTGACAAAGTTAGACCCTCGGACTAAAAAGGTATTAAACTGATAGTCTCTCGAATTGGTATCATAATACGAGAATTGTAGATTCATCTTTGTTTCGATGTCTAGTTTGCAATTGGCGGCTCCAGAGACCATCTTATTTCTGAACGTCGGTCCCATATCGAACTGCATGATATTTGTAGACGCTCCTGCAGTCAAATTCTGATACAAGAAGTTTATATTGGACCAATTGCCGCTAATGTTATTGTTGAAGGTTGACCGAATACTGACAAAATTGGCAAGGGAACTGAAAAGCTGCGTGGAGCTCACATATCCAGTCGTTGCTAAGCCTGTAACCGTGCTGAATAGTTGAGTTGAACTTATATATCCAGAACCAGAAAGACCATCGATAGTGCTCGTCAACTGTGTTGTGCTGATATAACCTGTCGTTGCTAATCCTGTAATTGAGCTAAATAGCTGAGTTGAACTTACATATCCAGAACCAGAAAGACCATCAATAGTGCTTGTCAACTGCGATGTGCTGATAAATGCATAGGATGCAAGGCCTGCTAGACTGCTGTAAAGCTGTGTAGATGAGATATAGCCTACCGTTGCTAATCCAGTGATACTGCTTGTAAGCTGTGTTGAACTAATATATCCCAAAAGTCCTAATCCCTGTGTTGTGCTGGTGAGTTGTTGAGAGCTTACATATCCGAGGTTGGTGAGTCCAAATAGACTGCTCGTCAACTGTGAGGAGGAAACATATGTTGCAGATCCGAAACCTTGGACACTTGACGTAAAAAAGAAGGAAAATGGATTGGCACCAATTGTCACCTGTGATGCATTAAGGGCGAATGTACTGATTGACGATGTAACAATTGTTGCAGAACTTATGGTTATGCTGCTTAAGTAAGAAAACACGGATGAACTTAGAAATCCTGCAGATCCTAGACCTATAACAGTGCTTGTAAGCTGTGTTGATGAAACATAGTTTGCAGTTCCTAAACCCGCTGTTGTGGAAGCAAATAACACTGCACTTGCTGCAACTGTTGAGTATAGAGATGGCGATGAAATGTATCCAGATGTTCCAAGTCCTACTAAACTACTAGTAAGTTGTGATGTTGAAACATATCCTGTTATTCCTAAATTGGCAATTGTGCTGAGAAGTTGTGTTGATGAAATATATCCTGCAGAACCAAGACCAGCCACGCTGCTTGTATAGTTAACACTTGAAACATATAGAGATCCGAGACCCTGAATACTGCTAAAAAGCTGTGATGATGAAATATATCCAGATGTTGCGAGTCCAATAACAGTGCTGTTAATGGGAGTCAGAATGAAAGCTGTAGAGAGATATCCGATCGTTCCAAGGCCGATCACAGTGCTTGCAATCTGTGATGAACTTACGTAGTTTATAGATCCGAGGCCATTTAAAGAGCTTGTAAGTTGTGATGAACTCACATATCCAATCGAGGCTAGACCTACTGTGGTGCTTGTAAGCTGTGTTGTTGAAACATATCCGAGTGACGCAAGTGTAGCCAGAGTGCTTACAAGCTGTGTTGAACTAATGTATCCCATGGTTCCGAGACCATTTACCGTGCTGGGTAAGAAAATTTGCTGTGAACTAGGATAATAGGGCTGAAAAAAAGAGACTGTTGACGCGAGATATCCATACATACTGCTCACCGATGAAATAGTCAGTATCTGTGTGCTAAGGACTTGATCCGGGAGATCAGCCCATCCAAATGTGCTCAGCACTTCGAGAGGATTCTTAAACTGAGCAGCACCTTTGATATCACCAGATAAAATGTAGTTTGTAGAAACGGGTGAATTGGTCGTGGGATCATATGCAAAGATACGACGCATGACCAAAGAGTCAGTGTCGTATGTTTTTCTGGAGGAAGCCCCCAAACCCACATGAATATTTGTAGGTGGACAACCACTCATCTTCTAGTTCAAATGCGAGAAGATAAAGATCCATAAACTGTCGATTGAAGAGTTAGAAGTTGTATTCCTTGTCCTATAATTGTTGATTCTGCAGCCTCTTTATCAGTAATCAGTTTCTTTACAGCACCATATAGACTCATATTAATCTGATCTGTATTCAGCCACATTGTATCATTCATTCCTAAAATGGGATTTACTGAAACTGATTTTGGCTGAACGGTGCTGACTTCTTGGGCAATAAATCCAAGCACATTTCTATCGTTAACCGCAAAGGTGTCAAAAAATGAAGAAATATACGTGAAACGATGAAGAGGTATATTTTTTATGTCATTATAACAAGTATCATAATTGGCTTCGACGATGTTTGTTTTGATTCGTGAATCGGAAATGGTTGTCCAGGTTGTGCCACCAATACGCCCAACAGTTCCTGCACCTAGGACTGTTAGATCAAACGCGGAGGCCGTTGAGAGCGGATAGGTGCCACCACCCCAGACCATAAGTGTAGAAAAGACACCAGGGCCGTTTACATTAATAGAACTTACTGCACCATTTGTAACAGGTGATGAAAGATATCCCATAGATCCAAGGCCTTTTGCTGTGCTTGTTTGATTTGAAGCTGCCGCTGCTTCATAATCGAGTAACTGAATGATTGTCGCTCGTGCGTTAATCAAACCTGTGAGTGTGTAGAACTCCACACCCGTTGAGATCGCCAACCATGTGAGTGTAGAGAAAAGAACGTTTGAGATACCACCGTAGCTTGTTGACAAGCTGCTTACACCCGATTGAAAGACAGGATAAGGCACATAATTCGTGCTCACAGTGCTTGTTATTCTGCCATAGGAACCAAATATTTCACCACTCAATGCTTGATATCCTGCACTCGTAAAGGAACTAATACTTACGAATACAGTATTCGTTGTGACATTTGTGCTTAACTGTAGGTCATTAATTCCCGCAAACGTGAGAAGACTTGATGGAGATGTCGCCGTTAAATAATATCCGAATTGTTTATTTGCATTTGATACAGGTGTTGAAAGTGAAGGAATTGCTAAGAGCTGACTAAATCCATAAATGCCCGTTGACACAGTATTTACCGTCATTGGGCCATGAATAAAGAATGTGTTATTTGTTGGGTCGGAACGGATTTGAATATCACCTTCCGCTGCGATTCGAAGTGTAGGATTCAGATATCCGTTTGAATAAGCATTTAGTAAATTGCCACCACTTACGTCGATTGTTTGATACGCCTTTGAGAAGATTCTTGTTGTATTTACAGCTGGATATCCATCGTCCATGCCAATGCCTGCCCCAGAAAACAAAGAAAAGATATTATAACTCAAATCAGCCGTATAGCTTCCAGCAGATGTTACGATTTCATTGAACGCCTTGTTTAATCCAAGCGTGGAAGGGCCTGCCCAAAAAGTTCCACCTTGACCATCTGTCAGTAGAGCACTGAGAGCAGGTATATTTGAATTATTGACTGTTTTTGCAAAAATAGTTCTAACTGTTATTGTGTCGGTATCATACGTCCGACGAGATGACGCCATTCTACTCCTTTACGGCAGAATCTTATTACTAAAAAAGACCGAGTCCGTATAGATGACAGGCGGAGGTGGTCTTTTACAACTTGTCGCCAGAGGAAAACAGGATGTTTTCTTAACAGGAAATCCACAAATTACTTGGTTTAAGATGGTCTATCGGCGGTATACGAATTTTGCAATTGAATCGATGCCTATGTATTTTGACGGAACTCCTGATTTCGGAAAACGAATTACATGTCTTGTTCCCCGTCGTGGTGATTTACTTGGTCAGATTATGCTGGAAGTTACATTGCCTGCCTTGAACTTATCATCAAATCAAATGGATGCATCCTATGTAAATGCTATCGGCCATGCACTTATACAAGAAGTCTCAATTGAAATCGGTGAGCAGGAAATTGATAAGCAAACGGGCGAGTGGATGGAAATCTGGTCAAATCTGACGACAACCGAGGAGACACGTTTCGGTTTTTACGATATGATCGGCAAGGGTGACGGATATGTCCCACCGACATTCTATGGACCTCTGAAACTCTATATTCCGTTTCGGTTCTGGTTTTGTAAAAATCCCGGACTTAGTTTGCCTCTATTGGCCCTTCAGTATCACCCTGTTCGTATCAATATTACACTGAGACCTCTCCAGCAACTCTTTTATTCCGACCAACTCGTTGCGAATTGCGACAGCACGACAGTCAATCCTGCAAGCATAATCGATATGCAAATGTGGGGTGATTATACTTTCCTTGATATCGAGGAGCGTCGTCGCTTCGTCGCAAACTCACATGAATACCTCATTGAGCAGGTTCAATACACTCCTTCTATTGGCATAAACCCGAGCATTAATATGATTCCTGTCAGTGTGGAATTTAATCATCCAATTCGCGAATTTATCTTTATTATCCAAAAGAATGTCATGGAATCTTATCACGAATGGTTTAATTACAGCAGTCTTGCAATCTCAGAGGCAGGTCAACGAACGGATTTGTTGACATCGGCAATTCTCCAGCTCGATGGCCAGGATCGTTTTCAAGAGAGAGATGCAGGCTATTTCCGTCTTGTCCAGCCGTGGCAGCGTCATACTGTGATTCCGAATGAGAATTATCTCTATGTCTATAGTTTTGCTTTGAGACCTGAAGAACTGCAGCCTACGGGTTCCATGAACGCAAGTCGCATTGATAATATTATCTGGCAGCTCACAATGAACCAGACAACAAATCCTGCAAGAGGAGATTGTTCCGCCCGTGTCTATGCAACAAACCACAATGTTTTGCGTGTTGTGGATGGCTTTGGCGGTCTACTCTTTACGATTTAAGAGCCGCCTTCAATAGCAAGAGCCATGGCGACCACAGATACAACTCATGGAGACTATTGGGAGGGCACTGTCCTTCCCTATTGGGTCTTTCTTCTCTTTACAGTCTTTCCATTGACAGGATTCTTTGGCATTGACCATTTACTTTTCAGATCACCCTCTACGGCTTTCAAGAAAGGTATCTTTAATATCTTTACACTGGGCCTATGGTATTTCTATGATATTCTCCAGGCTCTCGGTGATAAACATTATGTGAAGCACTTTGGCCTGAGTGTTCCTATGACGGGGCCGAAGGGCCTTGCATTCAACTACTTTAGTGGAATCGTCGGTGATGAGAAGGATACTCTTGGACCGTCAAAGGCTGGATATTCACAGGTTCTCTATTTCATCTTGTATCTAATCACAATCCTTGTGCCGTTTGGCATCAGTAATTTCGTTGCAGGTGATACAAATGGTGGAACCTTCAAAGCCATGTTTTCTTTGATACCCTTTCTGGGTCTTGTATTCATCGCAGTCTTCTGGCTCGAGGGACTCTTTGAGATCTATTTACTGATGACGAAGCCGACAGAGATCTATGAAAAGGGTGTGCCTCGCATGTTTCCTCTCACGTCATTCATTGAAAAGACTGGGTTCTCGCCGAACATCATGGAACCGAAGTCACTTGCAAAGGCGATTGATGCAAGAACAAGAATTCCGCCGAGTAATCTATACACATCCTTTGTGAAGCCGATTATGAAACTCTTTGGTATTAAGGATCCGATGGAGATTCTTGACACGGCAAAGTGTCAAGTGGTTCCTCCGATTGAAAAGACCGCAAAGGCTGTTGTGACAGCAGGAAAGGGTGTTGCGGCTCTTGCTGAGAAGGCTCCTGTGATTGCTGAACAGGCTGCCAACAAGATTGCGGCTTTCACGGATCCTGAGAAACTCAAGGAGGCTGCTTTGAAGACTGCACAGGCGGGTGGCTCTCTTGCAGGGCCTAGCCTCCACGGGCCCGAGGGTGCAGGGCCAAGTGATGCTTTCTTTCTTGGTGGTCTTCTTCTGCTTGCTCTTGGTGGAGTAGGAGCATCCGTCTTAAGAAAGACTCTTCTTACTGAAGAGAATGGCTCTGACACCCCTCCAAACCCAAGAACAGTTTGAGATTCTAATCGGCCGTGTTTCTACAAAGGATCCTGTTCCTGGCTTTTGTGTTGTGTATTTCACGGCCAAGTGGTGTGGAGCTTGTAAGCGTCTCGATTTAAACAGAGTCATCTCGGCGGCTCCCACGGCCTTCTGGCTGAAGTGCGATATTGATGAGAATGATTATACGGCGGGATTCTGTGGTATTAAATCTATACCGACCTTCTTGGTTATTAAGGACAAGGCGGTCGTTGGAACTCTCGGTAGTTCAAATACGGAGGCGGTTATTGAGTGGTTAAAAAAGTTCGTATAGTGAGATAGTATGCAGGCGGATCTTATCATTGTTGGGGCAGGTATCTCAGGACTTCGGTGTGGCATTGAAGTCCTGAAAAAGAATCCTAAACAAAAAGTCATAATTCTCGAGAAATACAATTATTTCGGAGGTCGTGTTGTCAGCTATGCAGCTGAAGTCGGTTCAAAGACCTATCATTGGGAGAATGGAGCTGGACGAATCTCGGATACACATAAGAAAGTTCATGGACTCTTGAAGGAGTATAAGCTCGAGACAATTCCTCTGAGCCATACACAACTCTGGATTCCGAAGGCAGGAGATGAGATGAGAGAAAATCCTTTTTCAAATTCTCTAGACTTCCTACTTCCGATGTTTGAACGGCTGGATCCAGAACTCCTGGCCAACCACACGATGTTGGAACTCTCGATACAACTCCTGGGGCCTAAACGTGCAAAAACTCTGTTCGAGGCCTTTCCCTACAGAGCAGAAGTCGAAACTCTGAGGGCAGATCTCGCAATTCAGTCCTTTAAGAACGAGATGGACTCTAAAAGCAACTTCACGGTTGTAAAGACAGGTCTCTCGTCTCTTATTCACGGAATGGTCAATGAATTCAAAAAGAGAGGAGGCTTTCTCTTTGCCAAGCAGGATGTTCAGGATCTTCAACGGTCGGGCACAAAGACTCTGGTCATCTCAAAGACGCCACATGGCAAAGTCATCTGGGAGGCACCGAAAGTTGTTCTTGCATTACATGTGGATGCTTTGAGGACCCTACCAGCCTTCAAGGACGCTCCATTCATAAAACTTCTGAAGATGGAGCCGCTCTTACGTTGCTATGCTGTGTTTGATAAGCCGTGCCTGAAGGGCATTGAACGCTTTGTAACGTCAGAACCTCTACGGTATTTTATTCCAATGACGGAGAATGTGGCAATGATTTCTTACACAGAGTCGCAGGATGCCAGGAAACTGATGGAAATGTCGGATGGAGTTCTTCGCCACTTTTTAACGAACCAACTTCGTGACCTTCTTCCTGACGTAGATATTCCTGACCCGATCTATTTTAAGACACATCCGTGGACTTCAGGATGCACCTATTGGCTTCCTGGATCTTATAATCCCTCTGAGGAATCAAAAAAAGCTCATTATCCTTTTCCTGATAGGTTTCCTGGTGTTTACTGCTGCGGCGAGAGCTTGTCCCTAAGACAAGCCTGGATGGAGGGGGCTTTAGAGTCAGCAGACTTTTTGCTGGAATACTTCTTGGTGTAGGTATTGTTGGTCGCAACTGGATCATGGGAAAACTCCGTGTAATAGATATTCTTGAGACCATACTCACGTTGGCACTTGGTGAGAAACACTTCACAGAAATGACAGGGCCGCGAATAACAGAAGGTCCTCTCTCCGGTCTCCTTGTGTTCATGGATCTTCATAATGAACAAGTCGCAACCCTTCAAGAGTTGAAGGTTTCCGAGTTGCTTGATGACGTTACGTTCTGCACAGATTGTATAGTTACCGTAGCCGGATCCCCGAGAACGACTTCCAATACGGTTGGAGGCGACCTCTAGGATCTTACCACGGCAGACCAAGAAGGCAACATGAAAGCTGTGCATCTTGTCTGATTGTTGAAGACGCATGGTGTTTGGGTCCTCAAGGAAGGCCTCAAGGAGGTTCTGGTGGGAAGACTTTGTAGGTTGTGCGGCCATTTTGCTTTGTGGGTTGTGCTTTGGCCAGGCGGCGTTTCAAATTTATTGGCTATGAGTAGAATGGTCGTTCACAACTTTGTTCTAGATGCTGGTGATGAACTGCGTGTGACGTGTGCTGCTGCTGGGGGTCTTTTGCCCGCCGCGAACGATAGCAATAACAATAGCAATAGCAACAATAGTAATCAAACTGGCGGCAAGAAGAACAGAAAGAACGCGACGAGAAAGCAGGAGGGCGGCAAGAAGAAGCTCAGCGGCTTCATGAAGTTCTCCAAGGAGCAGCGTCCGAATATCATGAAGGAGAACCCTGGCATCGAGTTCACGCAGGTGGGCAAGAAGCTCGGTGAGAAGTGGCGTTCTCTGTCGGCGTCTGAGAAGGCCAGGTATTAAATCTTGTATTTATGAATATAGATATGAATACCCTTTTCAATGTATAAACATGTTGGTCCATCTTTCGCCTCAGGAACATCAATATCGTTACAGCCATGATATCCAGGATTCTCCTCGAGCCACTGCAGCTCTTCTTCAATTTCCTCTTTGTGCTTTTCTTTCACAGCAGCAACAGCATCTTCATAACGTAAATATGCATCAGGATATAGTTCGTTGTTCTCGATAACAATGTAGATGAACATTTACTGAGAGTTTTGAAATCTTTTGGGCCGATCTACACCCTTGCGAGCGAGTTCATCGGCAATATGATTGCCTGACCATGGAAAGAGATGTTCTTTTCCGACTTGGTGGGCTCTTACGTGCTGGAGCATGACCTTTGGATTACGCTGTAACTGGTCAGATATACTGCGAATTAAATCCAGATTCTGGATTTCCTTGCCGTCACTCTTTACCCATCCGGACTTTCTCCATTTGGGCAGCCACTTCGTAAGACAATTGATACTATACTCTGAGTCAGACCAGACTGTGATTGTGTTGAACTTGCTGTAGAGTTCCTCTCGATTTGTCTCGACAAAGTCAATGGCGGCCTGAATAGCACGGAGCTCACCGCGATTATTGGTCTGTGGCTCGGAGGCTAGAAGGGATTCGGCAAGATCGAGGCTGCGATCGGGGCTTGAGAAGAAGTGGACACCGTATCCACCTTTTGCTGCCTTGGTGCCGTTATTCGTGCAGGCACCGTCAGTGAAGATATGAAAGATATCTTTCTGGGTCGTGTTGTCGACTATCTCGGGTTTGGGTGTAAAGACATGTGTCTTTTGATTTTGAGGTTCAACAGGCGTCTGTTCAGATTGACCAGGTGTCTGATGAAAGTGTTTTTCAAAGAAACGTGACAGCGACATTCTATCTATTTATTTCTTATTTCCTTTGGGTCCTTACCCTTGCGGTCCCTTACCCTTGCGGTCCCTTACCCTTGCGGTCCCTTACCCTTGCGGTCCCTTACCCTTGCGGTCCCTTACCCTTGCGGTCCCTTATCGCCTTGAGGTCCTTGTATTTCTACGTGTGTTTCTGCTATTCTTGCGATTTTTGCGTGTGCTTGGTGGATTAGAAGATGATTTAGAAGCTAATCTTGTGTTTATTTTTGTTTTAAGCTCTTCTAACTGATCAAGTTTAATTTTATCCTGACTAGTTGCTGTGTTTATTTCTTTTAAATGTTTTAATATGCCAATCGCTTTTGTTATTTTATCTTGTAGTCTTCTTAGATCCCAATTTTTTACTTTTTGATTATTTAAATTAATCGTAATATTTGGAACACCATTTATTCCTTTAATATTATAAGATGGTCTATTATTGAATGGATTGTAAGCTCTAGATGCAGGAGGAGCAGGGGCAGCAGGAGGTGCAGCAGCGGAAGGTGCAGGGGCAGCCGCTGAAGCAGGTGCAGCAGCTGCATTTGCAGCCCTTGCAGCTTCTGCAGCCGCAGCTGCAGCTCTAGCATTTGCATTCGCCCTTGCGGCATTCGCAGCAGCGGCAGCGGCTTGAGCTGCAGCATTTCTATCATTAGGATGTTCAGCAGCATTTGAAGCTGCCTCTACTGCAGCAGCAGCTGCATTTGCAGCATTTTCGGCCTCTTGAGCAGCAGTAGCAGGAGTAGCAGCAGCATTAGCACCTTTATTTGCATTATTGCGGCTTCCATTTGTTGAAAAGTTAGTGCTTCCAAACATATTGGCAGCAGTAGGAACTTTAGCAGCTGCCGCAGCATTAGCACCTTTATTTGCATTATTGCGGCTTCCATTTGTTGAAAAGTTAGTGCTTCCAAACATATTAGCAGCAGAAGGAGCAGCAATAGGAACAACCGCCTTCGCACCACACATATCGCACTTCGCAGGTCCCTTACCATTCTTCAATGCATTGCTAATGATCTTCTGTGACTCGCAAACAGTGCACTTCATCCGCTGAATTGTGCCTTCGATAGTAGGATCACCTGCGTTATTAGCAGCAGGAGCAGCAGCAGGAGCAGCAGCAGGCCCAGAAGGATCACCTGCGTTAGCAGCAGGAGCAGCAGGAGAATTAGGAGTTACTAAAACGTCATTCCCATAATTATAAGTATTTACACTTGCATTTGGACCTGTAGGTGATGGCAAACCTGCTACGTTACCTACCTTCTTCAGCAAATAATATAAAGTATTCATTTCAAGAGAATCATCTTGTGATAATGGCATTGTGCCACGTAACTTTTGATATCTTTTTTTCGCTATATCGACTGCCTTATCTCCTTCGACTTTATTATTCTCGTAGTTATCGAGGGCGTAGATTGTATTTAAACGCCCCAGCTTTCCACCACGATTAAATAGTGAACTTCTTTTGCCTATATTTACAGGTTTATAGTTTTTGATATTCTTACTTATTTTATATTTTCTTGTGAAATCTCCGAAGTTTTTCTTAACACTAGGAGCTGCAGCGGCAGCAGGAACTGCCTTCTTGAATGGATTAGGAAATCCCTTGAACATCCTCTATTTTAATCCCTATATTATTTTCTCGAATGTCTTCTTGTTCTTCTACCACCTCTTTTTAACGCATTGACAACTCCTCTCAGATTCTTCACCTTTTTACGAATGGTTCCTATACGTTTCTTCATTCTAGCTTCTGGGCCATTTTCATTACGAATATTAAGATTGTTTGCCGTAGGAACAGGAGCAACAGGAGCAGAAGGAACAGGAGCAGCAGGAGCAGGAACAACAGGAGCGGCAGGAGCAGCAGGAGCAGGAGCAAGGCTTACTTTCTTTTTGAATTCTTCTGCCTCTTGTGAATTCCGCACATATACATCCACCAGATTCTTAGCAAACTTTAATTCCTTTTCTGCATTATTAAACTTCTTTTGTCTAGCTGCCTTACTTACAAAACTTATCTTTGCATTTAGATTTTTGCGTGTCTGATTACGCTTTTTAAGAGCCTTCTCAACACCAATTCTTGCTTTATCAAGCTTGTCTTTTAGATCAGCCTGAAAAGTAAACTGTGGTGTAACTTTACCAAAGACCTTTTCCACAGCAGCTTTTAAATCATTACTAATAGAAATAATACCATTATTTTCTACAGCATCTTTTATAAATGTGTATTTATCTATATTTTTTATACTTAAACTCCCAATTAAATATTTGCCGTGTGTTGATTCAGGGAAATACTCGTTTTCAACAATAATGTATGGAGCTTCATTTATATCATGATCCAAAATATCACTATGAGGCTTATAAATATGGAATCTATCTTCTTGTGAACTTGCCTGATATTTCTGTAGTTGATCACGGTATTCTAATTGTTCATCCGTGAGTTCTATAGGTCCAATAACTCTTTCAACCTGTGTGCAACATGCAAATGCACATATTTGTGTCCCATTATCATCTTTGCGTGCAAGAATACGAGAAGGGCCTCCATTTTGAAATTCTGTAAAATCATTCTGAAATTGAACAGGGTCATCATAATGAAATATATCTTTAATAATTTTATTTGTTTGAGGACCACCAGCATTAAACTGATCTTTATAGGAAGTAAAAACAGATCTTAATTCATTTTTTTGAGACTCTGTCAATTTATATACATCAGCTGGCACTTCTTGATTTTTCATTTTATAATATAAAAACACATAGGTTCGATTAAAAGACTCTGCTAATGTTTCTTGACGCAGTCCAGGTTTCTTTATATCTCCTATACAATCCTCGGCTGTAAAGGGTCCAAATGGCAGTTTGACATTTGTAGATCCAGGGTCATATTTCAATTCCTCTATAGTTTGTATTTGTAGTTTATTTGCTTCCTTCTTTTCTTTTGATCTTTTATTGATTTTGTTTAACTGTTGATTCCGTGACAGAGAACGGAATTCTTCCTTAACAATAGTATAAGCCTTTTCTAAGATAAAATACTTGGGATCAGTAGTAGGAATATCTTTATATTTTTCTATAAATGCTTTTGCTTCGTCAGCACTTCTTGGCCATAAATTATTTTCATCTAATAACTTTACAGAAGCACTGGCTCTATATCTATCTTCTTCACCTTTTTCTCTATTATTCAACGTATACTTTTTCATAAAGGCCAAGGCCTTCTCGACAGTATCAATTTCTTTAGTAATCATATCTCTTTTATTAATATCATCCATTTCTTCTTGATCAATGCTGTCATATATACGTTCTATAAAATCTTTACGAATACTTTCCTGCTTTATCTCTTTAATAGTAAGTAGAATTTGTATTAATCTATATGGGCTAACACGTTTATTCTCTTTAATAATAGATTTAATAACTTCTTTATAATGTTTATTAGTTATATTCTTTACACGTAAATTGCTTATTTTAGTAGCAAGCGATAGTGCTATATTTCCTTCATAGATTCGTGATATACTAAAATATCTATGAACTACATCATTGATAGCTTCATTAATTTTCTTTTTATGATTATC
>Ga0007809_10000214_pt1 | contig 23668 bp, 38 predicted proteins | sample CryBogCBE02Aug07_FD_60383 | JGI IMG/M metagenome (GOLD analysis project Ga0007809, IMG submission 60383) | Freshwater microbial communities from Crystal Bog, Wisconsin, USA - CBE02Aug07 | ecosystem: Environmental > Aquatic > Freshwater > Lake | place: Crystal Bog, Wisconsin, USA | collected...
CATAAAGCCCAAAAGCTATTAGCGGAAAACAAAATAAGCAAAGCAGAAGATAGGTTAGACCTATTAAAAAAACTGCAAGTGCTATATAAAAATAAGGGCGAATCGTTGATACCGTCTATCATAGACATTCACCCTGATAAAATATTCTTTGAGCAGTTCTACGACAAAATAAATAAGGACAGTCTTGATAAGTTGAAAGATGAGTATGAAAAGCAGATTGACAAACTGAATCTTGAAGTTCGGTTTGCTGGCGTTAAGAAGTATGGCGATGACGGTTCAGTAGAAACAAGCAAAAGCCCACAAGTAATTAAACAAGCCGATAGTAAGTTTGAGCATTTAGCTTTAATTGGTTTGGTAGGAATATTCGGAATCAGTATGCTTTACATGGCAAAACAAAGTAAATAAAAACAAAAACAATTCAATCAAATTAAAAAAAACGTATGAAACAATTAGTAACGCTCGTAGATTTTCCATTTGCAAAAGCAAATACAGCCATTGAATTAGATGGATTTACCCAAATAATGGGTACTTATTATTTTACAGGTGGAAACAATAAATATGAAGTTAGTTTGGGCAAACAGGTAAGGGAATTTGACCCTGCTAAAGACAGCAAATTACCAACGGCTAAAGTGCCTTCACCTATTACAGAAGTGCCAGGACAATTAGGTGGTTATGCAGCCGCAGGTGCGCTTATATATTTCATGTGCTACAAAAAAGATAAGCCTTGGTACTCGTATTTGGGTTGGGGATTACTTGGCTTAATCGGTGGCGGTATAGCAGGTCGCACAGCAGCAGGTTTCTTTGTAAAGACTTATGATTTTTCTACTGCTAAAGCAGCAGTTGGAGCAGGTAGCACAACAGATAAATCTAAGGTAGACTTATCATCTCTTGCGTTGACTGCAAATACTATGGGTTCATTGGCGAAAGATTTTGGCGGTTCATTTGATAATAATAAGTTTCAATCAGCAGTAATATCTGCATCGAAAAATTATTCCCCAACTCAAATGGATATATTGAACACTGCGCTAAAGTCATTGTCAAATAATCAAGACCCCAATACTGCTTTATCTGCAAAATATGGTGCAGGTGATAGTAATGTAAGTAAGGTAAAATCTGATATTTCGAGCGCATCTGCAAATGCAACTACATAAAGCGATTCAAACTTAGTGTAATAATTAAAATTCAATAAAGTGAAATACGATACACATGATTTGGCGAAAAACTTAGAATCGGCTATAAAGGTAGGCGATAATAAGGCGGTGCGCGATATGATTATCAGCGAAACGGCTGAATTAATGCAGAGCAACAAACCAGCTTTAATTGCTATTGTGCGAAATTCAGGCAAAAGTATTTCAGATAGCATCAGCAATGATAAGTTGGTTGATATTATACTTGAAGAATTATATGACAACAGTAATAGTTTGTTTGCCGAAAACCTATTGTCTGTTATAATTCAAAATCAGGGAGGGTTTTCTAATGACTTATCAGGAATCGGTCAAATTGCTGGAGCAGCAGGACAAGCTCTCGGTGGGGCTTTTGATTTAGGCAAACAAGCCATTGAATCAAGAGAGCATGTTAAGATTGCAAAGGAACAATCGGCAACAGAAAGAGATGCAGCAAAAAAAGCTCTTTTGGCTACGGTTCATGGAGGCAAAACAACCGCAAAGACAATTAAATACGTAACACTTGGCGTTGGACTTGTAGCTACACTAGGCATTATTGCATATTTTGTTTTACGTGAAACAACAAGCGAAGGTGGAGGCGCGAAAAAGTAAGCTATGCCTAATTTTGTCGTACAAAAAGATTTTAAAGCACCTAAAATGAAACTTGAAAGCGATGGTTCGCGCTTGGCAAGGACATTTAAGAAAGGTGAAATTATAAGTGGTAGCGCAGGTGGGTATAGTATGTTTGGGGGACAGATGGTTCACTATATTAAGTGCGATGAATTTGCGATACCTGCCGAATACTTGTATCAATTAAAACCTGAATTATTTAAAAGTTTGGGTGATGACGCTCAAATTTTAAATCAGTCTACAAAAGACATTGTAAACAGGAATTTAATTGACGACTTGACATTAAAAAGCAAGTCAAGTATGACAGGCGTAGGATTAGGAATGTTCATTGGAGGGGCTTATGCGATTACTAAAGGTAAAAATTTTCTACCGTTTGCATTTTGGGGAGGTTTAGCAGGTGGAATTACAGGATATTATACTTCTAAATTTTTAAAAAAACAATAAACATAAAAGCATGAAAGCAAATTGGGATAATCAAACATACTTAAACGCTGATGGAACTCCGATAGACAGCAAAACTGTAATGCTAAACGATGACGCAACGGCAGCACCAGCACCAACAGCAGATGATAAATTGCAAAAAGGTTTAGATACTACTGAAAAAGTAGTTGGTTTTTTGGGCAAGGCAGGGGAATCACTTGGTGGTTTATTCAGTGGCATAGGCAAAAAGAAACATAAAGGGGGCGCAACTACTGATAGCGGAACAAAAGGTGGGGAACAAGACTATAAGCCAAAATCCGATGATACTATCTTAGGTATGAGCAAGCCTATATTTTTCGGACTTACAGCAGGGGTAGTAATCCTTGCAGGGGTAGGTATTTATTTTGCAATGTCAGGAGGCTCAACAGCACCAACAGCAGCACCAGCTAAAAAATAATCAATATGCAATACGTAAAAGACGATGAGGGGAATTATGTTGATGCGGCTACTGGGCTATATCCAAAAGACGCTAAAGGAAATAATATTGTTAGCAAAACACCTCCAACAGAAAAAGCTAACAAAGATGCAAATAAGGATGCAAATTTACCTTCATCTGCAAGCGATAAAAATAAGCCAAAGTCTGATGGCAATATATTGGGCATGAATAAGTTTTTGGTTTATGGAATTGGAGCAAGCGTAGTTATTGCTAGTGCGATAGGTCTGTATTTTGCTTTTTCAAAAAAAACAACAGAACAAGGTAAATAATCAATATGATAATAAGCGAAGGTAGTTTATCGAAACAGTGGCGCGATGCAACTAAGAAAGGTCAATTCAAAGGCTCGTTTAAAGATTTTGCCATGCTTGTAAATGGTGAAAACTTTTATTCTGATAATGCTGATACAAATAAATTAGCATCAACAGACGAAAAAGAAACAAGCAAAAAGGTAGACCTAACAAAAGTTGAGGGCGTAAAGATACTCGGAATGAAGCCAACTACTTTAGCTATTGTAGGTGGCACTGCTTTGATTATAACCATTGCGGGAATATATTTATTAGGTCGCACAGCACATAAACAAGCATAATAATTTAATAAAACTAAAAAATAAATCAATGGAAAATTATTATAATGATAATGTTGATTCGATGTTTCAATCTGTTAAAAGCATAATTTCAAGTGAGAAATTTAAAACCCCTACTTGGTTTACAGATGGAATAGCAAATGCAAAAGCCCAAATAAACACTACATTCAGTGGTCAAGATTTGATAAACATTAGTTCTTATATTGATAAGTGGTCTGGTGATTTTTTAAAATTTTCTGCTAAAATTGGTGCAGATGAGGCTAGCCTATCAAAAAAAATACAAAATTTTTTTAAAGAAGCATTTTCAGAAGCAAAAGCACCTGTTTCTAGTGGTCAACAAAGTAATATACAGCGAATTATGAACGTTGAAACCGCAACAGGCGTTAAGGCTTTGCAAATACTTCAAAAAGCATTAACGGATGCTCAAGTAGCAGCAATTAAAGGTGGCGGCTCTAATTTAAAACTTTCAGACGTTAAAGAAGGTGTAAGTAAAACAGAAGAAAAAAAACCAAGTATCGGTATTCCTATTTGGGGATATGCAGCAGGTGGTGTAGTTGCAGTTGGTTTGGTTTATTGGTTTTTTATCAGAAAAAAAGCATAAAACATCGTGATATACAACTTTACAAATAGTGATAAAAAGCCTTGCGCCTTCAAAGTGCAATTAACGGCAAATGGGAAAGAACCTATGCCTATTGCTATTGCTGTATATAATGCGCTTAACAAAAAGGCTATTTATACTTTGAGTGTTACAAATATTCAGGGAACAAGAACGGTTGAGGTAAGATTGCCAGTTTCACCTGAAAAGGGAGTAATAAGCATTTGGCGTGTTAATGCTGAAAGTGATTATGATAAAGATTTGGGGTTTAGTGTTGACAATATAAGCAGGGTAGACCTAACGCAAGACTTAAAAAGCATAAGCCACGATAAGCATTTAATGAACTTTATAAAGTTTGCAGAAGATTTTGCAGAAAAAGCAAGTTGGCTATCGGCAGGGGACAAAGAAAACAGGCATAGTGTATATAAATCAGACGATGGAAAGTTTGTTATTTTCTACACTGATGAAATAATTGGTGAAGATGGAAAGCCTCGCAAAACGTCAATGCGCGTGAATAACAAAAAAGGGTGGATGGAATTAGCCAAAAAGTATGTAGTTGGCTATACTATACCCGAAATAGTAGCTATCTTGCTGCACGAATACTCGCACCTATGGAAAAATAGAGTACATAGCGATGAGTTTGAGGCAGATTTGAACGCATTAAAAATATATTGCGCTTTAGGTTTCCCTAAAAAAGAAGGTGCAAGTGGTTTTTATAAGGTGTTCTATCGCACTGACAGCGATTTGAATATTGAGCGAATGAGAAGGATAAGGAATTTCTTAAAAAATTACGAGAGAACGAATTTTAAAACGGCAGCATAAACAATAAAAAATAAATTATGAATTTTAATTTCCCTACACTATTTGACTTTCTGAAACATAAATCTTTACTAGAGAAGGATATTAAAAAATTCTCTATCGGTGGATTAATGACTGATGAAAAACTACTTGAACAAGGAAAGTTAATTCAAGAAGGCGCAGACGTTAAGGCAGAACTCGCTAAAGAATTAAATCAATTTCAGCAAGGTATGACTGATTTTGGAAATCCCGTTGAACCAAATCCTTTAGACCATTCACAGCCAGGAGGTTTTTTTAAAGAGGGCGGCGAAATCAATGATAAGGAATACGAAAAAGGCGGTGGAGTGGAAAAAAAAACTAAAAACAAACCAATGGCAAAAAGTAAAGGCGCGACAGCCAACAAAAACAGGATGAAAGAAATTTCAGCAGAGGCAAAGAAAATATATGCAGAAAATCCTAAGATGAAATGGACAGACTGTATAAAAAAAGCATCTCAAAATTTGAAAAAATAATTAAAACATGCACAAGCATCACAAATTAACACCCGAACAAAAAGCGGCTCGCAAAAGAAGGTTGGCAAAATTAGGCAAGGCTCTATTATGGCTCAACCCTGCTTCGGCTGCTATTATGGGTGCGCTTCTTATTTCAAAGAAGATAAAAGAGCGTAGGGCAAAAAGGAAACATTCTCAACAAGCGGAACAGGTTATAACAGGCTTTGAAAATGTTGTTGCCATGCAAACGGCAAATAGCTTGGGGCAAACAGTAGATATGAGTACGATTAAGGCATCTTCTAGTCCTATTGATTCAGTATTGGCAAGTCAGCAACAATCTGGCGCGGATAACTTTGATTCAACGGTAGATTCGGCCTCTGATAGCGATAGTGATACTTCGGCAGACGATGGTAGCGTTACCTACTTAAATGATTCGGGATTTTTAGGCACACTTGAAACGGCTTTTGCTGCTGCTGAACAAAAAGTTAATTCATTATCGCCAGAAGATAAAAAGGCGGTAATGGACGAATTAGCAAGTTTGAAAGATATAATTGGCAGCAATCAAAAAAATGCTATAAAAAATACTGCAAATGCTGATAAAACAGATTTATCTGATGCAAAAAAAGCGGTAAGTAAAAATCCAAAAGGATTAGCGGCATCGGTTACTGATTCTGAATTAGCTAAAGATGAGGAAGATAAAGCCAATAAAAATAAAGAAGCTAAAAAAACTAACTACCTTATCTATGGCGGTATTGGTTTAGGAGTTTTAGTTGTAGGGTATATGATTTACAAAAAGAGCAAAAAAACAGCATAAATTGGACGCGCAATACGCAGGTGTAGTAGCAACAATAATTGATAAACTCGAAGGAGGATATTATCATCCTAATATGTTAGCTGATGGTAGAGTAAAAGATTCTACCTATGCTAAGAGTGGCGAAACTATGTTTGGTATTGACCGTAAGCAGGGTGGCATAATCAATAATAGTTCGGCAGGTCAAAAGTTTTGGGGATTAATTGATAGTGCTAACGCTGCTAATAATTGGAAGTGGCTTTATATGGGAGGCGAATTAAAGACGCAATTAGAATCATTAGCGGCTGAAATGATGTACCCGCTTTACTCTCAATATGAAAAGAAGTATTTAAGTCCACAAGCAATATCAATAGTTGATTCAGACCCTCGCTTGCAGTTTAATTTTATATACGCAACATGGAACGGTGAAGGATGGTTCAGGTATTTTGCGAAAAAATTAAATGCAGCCATTGATAGCGGAATTACTAACCCTGATGAATTAGTAAAAGTAGCAGTTCAGGCAAGAACGGACAAAGATGCTATGAGGGCTTATGGTTGGCATGAAGATGCAATAAGTTTAATTTCAAGGGGAGGTGAAAAAATAGCGTCTTTTATCAATAGTTTAGGCTCTTCTTTAAAAGAAGCTGGCAAAGAAATTTATACGGCTGTTCAAAACAGAAAATACCAAAAAATAGGTATTGGTATTATGATTGGCAGCGTTGTATTATTTGGCGGTGCAATGGTTTTATATACAGTTCTTCAAAAAAGAAAACAACAATGAGATTTTTACTTGGATTTACTTTAGGGGTTGGTGTTGCTTATGTTTATATGCGTAGCAAACAAAAATTTGCGCCTGTAATTAAACAGGTTGAAACCAAAGTTAAAGAGGTAGAAAAAGAAATGCCTGAAATGCCAGATTCTGATATGAGTAGCTTGAGTGTTGCTGAATCAGATGAAGATGGATTTCATTATGACATTGCATTTGCAGAAGGAAACACAAAGTTTAAAGTAGCAACAAAGGATAAGGATGGAAATATAACGGCAGTATCGCCTGTTTTAAAGGTGCAAGAAGTTCCATTTGAAGGGTATCAAGTAGTGTACGAATAAAAAAAACAATTAGCCATGTTCGATATTTTTAAAATAGTAGCAAATACATTCGGGGCAAAAAAATTTGAGGACGGTGGAGGCATTTCTCTTAACCCTAAATCACTTATGGTTAAAGGCGATTTGCTTAAACTGCAAGAATACGCACATAAGATAGGTGAATTAATTAATGACGAAACGCCTGTGCCAGCATGGGTTATAAGCAAAATATCCAAAGTTGAGCAAACGGCAGCAAATGTAAAACACACATTAGAGGCTAAATATCCTGATAAGTTAGCAGAGGGTGGTGAAATTGATACGGACGGTGCTATTGTTGGAATGATGCTATTGCATATCGGTAAGTATGCAGATAAAATGCTTGCTCTTGTTGATAGCGGTATTGAATTTGACGAATGGATGCAACATGAATTAGCAATAGCAGGTAGCATGATTGACGCTGTTTATCATTACTGCGATTACTTTGTTGGTAAGAATAGATATGCTAAAGGCGGTAGTTTAAATATTGACCTTTTTGAGCATTATGATAAGCAGCCTAAGAAAGTATCTAAAATACTTAACCGTTGGTGGAAAGAGTATGGTGAAGATATGGACTATAAGGATACTGAAAAGATGCGCGAAGAATTGGAAGGCGTAGGCTATACTTTTGATTACGGGTTGGATAATTCGCCTTATGGATTAAGACCTATTGGAGTTAAGCTAAATGAGCTTGAAGGATTTGAAGAATATGCGAAAGGCGGCAATGTTGGGGAGGGATGGAAACTAATAGATTCAAAGCCTCCTAAAGTATTTGGAGTTAGACGCGCTACTTATAAAAAAGGCGATTTGAAAGTTACTATATCTCATAGTGATTCGGGTTTCGGTACTCGTATGGGTGATGGAAAATCATTCGTTTGGGAAAATGATGCTAATTATAGCAAAGACTTCGGGGGTGCTAATCACATAAATAGGTCAACAAAATATCTAAAAAAAGAATACGGAATAATACATAATCCAAATTCGCTCAAAAGATATAATCCAAAGTATGAAGAAGGCGGTGGAGTTCAAATAGAAAGCTACTCTAAACCCGAAACGCTGATTGATAATACGGTTACGCTTGTTGTGAAAAAAGAAAAGGGCGGTAAAATACCTTCGCGCGATAGCCTTTTAAATTTCGTTCAGAATCATTTGTCAAGTGGCTACGTTGGTGCAAGGCTAGATGACTTAGGATATAATAGAGCGTTACAATACTCTGATATTTATAAAGTTAAGGCGCAATTACTTGACAATCTAATTAAAGAGGACGAGGTATATTCAATTACTTCGCTCAACACTGCTATAAAAAAAGCAGCAGGTATGGCTTTAGGCAAGCCTGACAAAGAAAAATCAGAGGAAGGCTTTTATGAAGATGGAAGCGTAATTGAATACGAGAGCGATAGTGTTATCGAACCTAGTGAAGATGACTGCTTTATTGCTGATATAGGTAGCAAAGGATATTCAGTTAGCGTAAATGGAAAGCACATTGGTAACTATCCTGATTTTGATGAGGCTTTAAGATATGCTAAAGAGTGGATGGAATCAAATAAATACTATCCTAACATTTGGAACGTAAATGAACGAGGCACAGTTGACCTGTTAGATGGTGAAGGAAACTTTGTTCAAAATTATGCAAAGGGGGGAACGCTAAAACAGCGAAAGAAAATTGCAAAGGTTATGCGTGAATTTAAAAAACGCATACTAAAAAGTCATGGCAAAGTAGTTAGAAACGCAAAACAGGCAATAGCTATAGCGTTAAGCGAAGCAAAACTTAGTAAAAAAGAAATGGGAGGTTTGATTGATAGCTATCAATTACCTGCGTCCGATGTTAAGCCCGTTGGACAAGGTGGTATTCCTAATTATAATCAGCCTCTTGATATTTGGTGTTTACATTACGAACAATAATAAAAACAATAATTATGACAATTTCAAGTTCAAAACTCGTATTGAATATTTCCGATACCCCAACATGGGCAAAAGCCTTACCTTTAGCACTTGGTTTAGCAGGTATTGGTTTAGCTATATACCAAAAGAAAAACTGTGTAGGTTGTTTTTTGGGTTATGGTTTAAGTGGCGTAGCAATAGGCATGATTCCATTTGTATATCAAGCGAAACAAGCAGCCGAAATTAAAATATTAGAAGATTGTGGCTGTGGCGGTAAATAAATTGTAAACTTTAAAAAAATAAATGTTATGAGTGCATTTGAGAATAAGGATTATTATGATGCAAATGAAATTTTTGAGGCGGCTGGAATGTTTGGCGGTAGACCAACTATGTCAGGTGGCGGTGGAGGTCGAAAAATACCGTTGGGTGCAAGTGCTGGCCTTGTCCATATTAGTTCAGGGCAGAAAGACGTTAATACTGCAATGAAATCTTTTGGCCCTCCTATACAACAAACAACTACATCACCAACAACCACTACATATACCCCTACGCCTTTAACTACAACACAACCGATTACGCCAGTTATAGGAATTGGTGCATATCCAGTTATGCCATTTATGGGAGGCGGTGGAGGTGGTGGCGGTGGAGATTACGCTCCCCCAATAGATTATAGTCAAGATTACAGTCAAATGGCTGATGAAGATACAACAACTGAACAAGCGAATGAAGATTTTGATTCTATAGCACAACAAATGAATCAAGATTCAGCATTTGGCGATGACGGAAGCAAACCTAAAAGCAAAGTGCCTTTAATACTTGGAATAAGCGGTGGTGTAGTTGGCGTAATTGCTATTGGAGTAACTGCGTATTTTTTGTTAAGAAAAAAACATAAGAAATAATGGTTCAAGTTGACCCGATTGATATTTTACCTGACGAACATTCATCTGCTGATGATTGGGGCGTTTTCTATAAGGCTCTTGTAAAAGTCTATGGCAAACCTGCACCTGTAATTTTTATGGAAAGATGGAGTAGGCGAGGCAAGGCTGATGTAAATCAAGTTGAAAAAGCAACAGGGTTAAAAATCAGCGATAAAAACTTTATTGCATCACTTGAAGCAGAAGGCTCTAAAGCGGTTGATTACGTTGGAGGTTTTTTCAATACGCTTGGAACAGGCAGCAAAGTCATGTTTTACGGCTCTATTGCTCTTGGCGTATTAATCATAGGTGGAATTACAATCAAAGTATTAACAATGTCAACAAGGGACATTGGGACTATTGCAGGTACTGCGGCAAGGGCTGCTATATAAATTTTAAAGTATGAAGGGAGAATCAAGAACGCCTTATGTCTTAATGGGGATTGGAGTAACATCAATGTTAGCTTTTGGCGTTACAGGGGCAATTATATTTAACCAACGTAAGCGTCAAGCAAGTTTTGATTACTTATTAAAAGTAATTAAAGACAATAACCCTAGCGATGCGCCATATTCAGGCAAGGGAAGTCCCTTTGACCGTAGTTTATACATAGGCAATCCTTCTGGAGCAAAAATATCTGCAATAGAAGCAAAGACAATGGCTGAAAAAATCTATAAAGCAGACGGATATTTTACAAACGATAAAACTGCTATTGAGAGCGTATTTAAAAATGTATCTAACAAATACGATATTTCAGCTATCGCAAATGCTTTTTATCAAGAGTATAACAAAACAGACCTATACGCTTATTTGAAGAAGATGCTTAATGATAGCGACATGAATACATACGTATTGTCTTACACAAAAAATTTGAACTAAAATGGAAGGAAAAAGATTAGCAGTTTATATTGTTGGCGGGGCTTTAATTGCCACAGGACTTGGTTTTGGAATTTATTTTCTTGTAAAAAAGCCAGATGCTTATAAGGGAAAAGATGCACCAAAAGATAACGCACCTTCTCAACCCAAAGGAGGAAGTAGCAGTAGTGGTTCACAGGCATCCACACAGGCGCAAACACAAACAACTAATATTTTCCCTTTAGTTATAGGGAGTTCAGGCGATACAGTAAAGACACTTCAAAATGCACTTAACGCCAAATATAGCGCAGGTTTAAATGCAAATGGAAACTTAGGAGAAGATACCATGAAAGCAGTTTGTAGTAAGGTATTTAGATATTGTTTTACTGCTACTTCTGATTACAAAGACATTAAAATTGACCAAATTTTATTTAACGACATTCAAGCAGGTAGAACAAGAACCGATTTAAGCATACCAACAACTTAATTTTAAAAAATGGACACAAAGAAAAAAGTTATTTTATGGGTTACTATTAGCGTAATGCTAGTAGGTGGTGGCGTAGCTGCTTATTTTTTATTGTCAAGTAAAAAAGAGGAAGAAAAGGCATTGCCTAACTTTGATACTAAAGCATTGCCCCCACAGGCTACTAATAAAGCGGTTGAAGATACCACAGCTAGAGTTAAAGCAGATATTGCAGCGTCTAAGGGAGATTCTCCTTTAAGAACCGATTATGACCATAAGTATAATTATCAAAAAAGAGGTGGCATTTGGTATAGCGCACTAAAATCGAACCCTGACACTTGGGCTTCATGGGCAATAGATAGCAATTTTGCAAAAACAAATCCTACAGGATGGACAACTGCCGTTGGACTATTAAATGCTCGCTATCCTAACGATTAATTGTCTTTTATTATATTTGTGAAATAAAAAAATGTGCTGATAATGGATTGGAAAGAAATACTTACAGGGCTTGGTGAATTTATAGGTGGCATATTAGTTGTTTTGATTCCAGTATTAATTAATTATTGGAAAAAAAACATTCCAGACCCTGCTTTTATCAAAAAAAACATGGATTTCTACTCTCAAATCAGTAATAGATTACTTACAATTAGGGCAAAGTTAGACTATGACAGGGTTGCAATATTTGAATTTTCAAATGGGGAAAAAACAATAACTGGATTTCCTTTCTTGTATTCAACAATGACATATGAAAGAACGGAAGATAGTATTCAGTCAATAAAAAATCAGTTCAATAGAACACCGAGCAGTTGGTTTGCAAGCATTAATAAGCATTTAATAGCAACCGAAGTAAAATATGGAATCTTTCACGATGACGGAACGGGCATTTTAGATGGTAGGCAAATTGTAGTGCCTGACATAATAGCTATATTAAAGGCTTACAACTTCAAATCATACGCTGTTTTTAAATTAGATAGCGAAATATCAAACGGACTTTTGGTTATTACTGACCATACTAAGAAAATTGAATTTTCAAAAGACGACATGAATCAGTTATTTGGGGATTGTTTTTATATAAATAATATCTTCAATTCCCGCCCGAAACATAAATAAGTAATATGAGTGAAAAAAAATCGGCTTTAGTTATTGTAAAGACAGAAACACCTGCGTTCTTTTTAAACCCAGACGGAAACTTGGTTAAGAAGGGCATGTTTTCACGAAATAGAATTGTTTATCTTGATGGAAGCAACTGCATTATAAAAAATGGCATTGAGTTTAATAAGGTTTTGAATGTAAGGCACAAAAACATATACACTCATTGCAACGAAGAAAATTCAGAGTTGTTTAAAATGAAGCATGTTTTATCAATGGCAACCGATAGAGTTAAAAAAAGTGGTGGTTCGGATGACGAAGTAAAGCCTCAAGCGCAAATGATAATGCGAGAGATTGAAAACAAGATGAACGCCCCTGTTAGCGAATACGAGGGATTGAGTTATTATACGGACAAGGCTTTTAGTGAAGCAGATGGATTTGACTATATAAAGTAAATACAAATAAAAACTTATGGCAAAGAACAGAAAAGAGGCATGGAATTTATTTAAAAATGACCCCAATTCATGCAGCACTCAACCCTGGATTTTAAAATTCCCTAAAATCAAAAAGGCTTGTGCAGATTATAGAAATGGACTGCTTACCGATGCAGAAATAAAGAGCAGGGACATGGAAAATAAAATTCTTGCAGGGGACGATGACGATGATAGCACACCTTCAAGTGGTGCAAAGGGCGGTTCAAAGGGTGGCTCAAAAAGCGACAACACTATGCTGTATGTAGGTGCAGGGGTTGGAATTGTAGTATTAGGTGCTATTGTGTTTGTAATTATGAAAAAACGGGCAGCATCTCAAACGGCAGCATAAAAAACAATGGACGGTAAAAAAATACTCTTTTGGGGAACGATGGCTTTAGTTGCTACATTGGGAACGTATGCAGCATATTCCATTTATCAGCAAGTGCAACTTTTAAAAAGCATTAAGGTAGCCTTTTCTAATATTAAGGTATTAGGCAAAAAGGGTAGCGAAATTGGCTTTAATGTCATACTTGCTATAAAAAACCCTTCTGATATAACCTTTACGGTTGACGAGATAAACATTGATTTATATGCTAACGGTGCTTATATCAACAAGGTATCTCAAAAAATAGGTCAAAAAATATCAGCAAAACAAACTTCTAATATTGGGTTTGATATTTACATTGACATTGCAGACGTTTTTAAAAATGTGGGTATTGTTGGGCTTATCAAAGACCTGAACTATAAAAATATTAAAATAAAGGTAGTTGGATATGTGAGCGCAAGCGCAGATGGCATTGACATAAAAAACTTTCCTATACAAATTGAAGATACAATCGGAAATTTAATTCAGAAATAAGTAGATTTGCAAAAAACCAAAAGCAATGATTGATATAAGCAAAATCGAAAAACTTTTTTCTGATAGATTAAAAGAGTATTCAGAAATATACAAAGTTAATTACCGCGCTACACTTGTTAAGATTCATTATGTTGAGAATCAAGGAATAGTATTTGGACTTTTTGTAGAAAATCAGTTTAAGGCCAACCTTGACCTGCAAGAAGATATATTCAAGATAAAAATGGACATGACAGGGGACGTAGAGCAGGTTAAGGGATTTTTAGCAATCTTGCTGAATATGTTTTGCAATGAACTTGAATGTAACGCTACTGATGTAAGCGTAATTGTTCAAACGCAATCAGATACAGACGCATCACCTGTTTTGGCATTAGGAAAGAACGGAAACTTTGTAAGGTGGATAGATTTGAGTGAGTTTAAATAGTTTAAATTAAGCGCAGAAAAATGATAACATTAACTTCGGCTAATTCCCCATATACGATTAAGGCAAGCGACTTTTCTAATCAGGTAGGCTTAGTGCCTTTAGTTATAATAGCAAAAGGGGGAGGCTCTATTGAAATTAATTTGCCTAGCGTAAAAAGTTTAGGATATATAGGAAGTGTACTGTTTATAACAACAGGCGCAACAACAGCAGCGATTAGCACTAACGGAACAGACCTTATATCGTCAGAAGGACAAAGCATTACTTCTATAAGTTTAACAGGCAATAACTCTTTCTTATTGTTAAGCGCACAAACATTACAACCTTCTCAACAACAAAATATTTGGATTAATTCTTCAAGCAGTAGCAGTGGTAATGGAACGCCATTGTCGGTAAGCATGACCTATGCTCAATTAATTACCGCAATAAACACAAGCACACTTATTGCAGGTCAACAAATATTATTAACAGACTACCAAACCGCCTATTATCTTCAATATAGCGGAACTGGCTCTGGCGGTGTTGGTGGAGAGCAAATAAATGTAGGCAGCGTAGAAGGCTTGGTTCTTACTGCTATTTCTAACAGCGAAATAAGCCTTGTCGCACAGTCAATTTTATACCCACAGGATTTGATTCTTTATCAGCCTACAATGCCTGATGGGAATTACGAATACGCGGCATCGCAGGGCAAAGGCTGTATTATTAAGCGCATTGACCAACAATATGAAATTTCACGCGACTACGATTGGAGAACAATTCTATTTCGCAGGTGGGAAACCGTAGCAGGGAATGAAAACTATTGGAGTTGCACCCCAGTGGCAGGGGCGGCCTATATAGACCAATTATGTTTCCCCATAGGCACAAACAGCGGTCAAATAAGCACAACCTACGTATCGAGTTTACTGCAAAACCATAATATTTTTAATACTCCGTATTGGTTAGACAATACTATCATAAACTCTTATTCGCTTCAAAATACAATTACACAAGCATCGAACAATACAGTCATTACCAATAATGGTATTTTTGCAGGTAATTCATCAAAGATTTTTACAAATAATATAATTGTTTGTTCGCAAATTAGCGTTAATGAAATTAATAATTGTCAAAACAATACCGTAACTGGGGGAACTTATTTTGCTGGCAACCAAATAATTACGCTGTATACCAATATCTTACAAAATTTAGGGGACAATATTATTCAAAGCATATCAAATAATACATGCCTTGAAATTAGCGGAAATGTAGGCATTAACATTACAAGTAATAATATGCCGAATCACAATATAAGCCAAAACAATGTTGCAAACATAAATGCAAACACATGTACGGCAGATATTTATCAAAATGACGGTGTTGCAATAACAAATAATTCATGCGGTTCTATTTATAATAACCTTGTAGATAGTATATCCAATAACTCAAATACTGGAACTATATATGGGAATATTGCACAGGCTATAACAAATAATATTGGCGCGTTGTATATATACAACAATAGCGTTTCTACTTCTATTGATAGCAATAATTGCACAGCAATAACAAATAATGTTTGCAATCAGATTATTAACTGTGGCTCATCCGTTCTTCAAGTTGAAAATAATTTTGTCGGCAGTATTGACAATAACAATAACAGTGGTGAAATTACAGGCAATGTTGGAAATGCAATTTCACAAAATACTAATGGCGGCAAAATAGGTCAAAACAATGTTGACTTCATTGTAAATAACACTAATCAGGGTGAGATAAGCATGAATAGTGGCAATACGATAAATAGCAATAATAATGGTGGAGAAATAAGCAGCAATATTGTTTTAGAAATAACAAGCAACTTAGCAACGGTAACAAATATTTACCAAAATACAGGACAGCAAATAACTGGGAATCAGGTTACTGGCGTTATTTCTAATAATATTGTCTTTAGGATTAGCAACAACACAACATCTGATATTTACGATAATATTTCACAGTCAATCGCAAATAATGTGTTGACAGGAAGTATATGGGGTAATCAGGTAGGCGAAATAAATCAAAATAACGAAACCGTTGCTTCATTAAGTAGCATATCTAACTGTAACGGTTCGGCTTTAACATCTCTTTTACTTACAGGGACGATAAATAAATGTAACGGTAGGGTTGATACCTGCACAATATCAGCATCTATCGTTAATCATACTTTTGTAAATAACATTTTAAATAAAACAATAAACCCTACCATTAATATGCAGAATGGAATTATACCAACAAGTTCTATATTTCAAGTATCTGATAGCCAATATTATCAGATGGAACTAAACGCTGGTGCTTTTGTGTTTACCATTATAACCGCGTAAAAAGAAAGCTACTTAGTTTTTCCAATTACGGACTGACCATAAATAACAGTATCGCCTTCTTTAATATTTACCTGTATTTCATCAGGCACTACAACTATCACTTGACTACCTGTTCTTATTAGTCCGATAACATCACCCTTCTTTATGTAATCACCTACATTCACATAACTGATTATCTTACGCGCTATAAACCCCGCTACCTGAATTACTTTATACTTTATTCCATTTTCAGTTTCAAATAAAATTGTGTTATGCTCGTTTTGGTATCTCAATTTTCCTGAATCGCTTTGCGATATAGCATTTTTAAAATCACCCGTTCTGTATTCTTGACCTATAACTTTTGCATCATAAGGACAACGCTGATAATGAACATCAGTAAGTCCTATCTGAATACTTATAATGGTTCCAGACTTAGATACGTCATTGCAAAGAACATTAATTGCGCCTTCTAAGCTATCTTCTATAGTTGGCTTATTTATAATTTCAGAATCAGTATTGAATTTCTTAATTAGCGCAATAGTTCCCGATGCTGGGCTTAAAAAATAATCTTCTTCTTTTGGTATTTCAACTTCAGGTTTCCTTAAAAAAAAATGCTCACTATTGAAGTATAAATATACTCCACCTGCACAAGCAGCAAAAGCAACAGCAAGACCTAAATAGTTAGAGTTTTTATTTTCCATAGCGCGTATTAAAGATTAAAAACACAAAGAGGCGAGCAAATGCTCGCCTACTCTTTTTCTCAAAATGCAGCAGCAAAATGAGCAACAAAAAACCAAAAGTTAATTATGGAAGCAGCCAATATCCGCCAGCATACGTTGCTTGAACATATCCCTTTGAACCTGAAATGCTCACCACGCCACTAACAATGTCAGTTCCGCTTTTAGAGATTCCCAATACGCCACTAAGAAGTGTAATGGTATTAGTTGCTCCGCTTACAGGCACAACGATAGTTACGGTAGGCGTTCCGTTTGAAGGTGGAGTTCCAAGATTTACATTATTAGTATCTGTTCCCGATGCAATAACTACAAGATTTTGAAATTGTACGTTACCTGCGCCAGCTAATGAAGGTGTTGCATTTACAGCCATGTCTTTAGATTTTTAGTAGTATAATAATATTGCAAGTTTACTACTTTCTAAACTAAAATGAGGTGGTAAATTTTCAAATAGGGGATTGAAAAATTTTCAACCATTCACCTGCTATCATTGGAGAACTCCAACTGTATTTGCTAAACTTATCGGCACATACTTCACCCATATTAGCTACCATTTTCCTATCCCAATATAGTTTATTGATTTGGTATGAGGCAGATTCAACGCTAGGCAAAAGTGCAAGTGTATTTATTCCGTCTTGCAAGTATTCCCCTTTAATATCTATAAACAGTGCTTCATCTTCTGTAAATATCTCTGCACATGCACTATGATTAGGAACTATTTGAGGCGCACCCGTAGCTGCATGTTCGCAAGAAACTAAACCCCAACCTTCACCCATTGAAGTATTGATGCCAACATCGCAAGCGTTATAAAGAAGATTCATTGTATGAAGGTCAAATACAGTGCGCTCTGTAGGATTTGAAGGGTCGGCAGATAAAATAAGATTATCTCTTATCCCCAACCTTTTTGCATATTGGTAAATATCTAAAGCACCATTTTGCTTAGTGTGCATATACAAGTAAGCATCTTTGGCATTTGTTGATTTTAAGAAACTAGCAAATGCCCTCATTGTTATATCCAGTCTTTTACGCGGCTGGTTATAATTTGCATTAAGAACAATAAAGCTATTGCTAAAATCAGATTTATTAAACAATTCAACCCTTGCTGCTCTTTTGCTTAACAATGGGAAAAAAGAACCTGTATCTACTCCATGTGGAATAATGCTCAACTTTGACAATGCCTCTTTCTGATGCTCTTTACTACCGAAACCCTGCTCTATTGAATCTTTAACTACCCTATAACCGAATTGAGTATAAGTAACCATTGACATTACAATGTCGGTGTTTTTATACCAAGATGCAGAATGTTGTGATGCGTCTATAGGAAAGTAAAGAACAATCTTAACAGGCTCTTTTTTCTCAACATATATTCTTGTTGGACTGATAGCAATATTATCCCTTACCCTTAATTCTGTAAGAATTGTATCAATATTCCAAATATCGTTAATGATTAGAAAGTAATCGTATAACCCAACAATCTTATCAATTACATCAACGCCAAACGTATCATTAGGTAACGTAGATGAGTTGGCAATAACCGTAACGCCATTAATACAGTAAGAATAACTATGCCTTCTTGAGTAATCCAATACCGTTATGTCGAAATGTGGTTTAAGTATTTCGATTAGATTTTCAGCTACCGTAGAGAACCCTGTATTTGCAAGGTATTCAGCCGATATTAATAGTCGCTTCATGTGTGTTGAGTTGTTATATTACTTGTATCTTTCCTTATACCCGTTATCAAGCCTTTGGTTATAATTAGGTCTTTTGTTGAATTTCTTTTCAGATGGACGGGCTTCACTAACGTGCAATTCTCTACCTCTTATTGAATACCCATTAAGTGTTTCGATAGCCTTTTGACCGTCAGCATCATTTGTCATTTCAACAAAACCTATGCCTCTGCTTTTGCCCGTATCTAAGTCTTTTAAGATTTTATGCCTTTTGATTATTCCGCACGATTGAAAAAGCATTTCAAGGTCTGATTCAGTTGTTTCAAATGGAATGTTAGATATGTAAAGATTCATTGCTTTGTTTTTTTAGATTAAATATAACAAATGCAAGTATAGTCATAAGTTGTTTAATCACAAAAAAATCTTACATTTCTTTATTACATTTTTTGAGAATCGAAATCCTTGTCTAAAGCGAGTTGAATCGCAGATAGAAAGTTTGGGGCAAAATTACAATATAGGTTAGCGTCAATACCAACAGTAGCTGCATTGCCTGATTTTATTATTTTATCAGCAAGAACCATTTTTCTGTGTGCAGCAACCAAGTTGCCATTTTTGTTAAACATTTGCGCCATTAAAATTAAATGTTCTGGTCTTTGAGAACCCTCTACTAATTTTAATAAATTAAAATCGCTGATGCCCTTTTTAAATTTAATTGCAGCAAGCATTATTACACTCAAATATCTTTCCTCCCAATTTAACCCATCCCCCATTTCAATTCTTTTTTGGTAGTATTTAATTGCTTCTTCGTCTGTTTCGGGAGTTTTGAAATATCGGTATGTTTCAGCTAAATAATAATACCACCTTGCCTCGTCTGGCTGTTCCCTTATCTGACTTTTAAGTAACTGTTCATACTTTATGTATTTTTTATCAAGGCTTTCTTTATTATCCCAAGATTCACTGTCAAGGTGTCTTGTAATAGATATTTCATTCCCCGAAATCAATTCCCCCTTTGTTACATTCAGATATTCATGGCACTTTCCATGCCATACGGTATGCCCGTCCAATTTGAATAAGTTTGTCCTGAAATCAATCGCACCGTTGCTACTATTTGTTTGGATAAGGAAACTATCATTGTCATAGTCATCAATATAGCTTTGTATGCGCTTAACTGCATTTCTGCTTGCAATTAATTCCTCTTTAGCGTCTATCCAAAGCACCCAATCGAATTTATCGTAAAGCCCTTCTAGTGCTTTGTTGCGGCAATCGCCAAAGTTTGTAAAAGGGTAAGATTCAATAGTTCCTTTTATGTTGTGGTTTATTGCACATTTAGTTATAAGGTCAATAGTGTTGTCCGTTGAACCAGTATCAATTACTTTAAAGTAAGTTACCAACCCTGACTGAAATACTGAATTTAAGCAACGCTCAATAACCTTTGATTCATTCTTTACAATCATGCTTAAAGCAATCCTTTTTTTACCTGCCATAAAATTCTTTTTTTTGTTCAACTTACTTTAAAGTAAGTTTGTAATTATTTGATTTTCAGATTATTGAATAAGACACTTATTTTAAAGTAAGTTTGATTTTTGTGTTGCGAGGCTTAAATATTACTTTAAAGTAAGTCTAACAGAATACGTCATCTTTTTGAATGAAATAATAATCGTCTGCTGATTCAATCAAAAACCTGCTAGCCGAATCTTGCATACAAACAACTTCTACGCGAACTCCTACTGACTTTAAATATTCAACTAAAGGCAGAAAATCGCCATCCCCACTAAAAAGAATAATAGTATCTACCTTTTCGGCTAACTTAACGGCATGGATAGCAATGTATATGTCGGCTGACTTATGGCATGGCTGAACTGTGCCAAAGAATTTTGTCTTTAATCGTTCTGCAAGTTTTCCACTAATATGCTTTCCTTCTCTAAGATAGACAAGCCTATTCAGCCCCCTTTCTTTCAATATCTTGGGAACAATAACATCAAAACTCATTCTGTAATTCTCTCCAAATTCAAAATTAATTGCCCTTTCAATATTATTGCCATCTATAAGCATGGCTACGGTTTGCGTTACTATCATTTTATGTGTGTTACTTTAAAGTAAGTTTACTTACCTTCTCTTTAATTTGATTCAAAATCGAAATAGGAAATAAAAATGGACTTGCCATAACAGCAACAATGATTATCAAAGAAATTCCAAAAAATGTAAGAACGTATTTTTGAACTATCGGCTTAAAGTTGCTTTTAATCATAGATACGATTAATGGACTTAAATCTTTCTGAATCTTTTTTAGGGTTAGCCAAATATAAACAGGTTCATAAGTAGCTGAAATAACCCAATATACTAAAAAGTAAACGCTGATATGTATTGTCATTGGTTTTATTTTTTAAATTTTAGTAACGGCTGAATGAAATTAGAAACATCTTTATAGTCATGCTCACAATTAATGCAAACATAATTCTTTACATCGTCTTTAAACGATAAAAAGCCATGCTGAAAAAACTCTCCACAAGCAGCACACTTCTCTTGCACACAAGTTGGACAGTAATATCCTTCTATTGTTTCACTCGTTCTAAGGTGTGAATAATGAAACTTTTGATTACAAGTATTGCAGATGAAGTATTCATTCATAAAAATTGGTTTTAGGCGAAAAACATAACCTGAATATACGATTTATAGCTGCTATATTTATTATCAAAATGCAATGCGAAAAACGCATTATTGTCTTTGGCTTTTTTCATCCAATTAGAAACTTCATGGCTATACACCATTGTCATATTTCCTTTAGGAACTGCCATGTAATACTCAAACTCATTATAAACCTTTACTAATGGCGTAAATTCACTCCCAAATATCGCCTCTATTAATTGCAATTTATTCATTTTAGGTGTATTTTAAAATTTTTAATCGCTATCCGATTCATCAGAAAAAGAAACCCAACTGCAAGCAAACTCACCGTTCATTTCGGTGTAAAGGTCTTTTATATTCTTTCTTACCCATTCCCTTGTTTCTTTGCTATCAAACTCATCAATAGGCAAATCAAGATTATAATAGGTAGGTCGTATTCCCACAGAAGTGTCATTTGCGAAGTACGCAGTTGCGGTTATCATATTTTATCTGAATTAAAAAGATTGATTCTGAAATACTCAACAGTATCTTTTGCAACAATTTCCTTTCCCTGAGAATGAGAATAAAATGATTGGCCTGAAACTTGGTTGATTGCAAGGTTATAAGCCGTTAGCATCATTTCCAAAGCCATTGTTCTTGAGCAAGTTGTTTCAAGTTTATCGCACTTGTATTTTTCTGATGCCTCGTCCCAAATTTTATGTAGTTTTTCCATATTGTTACTTTAAAGTAAGTTTCTAAATTTTAGCATATTCGCCATAAAAAATTGTTTTTAAGATGATTTCAGCGTCATAAGCACTGCAAGGTTCAAGCATTTCATTTGCAATACTCCAAACGCTATTAACAGGACACATTCCTAATCTATTTAAAATTAAATCAGCAGAATAGGTAAAGTCTACCCCATTGTCGCCACCGTTTAAGTCCTTAAAAGATAAAGTTCCCTCGTTTTTTAATACCCGCATACATATACTTATATCATCCGAATCTAGCCCTTCCTCAATTAACTGTTTACGGGCATTAATAAAATCTTCGTTCAGGTCAATTTTGATGCCCCATCTAATTAAACTATCGCTGCACTTTATAAATGCTGTTTCAATGATTTCAAATATAGCTTCTTCTGTTGCAAATAAACTTACTCCATTGAATCTTGCAATTAATAGTTCTTTTTCTGTGTTTTCTACTGTTTCCATTTTAGGTTTAGTTTTATGATTAATTCAAATTTATACTATCGCTATTGCTTACTACAATATCAACTTTTGATTTTACTATTGGCGAATAACCGTCTATTGCATTTATTAATTCATCGCGCGTAGACCTGAATATGCCTATGTTTTTATTCTTATCAAACCCCTCCCATGCAGGTTGTCCGTTTAAAAGATAGCCGAAGTTAATTTCATACCCCTTGTATGTTTCTGGAATACTTGATTGTTTTGGTTTAAAATACTGTCTTGCCATTTTTTTGTTGTTTTTATGAATCAATAAATTAAAACTGAACTAATTTTTTAAATTCTTGTAAGCCGTAAGCATTTGTTTTTTCAAGCAACTTCAATAAATCTGATGCTTTTATTTCTTCTAAATCAGATAAGCCGTTTGCTCTTACCCACATATCCACTCCAAACTCACAAGCACCTGTTATCAATCGGTAATATTGCCTTGTTATAACCGTATCTGGCTTAATCGGTTCTTTCTTTAATGTTTCAGCCATCATTTTAAACTGCAAATCGCTGATAGCTTTCTTTAAATCTTCTGCGTGAGCGTAGTATTTATCCTTATTTACAATGAAGAAATGCTCATCACGATTTACTTTTTTGGCAGAGTATAACTTATAGGATAAGCCGTTAATAGTATATTCTCTTTCAGTAAGCACTTCGCAAAACATGCCGTCTATTTTGGCATAGCGTTTTCCGTTTTTACTCCAAATGAAATTTTTGTTTATTTCTACATCAGGAACATTTGCGCCTATATATTTTCTTCCTGACCTCAAATCCAAAGAGCCGCCCACTGTAGGGTTGAAGCCTTCGGGTATTGATGTAAGTGAACTCAAATCCAAATAGCCACCCACTGTAGGGTTAAAGCCTTCGGGTATTGATGTAAGTGAACTCAAATTCAAATCGCCACCCACTGTAGGGTTGAAGCCCTCAGGTATTGAGGTGAGCGACCTCAAATCCAAAGAGCCGCCCACTGTAGGGTTGAAGCCTTCGGGTATTGAGGTGAGCGACCTCAAATCCAAAGAGCCGCCCACTGTAGGGTTGAAGCCTTCGGGTATTGATGTAAGTGAACTCAAATCCAAATAGCCACC
>Ga0007809_10000221_pt1 | contig 23429 bp, 35 predicted proteins | sample CryBogCBE02Aug07_FD_60383 | JGI IMG/M metagenome (GOLD analysis project Ga0007809, IMG submission 60383) | Freshwater microbial communities from Crystal Bog, Wisconsin, USA - CBE02Aug07 | ecosystem: Environmental > Aquatic > Freshwater > Lake | place: Crystal Bog, Wisconsin, USA | collected...
GACCCTGATGTGTCGATAGCGACCACGATCTCCTCGATTGTTTCCGATATCGCAGAGGGCATGTAAATATCTGAACCGACGAACCGGCGGTTGGGCTTGCGCCATGTAGAGTAGTCCTTACCCGCACAAGATGTTGTCACATACTCACGCAGTAACTCGCGCCAGTCTTGCTTGGTCTGTAGTAACTCGGCCATATCCCTAAGTCCACCTGACCCTACCTTACCGGCAAGGATAGACCCTTGGCGTATCGCTTCGTCGATCTCTTTACCTAGCTCGTCCTTCTCGGCTTCGGTCAACTCTTGCGCACCATCCCAGTCATGTGAGTCGAACCCCCCCTCGTCGCCACCATCGTCGTCGTTGTCTTGTGGGGGCAGTAACTTGAATACCTCGGGTGCACTCATGCCACGATAGTTGGTGTCGAGTAACCCACCCTTGGGCATCCTGATCCATCCACGTCCACCATCTTGGTCGACCAGTTTACAGTTGATGACATAGTCGCACGCCATGTTAGCTCGTTTGTGATCCGCGTCATGCAACTCCTTCCAAGTTGTTAAGTGTTTGTACATCTTGTGATAGCACTCGTGTAGGATTAAGAATCTGAACTCGGCATCGGACAATGAGTCCACGAACTCACGACCATACTCCTCGTCACGACCATTCGTTCTTGCGGTTGGTAGTCCGTCGACTACCTTCTTGCTACCGATCATGAGCACGCTTGCAATACCCACGAACTCGTCGTTACCCACGATGTCGGTGCACGCTTTCCATAGCCGTTGCTCGACTGTTAGTTTGTTGTTCATCATTAACATGTTGTTACTCCTTATACCTTGTCTGCGGTAAACATAAAGTTGTTAGCCATGCACCAGTCGGTGAACTTCTTGTTGGTCATGACCATGCTCTGCTTGGCATACTTGGGATTGCGCACTTGCATAGCGAATAGACCTTGGGCTTCCTTGTCGAGTCGTGACAAGTAGTCCATCCACGCATCAAGCCATGTCCTGTCTATAGTTGCCAGCGCCCTGTACACGACCATACACACAGCAGAAGATGTTGTGGGAACCTTAGCATTCTTGGGGTCGTTCTTGATCTCCTCTTGCTTGGGCAAGTCATCGACCAGTCTGATGTATGCACCCAAGTCCGAGCCCGCCCTGTCGCCTATCGTACCGATCAGGTTAGACTTCAAGGCATTGTCGCTGATCTTGTCCTTGGCCCAGAGCCAATGGCTTGCCAACTCTAAAGATCTTGGTGTGACAAACGCGGGGCGCGGGGCTTGTGGGTGATAGATGTATGGGTTACCGCCCACGTCATCGTTGGGATTCTCCACGTCCTCGAATGACTGGAACAACTGCTCGCCATGCTCCTTGACCCATAGAATCAATGAGGGGTGAATACCGGCATTGAACGCGTAGTTCTCTATCCACTCAACTGCGGTCGGTTTCTTCATGCGTATTGTGGTTATGCGGTTGCGGTGATGTGGCATCAGCATGTCACCCACGCCCTCTGCACCGAGGTTAGTTGTGGCAAACACAATAGAGTCAGGGTGTAACTTCTTTGTACCCATGGTGCGCTCTAACATAATACGCATCATGCCATTCTTGACCGAGGGGTTAGCCTTACCGAACTCGTCAACCATTAAGATGATCGGCTTACTGTGGTGCATGCCCATCTCCTCGTTGGGCACGAACTTGACGAACTGAGAGTCATCGTCAACACCTAAGATCTTTGGAACCATCAAGTCACCGAGATCTTTGGTTGTGCAGTCAAAGTAACATGGCACATGTGTGGGCAATCTTTCAGCAAGAACTTTGAGGATTGATGATTTACCAGTTCCCATGTGGCCTTGCACCAATGTAGTCAGCAGACTACCTGTTGCCATGATGGAGTCGGTGACCTCGTCCAATGTTTGTGCGTATAAACGATCTGCGGTTTGTGTTCTAGACATTTTAAATACTCCTGTTGATTAAATTAACTTACTAACACTCATTACCATTGAAATTCTTTTAATAACCCATCGACCTTAGACTTCACGTCAAGGCGCAAGTGGTCGTCCTCTCGTAGCGCATCGGGTGTGATACCCATGAGTGCGCTCTCAATCTTTACCTTGGCACGCTTCATTGTCGGGTCGCCTGTGATGTTGAACTTCTCCAATAGATCACACATCTCCACGACATTTGTGACAAGTGTGTCCCTGAATATCTGTTTAGAGTTACCTGATAACTTCTCGCTCATGCGTTGTAAGGCTTCGTGCATGCGCTCCCATGGCTCACGCATCGCTTGTTCTAGGTTAGCCTTGTAGCTCTCAGCATAGTTTGTTTGCAGTAGTGCAAGTGCGTCGTTGTTCACATCTACCCGCCAATCTCCCGCCTCGGGTACTGGCGAATATCGTACTGAGAATCTGTACTTGTTACGCACCACTTGGGCATCGGGGTAATCATTAGGGTCGAACAATGTGCCTAGCTTCATCTGTGCCTGAATGACTGACTTGTCATAGCTTGACATAAACGCATCGACCAATTTGTCGTACTCGGCTTGCATGCCTGTGATCTCCTTGTTGTAGTCAAAGTACATTGGGGTTGTGAGTAAACGCAGACCTGAGTCTGACCATGGCATCGTTGCATGGTAGTGGTACGTCCTCGCATTACCGGCAAACTTCTGTATCGCATCGAACATGGGCTCATCAGCGAATAACTTCTTGCTGTAATTACCGGCACGAGTTGTGGTGTGTTTCTGTTGGTCGATCTCTTTGGATACACCCTTGTCGAACTTGCGTCCTGTCCACACGCTGATGTTCAACTCGACTAGCATCGCTGAACTGCTGATGCTTGGAACTGTAGTCTGCTGACTACCTAGATTTACTGTTGTCATGTTTAACTCCTGTTGATTAAAAATTTACTGACGCTTTCTCACTAACCAATATATAGTATACCACAGAATGATACATAAGTCAAGACTTTGATAGTCTTACTCACCCTTTGATAAGCCGAACATCTTTGTGCGTGGCACAGTCATGATGTACTTGCGCTCATCCATCGACATCAGGGTCACGTCATGATCTGTGTAAGAGATCACGCAATAACGTCTTCTGTTGATGTATTTGATTTGACCCGTTAAGCTACTCATCATTGTTCTCCTTCTCCTTGATTGGAAACCTCATGCCTGCGATGGGTGTGTTGCGCCCGTCTAAATGCAAATTGATAACGATGCAGTCGTCTCTAAACGACACGCACACCTCATACTCATTCACGCCCGCCTTGGCGTTCTTGATGGACAAGCCTTTCTTGTCCGCCGTTCTTACGATTGACCAGTCGTGTAGTTTCATTTCATCCCCTTAAATAATTGAGAAACAACCATTCCACTCTTTGTAGTGGTGTTGATCGCACAAGCGTATAGCTTCGGGTTTACCATTAAACAATCTGATAACGCAGATCGTTCCTCGTTCGTAGTTCTTCCAAACAATTTTCATTTGACTAGCCCTCCTTTGTTGTTAAGACCGATCAGGTCGGTGCGGTCGGTGATCAGCATGTAGTTTGATTTGTGCATGGGTGCAATGGTGAACTTGCGTTGGCGGGCAAACTCCTCACCACAAAATAAGCACAGTTTGTATCCGAGCTTGACTCGCTTGCTTGCAATGGCGTCGCCACATTCTCTGCATACTGTTTTCATCATGGTCTCCAAAATGTAAGGTCAAGGGTTAAAACGATAATGGCAATTAAGAACAGTAGTCTGCTGACTAACTCGTACAAGTTGTGCTTGGGCTTCATGCGTGCAACTCCTCAATACCTAGTAAGTGCATGGCGGTGATCAACGCATGGTGCGCGTCACCCTCCTGACCCTCGGACATGTAGTGGTCGGCAAGGGCTAGCAGTTTGACCGCTTGGTCATAGTCTGCATCGGTGATGGTGTGGTCAATGTTTTGTTCCTGACCAATGTTTACTGCTGTCATGATATAACTCCTGTTAAGTTGTTTACTGGATAAGTAGTCAGCTGACTAACTTTGGGATGGCACGAACAATATGTTTGTTTCTTTTACCAACCCAATACATATTATAACACGTTAAGATGTCAAAGTCAAGTAAACTGTGGTAAGGTTTAGCAATGATTAGCAGGGGTATTTATAAAGTAATACTAATGTATTTAATATATGTATTGTTCTTAATGTTCTTGTAATGTTCTTGTATTGTTCGGAGCTAAGTTATTGATTTATAAGTAATGTTCTAATGTTCTTATAGTTAGCCAAAAAACTACGCAGGGATATTTTTGCGGTGATAAAAAGGGAATCGTGCCCAAACCGGTCACTGGCTTCTTGTGTTTGCCAAAGTCCAAAAAACCCAAGAACATTAGAACAAAACGAACTTTCCTTTAAAATCAACAACTTAGCTCCGAACAATACAAGCCTATTGTTCGAACATTGCCCTGTGCTACACGCTGAATAAGTCACTGGTATCGTTCTGGTAGTCAGTTGACTAACATTTTTAAAAATAAATTAAAAAAGTGCTTGACGATTGAAAAAAATAATGATAGACTGTGCACAGTCTATCAGTTGAGCAAGCCGATTCCGAACACTTGGTCGCCCTATGTGTCACGCTGAATAAGTCACTGGTATCAATCCAGTAGTCAGTTGACTAACAAAAAACATTTGACAACCGAAAAAAATAGTGATAGACTGTGCACAGTCTATCAGTTAAGCAAACCAATTTTAGATTGTTCGCTCGCCCTATGTGTCACGCTGAATAAGTCACTGGTATCGTTCGGGTAGTCAGTTGACTACCCTATAAAAATTTAGGCGAAAAAAAACCCCGCACTAGGCGGGGTTAAGGGATAGAAAATTAAGCGTTTTCTAGCATTTGAATCGCTTCCATCGCTATGCTCACGTCAATCTCGGGCTCCTCCCATTTTTGAATAAACTCTTTTAGGTTAAACACCATCTCATCAAACTTATTGACATTGAGTTTAGGTGTCTTTGGGCCCTTGTCACCATCTCGCAATGCTTTTTCAGCTTTAGCTAAGTGTTTTTCAATCTTTCTAAAATAAGACCCAATTTGGCTGAACCAGTAGCGACGGCTTTCTTTTTGCTCATCGCTGAGGGTCTTAACGTCTTTCGCTAAGATATCCTTCACGGTTTGATTAAACGTGCTGACAATCGTCGCATTGATCTGATTGTGCAATGTTTCAAACTTATTTGTAGTGCCTTTTTTAGGCTTTACAAGCATGAGAGATGTGACACCCTCGCTCATTAAAACATCACTACACTTTTTCCACTTTTTAGTGACGCCCTGATCAGATTTGACTGTGTCAGCTAACACGTTAACCCCATTATCACTTAGCACGATTGTACTTTTTACTGTACTCATTTTATTTCCTTTGAATCAGTAGTAGAGATAAAACACTCTTTGAACCACTGAGCCTCTACTGTATCTCACACATCATAAGATGTCAAGAGATAATAGAATTAAACAACATTTGATACAATTTAACAAAATGATTTTGTTAGTCAGCCGACTAACATTTTGGGTTTTCTAAGCCGACTTCGACCACCCCACCCCCCCTTTTTTAGAAATGGTTCCATCGCGCGTGTAGGTCTACTATTCTCCACCCTCATAGCCTAATTTTTTGAGTTTGGCTTAGCCCATCCCATAAGCCGGCTTACGGTATTTTGTTCATACCAAAACATCTTTATAGGAAACACCCCCCTTGTCTTTTTTAGTACCCCCATCAAAAAAATTTTGTATATTAAAAAATTTTAGTTATACTCGGCCCGTTGGTGTGCAACGGGTTAGCGCCGTTGGGAGGGTATCTGCAAAGGTATCTCCGTAGTTAAACCACTGCTTTATGTGAGCACCAACACCTATAACTTTGTCTGGACATTAGACATGGAACTAAACATCGAACCCGACATTGGGATTCCTATGCCTGACAAAAACGTCGGTATAGAAAATTTCAAAGAGCGAGCTCAAGCTGCCACCAATACTGCTGAGTATCTTGGTTTAGACGCTGAGCCAACAGAACAAGACCTTGCAGTTGCCGAGGTGCTTGCTTACGCCCTTGCAGAAGATGAAGTCAAGGCACAAAAACAAATTGCCAAGAAGGTTCATAACCTGCAACCTGCTACTTATGTAGCGGTCAATGCCATACTAAAAGAGTTTGCTATAAAGGTCGTTGATAACGCCCAGCAGATCCGGCTTGTAGTAACAAACAAACTACTTCTTGAGACGAGTAACCCTGATCCACGCGTGCGGATCCGTGCTTTAGAGCTGTTAGGTAAGATCACAGACGTGGGTTTGTTCACAGAACGCTCAGAAGTTACCATCACGCACCGTTCTAAAGAGGAATTGGTGGTGTCTTTGCGTGAAAAGATCCAAAGATTGCGTGCGTCTCAGGATGTAATCGACGTTGACATTGACAAAACCCTTGGTTTGACCGAAGAAGTCACAGATGTACAGCCAGATTAACGATTATTCTGACCTGACAGACGAAGAATTGCGGTTTTTACTGGACAATTTAGATCATTTTTCCCCTGAAGAAGCCCAAGAGATTGATTTAATCACCGATGAGCTGGAAAAAAGGCGCAAAAGTGTGGCTTGTAGGGATGATTTGATCGAGTTTTGCAAGAAAATGCAGTCAGATTATAAGGTTGGTAAGCATCATAGGGTGCTTGCAGACGAGTTAATGGCCATTGCACACGGTCAAAAAGACCGAATTTGCGTCAATATCCCCCCTAGACACGGTAAAAGTCAGCTTGTTTCCATCTATTTTCCGGCTTGGTTTCTAGGTAGATACCCTGATAAAAAGGTTCTAATGGTGTCCCACACCACAGATTTGGCCGTTGACTTTGGTCGGAAAGTGAGGAACTTAATTGACAATCCTGAATACAAGGCGATATTCCCGACAGTCTCGTTGGCCACTGATAATAAGTCTGCTGGTCGTTGGAATACCAATGTTGGTGGTGAGTATTATGCTTGCGGTGTTGGGTCTGCTCTGGCTGGGCGCGGTGCGGATTTACTCTTGGTTGATGACCCCCATAACGAACAAGACATCATAAATGGTAACTTGGATGTGTTTGACAAGGCGTACGAGTGGTTTACTTATGGTGCTCGTACCCGTCTGATGCCAGGTGGTCGTGTTGCGATCATTCAAACAAGGTGGCACCAAGATGACTTGACTGGGCGTGTGGTCAAAGACATGACCCAGAATGAGGAGGCTGACCAGTACGAGGTGGTTGAGTTTCCAGCTATATTCAATGACGGCACAAAAGAAGCCCGTGCGTTATGGCCTGAGTTCTATACACTCACAGCACTCAATAGAACCAAAGCATCCATGCCGCTGTTCCAGTGGAACGCCCAGTACCAGCAAAACCCGACCGGTGAAGAAGCTGCGGTGGTTAAAAGGGAGTACTGGCAGATATGGAAGGCGGAGTCGCCACCTCCTTGTGAGTATGTAATTATGTCGCTGGACGCAGCGGCTGAACAGCACAACCGTGCTGACTATACAGCGCTCACCACGTGGGGGGTCTTCATGAACGATGAGACCCGTGCGTACAACTTAATACTTCTCAACTCAATTAAAAAGCGGTTAGAATTCCCTGAACTAAAAGATCTCGCATATAAAGAGTGGAAAGAGTGGCAGCCTGACTCGTTCATTGTGGAGAAGAAGTCAGCAGGAACCCAGCTCTACCAAGAGATCAGACGCACCGGTATACCGGTTCAAGAATTCACGCCGCACCGAGGCACTGGAGATAAGTTAGCCAGACTCAACGCGGTAGCAGATATCATCAGGTCAGGTCTTGTGTGGGTGCCCGAGACACGGTGGGCAGAAGAAGTCGTCGAAGAACTCGCAGGCTTTCCGTTCACAAGTCATGATGACTTGGTCGACTCCACAACCATGGCCTTGGCAAGATTCAGACAAGGTGGGTTCATCCGTCTGCCCAGTGATGAGCCCGATGAGATCCAGTTTTTTAAATCCAAGCGTACCCGTGGGTACTACTAAGGAAACACCATGACAATCGACAAAGCACTTTACCAAGCCCCCATGGGTATGGATGAAGAAGACCAGCAGCCAGATATTGAGATCGAGATTGAAGACCCAGAGTCCGTGCACATGAGCATTGATGGCATGGAGATCGACATGGAGCCCGGGCAGAGCGAGGACTTCTATGCTAACTTGGCTGAAGACATGGACGAGCAGACCTTGCAGATGTTGGCAAGCGAGCTCATTGCAGACTTTGACTCCGACATTGCTGCCCGTAAAGATTGGTTGCAGACTTACGTTGATGGCCTTGAACTTCTAGGATTGAAGATTGAGGAGAGAGCAGAGCCATGGGAAGGCGCATGCGGTGTGTATCACCCACTTTTGGCAGAAGCTCTTGTGAAGTTCCAAGCTGAGACCATGATGTCTATCTTCCCAGCAAGCGGGCCAGTCAAGACAACAATCATTGGTAGAGAAACGCCTGAGAAGAAAGACTCTGCGACCCGTGTCCAAGATGACATGAATTATGAGTTGACCGAGAAGATGCCTGAGTACCGCCCTGAAACAGAACGTGCGATATGGGGTCTGGGCCTTGCAGGTAATGCGTTCAAGAAAGTATACGAGGATCCCACACTGGGCAGACAAGTATCTTTATATGTACCCGCAGAAGATATTGTGGTGCCATACGGTGCGTCAAGTCTTGAGAGCGCTGAGCGTATCACACATGTGATGAGGAAGACAGAAAATGACCTCATTAAGTTACAAGCGTCAGGCTTTTATCGGGATGTGGACTTGGGGGCTCCCGAGATGGTACTCGACGAGATCGAGAAGAAGATCGCTGAGAAACTGGGCTTCAGGGCCGTATCGGATGACCGTTACAAGATTTTAGAGATGCACGTTAACCTCGACTTGCGAGGACACGAGCACAAGAACAAGCGTGGCGAGGAGACCGGTATTGCTCTGCCATACGTGGTGAGTATTGAGAAGGGCACCCAGACTATCCTGTCTATTCGCAGAAACTGGGAAGAAAACGACAAGCTCCAGTTGAAGCGTCAACACTTCGTGCACTACGGCTATATCCCCGGGTTTGGCTTTTATTGCTTTGGTTTAATCCACTTGATCGGTGCTTATGCTAAGTCTGGAACATCTATTATTCGTCAGCTTGTTGACGCTGGCTCCCTTGCTAATTTGCCTGGCGGCTTTAAAACTCGTGGACTTCGTGTCAAGGGCGATGACACGCCGATAGCACCGGGAGAGTTTAGGGATGTGGACGTGCCCAGTGGCACCATGCGTGACAACATCATGCCGCTCCCATACAAGGAGCCCTCACAAGTATTGATGGCCCTGCTCAATCAGATCGTGGAAGAAGGCCGCAGATTTGCTAACACCGCTGACTTGCAAGTCAGTGACATGTCTGCCGCAGCCCCAGTGGGTACAACGCTAGCTATCCTTGAGAGAACATTAAAAGTGATGAGTGCTGTTCAGGCTCGCATCCACTTCTCATTGAAGCAAGAGCTTAAACTTCTCAAACGCATCATTGCCGAGTATGCACCGGAGGACTATGACTATGAGCCCGAGGAAGGTAGCCGCAAAGCTAAGAAGTCTGACTATGAGAATGTGGACGTCATTCCTGTGTCTGACCCTAACGCGTCAACAATGGCGCAGAAAATTGTGCAGTACCAAGCGGTCATGCAGCTTGCACAACAGCAACCTCAGTTATTTAATATGCCGTTCTTGTATCGCCAGATGCTCGACGTGTTAAATATCAAGAACGCCCACAAGCTCATCCCCCTGCCAGAAGACCAGAAGCCCATGGATCCCGTGACGGAGAACCAGAACGTGCTCATGATGAAGCCCGTCAAAGCGTTCCAGTATCAGGATCACCAAGCACATATTATTGTGCACATGTCAGCCATGCAGGATCCCAAGATTGCCCAGTTGTTGCAGAACAACCCGATGGCTCAGCAGTTGATGTCAGCTATGATGGCTCATATTAACGAGCACTTGGGCTTCCAGTACAGAGTGGAGATCGAGCAGAACTTGGGTGTGGCTCTTCCACCCCAGACGGATGACACCGGAGAAGATGTACCGATGGATCCTCAAGTCGAGGCTAAGTTGGCACCGCTCCTCGCTGCCGCAGCAACTAAATTGCTCAAACAAAACCAAGCTCAAGTTCAGCAACAACAGGCTCAACAGCAACAACAAGACCCCTTGGTTCAGATGCAGCAGCAAGAGTTGCAGCTCAAGGCGCAGGCCCAGCAGCAGAAAGCCCAGCTTGACCAAGCTAACTTGCAGATCAAGCAACAGCAGTTGCAGCTTGAGGCGATGAAAGCCCAAGCCCAGCAGCAGATAGATCTAAAACGCATCGACACGGATGCGATGAAGCACGCAGTTTCAGTACTGGATCAACAAAAATCCAGAAAAATGCAACATGGACTAGACGCAGCTAACACTCTGTCTCAACACGAGCACGAGCGCAAGATGCACCATGAACAAGTCTTGGGAGACGTTCTCAAGGCAAAACTACAGCCACAACAACCCAAAGGTAATAAATGAACGACGTTTCAGAAATTTTACTGAGTGAGTACAAAGACCGCATGACCATGCTGACTGAGTCGCTTGCTAGAGGTAACTGTACTTCTTTCGAGGAGTACAAATACGTATGCGGTCAGCTTCGAGGTCTCGAGGCCGCATGTTTCGCAATCGCAGACCTCAAACAAAAAATGGAGCATTCGGACAGTGAATGATATAAACCCCGCACTGGCAGTTGATTTAACACAAATCCTTAGTAAACCTGCCGAAGAAAAAGCCAAAGCACTACCAACCCCCACTGGATATCACATACTTTGTGCCATTCCAGAGGCTGAAAAAGAGTACGAGAGTGGCCTAGTTAAAGCTGATGAAACCATGCGATACGAAGAAGTGCTTACAACAGTGCTATTTGTAGTGGCTATGGGGCCAGACTGCTATAAAGACACAACCCGTTTCCCTTCTGGGCCATGGTGTAAACAGGGCGATTTTGTCCTAGTTAGACCTAATTCTGGAAGCAGATTGGTTATTCATGGTCGAGAGTTCCGCATGATCAACGACGACAGCGTCGAGGGTACAGTGGAAGATCCTCGTGGAATTAGACGTAAATAAAGGAGCCGGACATGGCACAGTTTGAAGCACCAAACAATTTCCCCGATCCCGATAAGGTCGAAGAAGTTAAGGTAGAAACACCTGATTTTGAAATCGAGATCGAAGATGATACCCCTGAAGAAGACCGTGGCAGAAAGCCCGCAGATCCTGAAAAGGTTAAACAGCTTGAAGTTGAGGTTGATGATCTAGACAAGTACAGCAAAGACGCTAAAGACAAACTGATCCGCATGAAGCGGGTATGGAATGATGAGCGCCGCCGTGCCGAATCCGCTGAACGTGAGAGACAAGCAGCTATTGAGGCTGCTGAAAAACTCTACGAGGAAAACAAGCGCATACGTCAGATGTTGACAAATGGTGAGCAAGAATATGTTGCTGCCGTGAAGAACTCCTCTGAGATGAAACTCGAAATGGCTAAGAAAGCCTACCGAGAAGCGTATGAAGCAGGCGACGTTGACAAGATCACAGAAGCCCAGCAAGCTATCACAAACGCAACACTTCAGATGGATCGGGCTAATAATTTTAAAATGCCCCCTTTACAGGAAGAGAGATTTGAGGTACAACCTCAACAACAGCGTCAGCAAACTGTTCAGCAAGACCCCAAACTTGCCAACTGGTTGGACAATAACCCGTGGTTCCAGCAGGATAGGGGCATGACTAATTTTGCTATGGGGGTTCACGAAGACCTCGTAGATAGTGGAATTGTTGCTGGCTCTGACAGGTATTACGCAGAACTAGACGCAGTTTTGCGAAAAAGATTCCCAGACAAGTTTGAGGAACCTGAAGAAGTAGAAGTACGTGGTAGGGACGACGCTCCCGCTAAACGCGCTTCAACGGTCGTAGCGCCCGTTAGTAGATCGACCGCATCTAAACGAGTGAAGTTAACCACATCTCAGCAAGCGATTGCAAAGAGATTGGGACTTACCAATGAGCAATATGTCCGTGAACTTTTGAAAGTGGAGAATTAAAATGGCTGAGAATAGATTAAACCGTGAGCATACAACCCGTGCAACTTTTGAGAGACCCCAGCAGTGGAAACCTCCAGAGTTATTACCTGAGCCAGACAAGGAGCCAGGTTACGGTTACAAATGGATTAGGGTGTCGATGCTTAATCAAGCTGACCCACGTAACATCAACGTGAGATTCAGAGAGGGTTATGAGCCCGTGAAGATTGAGGAGCAACCCAAGTTCAGACTGCTAGTCGATCCCGATAGTCGTTTTAAAGACAACATTGAGATTGGCGGATTGTTACTTTGCAAGCGTCCGGAAGAATTTGATAAGCAACAGGCAGAATACTACCAAGAGCAAACCAGATTGAATGCGGAAGCTGTAGATAACAGTTTAATGCGCCAGAGTGATTATCGTATGCCTATCTTTAAAGAGAATAGATCTACGACAACCTTTGGTAAAGGTTCTTAAATTTTTGGAGATTTAAATGGCTTATCCTTCAATTTCGGCCCCTTATGGGTTCAAGCCGATCAATCTGATTGGCGGGCAAGTATTCGCGGGTTCTACTCGCATGCTACCCATTCAGTACGGTTATGCAAGTAACTTGTACAACGGTGACCTCGTTAAGTTAGTCAATGGTTTTGTTAATCAATCCACAATTACTAGCTCAAACGGTGAAACCACTCCCGGTACTACAGCTCCTACAGATAACTTAGTTGGTATCTTCTTGGGTTGTAACTACACTAACCCCAGCAACAAACAGAAACAGTATGCACAATACTGGGCTTCTGGCACATTGGCTGGTGATGGCGTAGCTGTTGTAGCGGATGATCCTGACCAAGTGTTCAAGATGGTTGCACTCAGCGGCGCTGGTGCTTTGGCTTCTGGTTCCATTCCTTTGATTGGTTCCAACATTGCCATTAACCGTTCATGGGCTGCTGGTACAGGTAACGTTAACACAGGCGATTCCTATGTTGGCGCAACTATCCCAACCGCAACTGCTCAAACTGCTCAGTTGCCTTTGCGTGTTATGGGTGTAGTACCTGATACAGCTTATGCTGTTTCTGCAACAGGTTCTTCAAGTTCAACAACCATCACTTTGACTGGCTCTGGCTTGCCCTCAGCTATTCTCTTGGGTGCTGACGTTGCTTACTTGGCTCCTAACGGCCAATTGATTGAGACTGGATCTTATGTAGCTGCGGCTTATGCTGCTGGTACAACTTCCATCACAATCAGCGCTGCCGTTGCAGTACCTGGCGGTGTTACTGCTATTCCTAGCGGTTCTACCATTGTGTTCACTAACTATCCTGAGATTTTGGTTAAATTTAACCAAGGTACACATGGATACTACTATCCCGTTACAGTCTAAGGAGTAATTACAAATGGCTATTTCACGCGCACAACTATTGAAAGAGCTGCTCCCAGGCTTGAACGCATTGTTCGGTTTAGAGTATGCACGTTATGGTGAAGAACACAAAGAGATCTATGAGATCGAGACCTCTGAGCGTTCATTCGAAGAAGAGACCAAGTTGTCTGGCTTCTCAGCAGCACCTGTCAAGGCCGAGGGTAACGCCATCGCTTATGACAATGCGCAAGAAGCATGGACTGCTCGCTATAACCACGAAACCATCGCCCTTGGCTTCAGCTTGACTGAAGAGGCCATCGAAGATAACTTGTATGACTCTTTGTCTGCACGTTATACAAAAGGCTTGGCTCGTGCTATGGCTTACACCAAGCAAGTTAAAGGCGCCGCTGTTTTGAACAACGCTTTCAATCCTGCTTATACTGGTGGTGACGGTCAAGCTCTGTTGTCTACAGCTCACCCCTTGGTGAATGGTGGTACCAACGCCAACACTCCTTCTACCCCTGCTGACTTGAACGAAACTGCATTGGAAAATGCTGTTATTCAAATCGCTGCATGGACAGATGAGCGTGGCCTCTTGATCGCCGCTAAGCCCAAAAAGTTGGTTATTCCTCCTGCTCTCCAATTCGTTGCAACTCGTTTGCTCGAAACTGAATTGCGTGTTGGAACAAACAACAACGACATCAATGCAATTAAGAACAACGGTTCTATTCCAGATGGTTACACAATTAACCACTTCTTGACAGCACCTAACGCATGGTTCTTGACCACTGATGTGCCTAACGGCTTGAAGATGTTCGTTCGTACTCCATTGCAAAATTCCATGGATGGTGACTTTGATACGGGTAACGTACGTTACAAGTCTAGAGAGCGTTATAGCTTCGGTTATAGCGATCCATTAGGCGTATATGGTTCATATTAAACCATAAATTAAACCAAAAGGTTTAATTAAGAGGGCCCTTCGGGGCCCTTTTTTGTTACCCGTATCGTAACCCATTTTCGAAAAGTATTTAGAAAATATATTTGACAATCGCCATCCATTGATATATAGTTAAGACTTCTAAAAGGAGTTAACCATGTTTTATGTTTATGTTTACCGTGATCCTCGCCCTCTTAAACTAGGTCAGCCTGTGTACGTAGGTAAAGGCACCGGAGACCGTGATTTATCGCATTGGTCAAGGGGGTCTCATAACAAACCGTTTCAAGACTTTATTTCGCATTTAAAGCAACGCAATTTTGTTGCCGTCTGCGAGCGCGTGTTTGAAACTGAAAACGAAGAAGAAGCCTTTGCCAAAGAAATGGAACTTATTAAGTTGTATGGGCGTCGGGATTTAAAGACAGGTACGTTATTTAATTTGACTGATGGTGGCGAGGGCCCAAGTGGGTATATTAAATCAGATGAACAAAAAGCCGCTGATGGTCGATTTACTAAAGAACATTGGCAAGACCCAGAATACCGTGCCAAAGTAATTGCTGGACAAACCAAAGCGCAAAACACCCCAGAGGCGCTCGAATCTAAATCAATTAACTCTAAAAAGATGTGGGGAGCTAAAGGTGATACATTGGCTAAAAGCATCAAGGAGGCCCGTAATACGGACGAGTCCAAAGCCAAAACTAGCGCGCAAGCCAAAGCTCAATGGTCTGATCCTGATTATGCTGCTAAACAAGCTGCAAATAACAAAGAAATTGCTAACCGTGAGGAAGTCAAGGCTGCCAAGAAAGCCGCAGCTAAAGCGCTATGGGCTGACCCTGTTTGGAAAGCCAAAATGATGGCCGCAAGAAACAAGAAAAAACTTCTTGACACGCAAAAAGAATAGTGTATATTGCAGGTGTCTGGGATTTTTTCTCTTGTTGCCACTGGCCCAGCAGACGATGCAACGATTAACAAGAGGCTTTTGCATAAGGAATTATCATGGCTCGTTCCACGTTTTCTGGCCCAATTTTGGCGGGCGATCAGCGTTTTACTCAAGTACGTAACGTAGGTTATACCGACCTCGTTCAAACGGCTCTTTTGGACTTTTCAGTCACAACCCCTAACACTGCTAACTATGGCGGTGGATCAGGTGTTTTTGTTGCTTCAAACAACATCCCCAATAGCATTGGCACAATTTATACGCCACAAAGCGGTTCATTTAGCAATGCTGGCCCAACCAAAGCATCAGCTCCTACTGCTGATACATCCGGCACGATTTATCGTGGCGTTGTGTTTTATTTGCCCTATAGCTGCAACATCACTGACGTGATCGTTGACGTTGGTACATTGCCCACAGATGGTGCCGTAACAGCTAACTCTATTCAACCATACGTCTCTAACAACTTTGCTACTAGCACGGGTGTTTACGCTACGATGGCTGCAATCACTTCAGCTACTCGTGGAACTGCTACATATGTTGGTACACAATTGCCTTACGCAAGCGCTACACTGCAAGACTTCCAGAACCCCAATGTTGGTTTAGAGCCCACATGGTTCTCACAAGTTGTTGTGACTTTGAAGATCACCAATACAAGTTTGACTACTCCTACATCCGGTCAAATCGAAGTAACTTTGCGTTACAACCAAAACGATATGAATATCGGTAGCAGCACAGCTTACCCCTACGGTAACTTTGATTGATCTTCTGGGGGCTTCGGCCCCCATCTTTGAATTTAAAGGAGATTAATTATGATGCAATATGACGTTAAGTCAGCGCATACCAACACATCTGCTGCGTTGGTTACCACTCGTTGCCGAGTAAAACAAATTACATTCAATAGCAACGGCACTGCTGGAACAATTATTCTTTATGATAATGCATCCGCAGCATCCGGTAACATTTTGTGGCAGTTTGATTTTGGCGCAAACGTAGTAGCGATCCCTGTGTTGTTACCAGGCGAAGGCATACTTGCGTACAACGGTATTTATGCCTCTTTAACCAACGCAAACTCTTGCACTATTTGTTATGGCTAAATCACCCGCATGGCAACGCAAAGAAGGGAAGAATCCGAACGGTGGCTTAAACGCCAAAGGCCGGGCATCCGCAAAGAAGGAGGGGATGAATTTAAAGCCTCCCCAACCCGAGGGCGGATCAAGGAAGGATTCATTTTGTGCGAGGATGGAGGGGATGAAAAAGAAATTGACGTCTACAAAGACGGCAAAAGACCCGAATTCGCGGATTAACAAGTCTCTTAAAGCGTGGAAATGTTAAATGGACACGACGATGTGGAATGCAGTTCTCTCTTTGCTTGTCGCCTTGCTAGGTTGGGTGCTGAGAGAGAAGTCAGCCGAATTGCAACGCGTAACTATTTTGCTCAACCGGACACGGGAAGAGATGGCCAAAGAATATGTGAGCAGAGCAGAAGCCCATGCCGATATAGGCAGAGTGCTGGATCGGCTGGATCGGTTGGAAGCAAAGATTGATAGATTGATGGAGGCCCAACATGCCCTCAACTAGCAAGAAACAACATAATCTGATGGAAGCGGTGGCGCATAGTCCAGCGTTTGCAAAGAAGGTGGGAATCCCACAATCCGTGGGGCAGGACTTTAGCAAAGCCGATAAAGGCAAAACTTTTAAGAAGGGTGGTAACACTATGGCAACCAAAGAAACAATAGGCCCAAGAAACATGTCCAAGGACGTGGAAAAAGGCTCTAACAAGCTCACAAAACATGGCGAGTCTGCTGTTCAAAAGAAGGGTCATACCAGAGGTATGGAGCCTAAAATGGCTGGCAATGACATTGGTACAGGCGCCATGAAAAAAGGCGGTAAAGTTAAGAAGTACGCTGCTGGTGGCATGATTGGTTCAGCCTCTAAGCGCGCAGATGGTATTGCCATGAAAGGCAAGACCAAAGGTAAAATGATTTAAGGAGTAAATTATGAAAAATGATCATCCCCCACTTATGAAAGAGGAAACTCCTCATCATCAACACCACGTTCATCACGTGGAAAAGCATCACAAAGCTGGTGGCCACATGCACCATCACCACATTTATGGTGAGCACAAAGCCGATCATAAAAAACACCACGAGCACGTAGAAGCTATGTGCGGTGGCGGAATGGCTTATAAAAAATAAAGGCTAATCATGGACAAACTACCCCCCACTGGCGCTGGCGCAGGACGTGGTAAACAAGGTGGCCCAACCGCTGCCGAAATGAACTACCGCAATAGCGAGGCTTATGTCTCCCCTGCCGATCAAGAAGCCATGAAAAACGCGGCTGAAGATGCTAAATATTCTGCTGAGAATAAATCTCAAAAGATTATGAAGCGTGGTGGAACGGTCAAGAAAATGGCCAAGGGTGGTTCTGTCAGTTCCGCATCTAAACGAGCTGATGGCTGCGCCGAGCGGGGTCTTACAAAGGGTAAGTATCTATGATGCCGAGCCGTGGCATGGGTGACATCAGCCCGTCAAAAATGCCTGGTAAAAAGATCATACATCGCAAGGATAATCCGAACGATGTGGAAGTGTATAAGCGCGGCGGTGAAGTTTGGGATAAACCTAACCCTGCGAAGAAGCACAAGAAACTAAGCCCCGCTAAAAAGGCAGCGGCGAAAGCTGCGGCTAAAAAGGCAGGGCGGCCATACCCTAACTTAATTGATAACATGAGGATGTCAAAATGAGCCTATTACACAAATTGGAAGCCGAAGCCGAACACTTACTTGCATTGCTTATGCACGTAGCAGAAGGCCAAAAAAGCGCACACGGTGATGTTCAACCCCAAACTCAAGAGTTGCTAGATGCAGTACAAGCTCATGTTGATGCTACAGCTCCAGCACCCGTTGAGGCTCCTGCACCTGTTGAGCCTGCTCCTGTTGCTGTTGATCCTACTCCTGCGCCCGCGCCCGTAGCTGATCCTGCGCCCGTAGTCGATGCCACCCCCGCTGCAAGTGCATAATGGCTACGAAGAATTGGATCAAAGGCGCCATCAAGAAGCCCGGTGCTTTACGTGAAGAACTGGGCGTCAAAGAAGGTAAAACAATTCCTGCAAAGAAGCTAGCCGCCGCTGCAAGCAAACCCGGGAAACTGGGGCAGCGTGCGCGTTTGGCTGAAACCCTTAAAGGGATGAAAAAGAAATAATGGCTACAACCAGCGGTGTCGCAACGTTTAATCTAGATTTCACTGAGATTGTTGAAGAAGTATTCGAAAGATGCGGCTCACAGTCTCGGTCTGGCTATGACTTGCGAACCACACGCCGCTCGTTGAACCTAATGACCGTTGAATGGGCCAATCGTGGCCTTAACATGTGGACGGTCGAGGAGATCCAAATTCCTCTGGTCTATGGTCAAGTTTCTTACGCACTGCCGGTCGACACGATTGACTTGCTTGATATGATAACCCGTACGAATGCGGCAACCCAGAATCAACAAGACTTAAATATCAATCGTATTAGTGAAAGTACCTATTCCACGATCCCAAATAAATTAACGTATGGTCGCCCCATACAGGTTTGGATCAATCGCCAATCGGGTAATGTAAACCCAACAACTGCTACGGTTACTTCAGCCGTTGCCGCAACAGACACCACAATTAACATCAGCGACGCAAGTCAGATTGCCGCTGCTGGGTTCATCACACTGGGTTCTGAGATTATTTATTACCCTAATGTGAGCGGTAACCAATTGATCAATTGTGCTCGCGGGCAAGCCGGTACAACCGCCGCGACTCATAGTGTAGGTACAGTGGTCTTTTCAGCTTGGCTTCCCAGCATCAATGTGTGGCCTACCCCAGACAACTCTACCCCCTATATTTTTGTGGCATGGCGCATGCGCCGTATCCAAGATGCCGGAAGCGGTGTAAACATTCAAGACATACCTTTCCGTATGCTTAACGCCATGATAGCGGGCCTTTCTTACTACATGTCTATGAAGATACCGGGAACTGATCCCGTGCGCATAGCGGCCTTAAAAGCTGATTATGAACAGCAATATCAGTTAGCCGCTGACGAGGACAGAGAGAAAGCTCCAATACGGTTTGTGCCCCGTCAGATGTTCTACGCGAGGTAGCCATGGGTTACAAATATGCGTCAGGTAAAAACAGCATTGCGGAATGCGACCGATGCGGGCAGAGGTATAAATTAGTCGAACTTAAAAAGTTGACGATTAAAACCAAACAAGTTAGCATCAAAGTATGTCCAGAGTGTTGGGATCCCGATCATCCACAGTTGCGTTTGGGTATGTACCCTGTGTACGATCCACAGGCTGTGAGAGAACCTAGGCCCGACATTAGCTATTATTCTTCAGGTAACAGTGGCTTACAAATCCAAAACGGTACAAACAATACTGTGGTGGAAGATGGCTATCCAGAAGGCGGTAGCCGAGTTATACAATGGGGATGGTATCCTGTGGGGGGTTCATCTGGGTTTGACAGGGTTTTGACGCCTAACGCTTTGGTGGCTGTAGGCACAGTTAATTCAGTAACAATTACATCTTCATAGGAGTTTAAGATGGCTAAGATGGAACATGATGACGAAAAACAAGACAAAAAGCTGATTAAAAAGGCTTTTGGCATGCACGATAAACAGTTGCATGAGAATAAAAAGACTGACCTTAGCGGACTTAAAAAAGGCGGTAAAGTCAAGAAGATGGCCAAGGGTGGTGTTACAGGTCAATCCATGCGCGCTGTTGGCCGCAATCTGGCCCGTGCCCATAACCAAAAACCTGGGAGCAAATGATGGCTGATAATAGACCTGCATCTGAATACGCACCTCCTCATACTATGGCGGGCAAGCCTGTAAATGGCCAAGCTGCGGTGCATTATGCAACTGACCCCAATACCATGAAGGCTGATGAATCTATGCCCGGTGGCATGCCTGCACGTCGTGTGAGTATGGGTAATATCACATTTGAGCCTAAGTCCACAGGTTTAGAAACTCGTGGTAATGGCGCCGCAACTAAAGGCCGTATTGCTAGGGGGCCAATGGCTTAATATGAACTACGAGACGCTTTACAATACCATTCAAGCATACGCTGAAAATACGGAACAGCTATTTCTAGCTAATATTCCTGTCTTTGTACAGCAATGCGAAGAACGTGTTTATAACACGGTAGCGTTTGCGTCTTTACGTAGAAACGTCACAGGTACCCTGACAATGGGTAATCAATATTTGACCCTGCCAAATGATTGGCTGTCAACTTATTCGATTTCTATTTACTCCAGTGATTACACGACCCCATACACGTACCTGTTGAACAAAGATGTTAACTTTATCCGAGAAGCCTACCCCAACCCCACTTCAGCTTTCTATGGAACTCCCAAGTATTACGCTGTCTTTGGCCCTCAATACAATGCTGCCAATGAGTTATCTTGCATTGTTGGGCCTACTCCCGACCAAAGTTACAACGTAGAACTGCATTATTTCTTTTACCCACCATCAATGGTGCAGGGTATTGTCACAGGACTTTTGCCTGCATTCACGCCCGGAACCTTGTACACCCCGGGGCTATATCAAAACGTCCCTCTAACAGGCGGTTCTGGTAACGGGGCTTATGCAGATATTTTGATTAACTCTGGTGGCTTGGTAGGTTCAGTTACTCTGCAAAACGGCGGTAATTTTTATCAGGTCGGGGACATTTTAAGCGTAGCATCTACAAATGTGGGTGGCACAGGTTCTGGCTTTGCAGTCACTGTTTCTACCATTAACAACTCAACTGGCACTAGCTGGTTGGCAGATAATTTTGACCCTGTGATACTTTATGGCGCTATGCGTGAAGCCATGATTTTCATGAAAGGCGAAGCCGACATGGTCAAGTATTACGAAGACAAGTACCAAGAAGCTCTTGGTCTTGCTAAACGTCTTGGTGATGGATTGGATCGTGGCGATGCTTATAGGGATGGTCAAACCAAACTCAACACAAACCTCAAAGGTAATGTAGTAGCATGAGCATTGTTCAAGGTCAAACCACAGCGTTCAAAGCCAATGTTTTAAGTGGTTTGGAGAACTTCACCTTAACATCTCCATATACATACAAAATTGCTTTATACACGGCGCTTGCCAATCTAAACAACACGACTGCGGCGTACACGCCAGTTGGGGAAGTGGCAACGGGTAATGGATATACGGCGGGGGGCATACCTTTGACCATATCCAATCCGCCCACCCAAGATACTGCCAATAATGTTGCTTGGATTTCGTTCAACAATGCAACTTGGCCTAATTCTTCTATTACGGCTCGCGGGGCTTTAATATACAATTCAAATACAGGGGCATCTGTGTTTGTTTTGAACTTTGGGAGTGACATTACCATGAACAATTTCACAGTTTCATTCCCAACGCCAACTTCAACAACCGCAGTTTTAACAATTTCTTAAGGAGCTATCATGACAAGAGAACTTTCAAACTTTGGAGACCACGCAGTCGCTACGCTCCAAGCAAACGCCAAAGTGCCTGAAGGCATGGGTATCGAGGGCTGGTACGAAGTCGTTTGCCGCGACGCAGACGGTAACGTCAAATGGGAAGAAAAATTTCCTAATCTAGTGGTCGCTGTTGGCAAACAGTTGATGCTTGATACGCTCCTCAAAGGAAGCTCTTATACAGTTGTCGGGCCTTACCTTGGTTTGATTTCCAATACATTCACTGCGTCTGCTTCAGACACAATGGCTTCTCACACATGGACTGAGTTTACTAACTATACAGTAAGTGGATCAGGTAACCGTGGTACAGCCGTGTTTGCTTCTTCTACTTCAACAGGTTCTACACCTTCAAACGTGACTTCAAGTACCGCAACAGCGATTACTTACACAATCACAGGCGCAGGTGGCACAGTGTATGGATGTTTCTTGGTAACCGGTACAGGCGCAGTTTCTACATTCAGCTCAACTGCTGGTACTTTGTACTCAGAGGGTTTGTTCGGAACAGCCAAGACAACAACTTCCGGTGACACTGTAAGCGTTACATACAGCACAACAGCTACTTCTTAAGGAGCCCTAAATGACTCTAGCTCTTTACGACAGAGTCCAGCAAACAGGCTCAGCTAATACCACAGTCAGCTTTACCTTAAGTGGGAGTGTGACTGGGTATCAGTCGTTTGCGGTTGTTGGAAATGGAAACACAACTTACTATGCAGCGACAGATGTAAATGGCGATTGGGAAGTCGGTATTGGTACGTATTCAACTACTGGGCCAACGTTAACCCGCACCACCATTCTTTCGTCTAGTGCTTCAGGCAGTGCGGTTACTTTTAGTGGTACGGTTACAGTATTTGTAACTTATCCTTCTGAGTATGCAGTATATCAAGGCGGCCCCCTTGGTACTCCTAGTTCTGGCACATTGACCAATGCAACTGGCTTGCCTGTTTCTACAGGTATCAGCGGTTTAGGTACGGGTGTTGCAACGGCACTTGCGGCTGGGGTTACAGGCTCTGGCAATATTGTTTTAGCCACAAGCCCCACGTTAACTTCCCCTGTTTTAGGCGTTGCCACTGCTACTTCAATGCAAGTTGCTGGTGGTTTCTACTCAACAAGCTCAAGCGGCTTCACTTATACAGATGGTATTGTGGTGGACTATGTGACCAACAATGGTCGCATTTCCGTCGGTTCTGGTGATGGAATCACGTTCTACAACGGTGGTGTTGGTAATACTTCTTTGGGTAGTGTTTCTTCTTCTGGCACTTGGACGCTACCAACGCTTAATTTGACAAATGCTTTGGGTATCACTTATGGTGGTACAGGGCAAACAACGGCTAGTGCAGCGTTCAATGCTTTGTCTCCAATCACCACAACGGGTGACTTGATCATTGGCAACGGAACCAATAGCGCAACAAGACTGGCAATTGGCGCCAACAATTATGTTCTAACATCGAATGGAACGACAGCGACTTGGGCGGCTCCTGCGGCATCTGGCCCCACAAAAGCACAAGCAATAGCTTATGCGATGACCCTTGGCTTTTAAGGAAATATCATGGCAAATCCAAATATAGCGGCACTCACGAGTATTTATGGAAACACGGCTTATGTCGTGCCTTCTACTACAGGTGCAACAACATCATGGACTTATAACGGTTCTACATCGCTCACAGGACTGACTCCTGCGACCAACTCCGTGAATAA
>Ga0007809_10000228_pt1 | contig 22996 bp, 15 predicted proteins | sample CryBogCBE02Aug07_FD_60383 | JGI IMG/M metagenome (GOLD analysis project Ga0007809, IMG submission 60383) | Freshwater microbial communities from Crystal Bog, Wisconsin, USA - CBE02Aug07 | ecosystem: Environmental > Aquatic > Freshwater > Lake | place: Crystal Bog, Wisconsin, USA | collected...
ATATTATAAATATATTCTTTGGCGTTTGGAAATTGCTCTAGATTTTGTTTCTTAGCATGAATAGTCCAACTAATATTAAATTCATTTAAAATCAATCCTATGGTTTTAAGCATTTCTTTACCAACTGATGAAGCACTTATAGCCCCATCAATACTTAGGCAACCATCACCACTAAAATAACCACTAATTAATCCTTTCTTAAATTCAATTGATGTTTGTAATATCCATTTAGGAATAATCTTATCATTGCAATTTTTACCAAATACTTTAGATATTAGTTCAGCTAGTAATGTTGATTGAAATATATGGTCATATGATTTCCATTGTTTTGTTTCAATAACTTCATTGCCATTATCATCATTATATTTAATTTCTTTTTCTTTCTTTACAGATTCAACATAGCGATATCCAATATCCCATTTTTTCATAAGGTTTTTTATTGGATTAATAAAATTATCATCTTTTTTACTAATTATAATTCTTAGTTCATTTGCCATACCATCTGCTAGATATGCGCCAACAAAATAACCAAATTCTGCATTTAGTTCAATCTTTGCGGGAATATTACTAGAACAACTACGCGTGCTCTTAGGATATACACATCCGTCTTTGATTGTTGGTAGAATACTATCACGTCTTGAAGAACCACAAAATGCTTCTTTAAATGAATCTATTCTATTATAGGGAACTCTGAATGTTTTACCTTGATTATTATAAAACCATTTTCTGTCATTAGATTGATTCATTATTGTAAGTGCTTTATTAACTTCATCCTTATAGATATAATCAGTTGGTGATAAATATTCTTTCAAATCTAAATGTGTATATTCATTAAAGCTATCATCCATCTCTAGCCCTTCACAAACTGGTAATAAATCACCTACTTGTAATTCTGAGCCATTAATTTCAATAACTTTGTTTTGGGCTTCGTTATAGACTAGAAAAGACTTTCCTTTAGTTGCCTTTACTATGCGGCCACACTCCAATTCAACTTCCAGAATAGTTTCACTACCATCTTCATTTACTACAGGGTGGCGGGTAATTGCTTCTAGCTTAGTCCACATCACCTTTCCATCTTCATCACAGGAATATGCACGCCAATCATTACCATCATCTAACGGTATATATATTTGTTTTCCATCATTAATATATTGAATCTTCTTCTTTCTTTCTGCGTCTGCTAGGCACTCATTATAATATGAATCTATAAACTCACCAATCTTTGGTGTTATTATATCTCCATTCTTAGCAATTAGAATTTCTGTTTCCCAATCGACACTATGCAAAGTCATCTGGGTAGTCTTCTCTCCTAGACTTTGGGCTGCGAGTGGACCGACCATTTCACCGCCCTCAGCAAGAGAATACTTCCAACGTGTCTTTATTGCATTCACTACATGCATGAACGCCATACGATTAAATTTCTTATCACGTAGAAGAATCTTTGGTGCCAAGTAATTCCAAATCAGAACTTCACACCCAATATTACGTTGTCCGTGAATACGAGTATATTCAATTAGTGACTCAATTTCAGCAATAATCTCTAGCGGATGGATATCTGACTTAGCAACATCTGCTAATTTGAATTGCTTTATCGTATTTAGAATCAACCGATTGAAATTAACAGGATAGTAAATACTAGCATTGTCAATCTTACTATTAAATTTGCTATATATTTCGTGGAATTCAGTTATTAAGGTCTCTAGTTTCTTATTGTATTCAAGCATCTTGTCACGCCATCCATCTATCTTTTTCATCTTGGCTATTTCAGTTGCCAAAACATAATCATATTTATCTGTTGGGTCTAAGTAATACTTATCTTGCAACTTTTCTAGAGAAATCTTGATAAAATCAAACTTCTTTTGAACTTCTAAATCAACGGAATTGAATCCATCATAGCCATAGCAAAATTGCACGATATCATTATTGCTAGCACGAACACTAAAATCGTGTGCTACCTTTAAATCCTCCATACACTTTACTAGCTTACGTTGTAAGTAGCCAGAATTTGCAGTCTTAACCGCAGTATCAATAACACCTTCACGACCAGCCATAGCGTGGAAGAAGAATTCCTGTGGATTAAGACCATTTAAGAAATTACTGGTAATAAATCCACGGGCTTCACCACTAGATTCATATCGTGGATAATGGGGTAGTGTGCGGTCTGTGAATCCTTTTGGAATATCAGGCTTGCCATCAATAGATTGAGGACCTACTAGACACATCATTTGTTGAATATTGATATCTGCACCCTTTGAACCACTAGATACGATGTATTTGATACGATTCGACATATCCATCTTTTGCATTATTGATTTACGAATTGCATCTTCTGTTTTCTTAGTAATACCACCAATCATTGAATCGTAAAGTATATTAAGGCGGTCATTAGAACTAATCGAACTATCCAAGATATTCAAATGGACTTTCTTAGTTAGTTCAATAATATCCTTCTTCCCTTGCAGAATAACTTCTTCATTATGCTTGCGAACTTCTTTCGGCACTATTAAATCCGAAATACCCACACTGAAACCACTACGCACCATGTATCGAGTTACAAGACGTTGCAAATCATTAAGATAACGTGTCGCTTCCTTATGGCCGTAATCATTATAGATTTGATGTAGAATACTATTCGATGCACCCTTCTCCACTTGTCCCTGCTTCAGTATACCTTCTTCAATTACCAAGTCTTTAATAAGGGGATTCTTTTCACTCGTCTTCTGGTAATAAGTAATTGGCGGTAATATAATGGAATATAGTTGCTTACCAGTCCATTTAAAGACTTTATCTTTGCTTACTGCAGGTTCTGGTATAACACCATTGAATTTTTCTATTCCCACCAACATATTCATAAACTCCTGTTGTGATAGGAATACATTATCGTCGGTTAGTTTAAACAACCCCAGCAAATTGTCTTGTGCGGGTTGAATAATAGGTTTATTCTCACTAGGACTAATTATCATCTTCGAAACAGCTGCTAAGTATTTTAACTCAACAACTGTCTGAAGAGAAACTCCTACATGGAGGTTCATCTCGTCTCCATCGAAATCTGCGTTATATGGTTTACAAACATCTACATTCAGTCGGAAGGTGTGCCCTTCCATAACTCGTACTTTATGTGCCATCATACTCATCTTGTGTAAAGATGGTTGTCGATTGAATAACACAATATCACCGTTAATCAAATGACGATTAACAACGTCACCAAATTCTAGAACATACTTACTAGTATCCTTATCATCTAGAATCATATGTTCCCGCCCATCACGTGCTGTTTTAATACTCTTTGCACCCGGATACTTCCGTGGGCCATTTCGCACATATTGATATAGTCGCGTGATATTATACTTATTCACCGTTTCAGGAAAAGTCAAGTTCATAGCAATCACTAGCGGAACACCCAACTCTTCAATAGTAAGATTTGCATCCGGGCTAATTACAGAACGTGCAGAGAAATCCACACGCTTACCCATAAGATTATTACGGATACGTCCTTCCTTACCACTCAAGCGTTGCCGCAGTGTTTTCATCTTGCGACCTCCGCGAGTTTGCGCTTCCGGAATATCCTTCATTTCATTATTGAATAAAGTAATTACACTATGTTGCAAAGTATCAGTGTATTGTTTAATCCTTTCGGGCGGAACATTAACCCCCTTACCTAGCTCATTTTCTAACATCTGGCAGAACTTAATGATATCATAATACTTGTTAGTTAAATCATCCTCACTGCGTTGACTATTATACTGACGAACACTAGGACGAACACTAGGTGGAACCACTGGTAAAACGGTGATAATAAGCCAGCTAGGCATACACCATTTAGGACTAAATCCCATTACTAATGCGTCATCATCAGTAATTCGCTTAAATATAGCAAGGACTATTTCTGCATTGAGTTCTTGGATTAGGTTAATTGGATTTTCACCCGATTCATATTTCCATTCAGCGGAAATGGTATAGTCTTTACGTAGCTTATTGTTATACTTGCTAGGTTGAATAGCTCCACACCCACCATTATCATAACGGTTATCACCCTTTTTATCTATTGCACCACAGGTTTTAACCTTGCTACATTGTTTATAGATTTTTTCAAAGCGGTCCTTATAATTTCCACGAGTGGATGCAATAATATTCTTAAACATCTGATGTTCCTTATTAATCAATAGACGACTACATTTGATACATACACATTTTAGTATTTTTAAAATTGCATCTTCAAATTGCAAATTAAATAATGGTTTAGGTAGTTCAATATGACCAAAATGTCCCGGACAATTAATATAGGTCTGGTCGCATGTTTTACATTTCAAACGTGGTTCAATATAACCCATACGCGGGTCAAATAAACCATTAATACGTGGTTCACCATTACTATCATATAGAGCTTCGACATTAATTTTTACTACTGATTTTTTCAATATAGTTTCTGGACTATAAACTCCAAATTGAACCCCATTGATAAAACCAACTTCATAATTTGCATCTAAATTACGTGCTGTCATGGCTTTGTATGACTATTAATTACTTAATCGGGGTTTGGATATAGTAATACTTATTACTATATTATATTTTTATATTCAAAAAAATACTAAAAGTAAATCAATTTTTTATTAGCTGCATAAAGCCGGTAAATTTACGCCGCTTTACTTATTCTTAGGATGTTATGAATTAGTATTCTATTATTATTTTTGTAATCAATTTTAACGTTAAATATTTTATCATATCGCTATGTATTTATAAATTTGCAAATAGCATTTGGTGCATATTTATGGATATCTAATACTGTAGCATCTTCATCTGTAGCAATAATTTTGGCAAATTTTATATGCTTTAGATTTGCAGGCAATTTAGGTATAATATCACTTGCTAGGTTATATCGATTAGTTTTTATTTCTAGATTCTCTAGATTATCTGGAAAATTAACATCTAAATCCGCATATCTCGATGATAAACTAAGTTTTTTTAAATTTATCGGTAATCTAGATAAAGTAAATTTATCATATTTAGCATCGTCAATATCTAATATTAGAGTAGTTAGACTTTCTGGTAGTTGTGTTAAATTCTGCAGAAAATCTGTATGTTTGCATCTTAATTCTAAATACTCTAGACTAGGAGGTAAATTATCCAGTTTTTCATAAAATATATTGTTGGTGATTTCTAAATATTTTAGACCTTGTGGCAAACTGTCTATCGGCATCTTTATTCTTCCACTTATCCTTAGATATTCTAAATTAGGAGGTAGATTTGAACTGGAATCCCATTTATAAAATGTATTTAAAAATTGTATATCTAGAAGTTTTATTTGTGATGGTAATGCATTTATATTAAATGGTATTTTAATGAATAAATGTGTTATACTAGATGGAATTAATGCAGTATCAAAGTATTTACATCTACCTTCTATTATTAGGCTATACACACAATTTGGCACTTGTGAAAAGTCTATTATATCAAGAGAATCATTGAAATATATTTGTTCTATATTTTCACTTCGCATGAAATCATAATGTTGTTGTGTTAATTTCTTACCAGTGTTGGAAATTTGTATAGTTTTATAATATGGATTAATGTATTTATATCGTTCATGTTGTTTTAATGTATCCATTTTGTAATATGTATCCATATCCATTGTTTAATAATAATTTTATTTGTAATAAGTTTTTATTGGTAATATTTTCATTTTTTTAAATCCTTTTGATTATTAAGAATTAGAATTGAAACTGGTTTTGTAGATGACAGATAAGAGTTTAGAATCTCGTATAAAGAAACTAGAAGAAAGGTTCCGTGATTTGAAAGATTCAACGGAAGAAGCAACATCTAGCATTGAAGACTTATATGATTCATTAAATAATCTGAAAGCACTACCTGCATATGATTCTAGCATCACTATACCAAATAATAACGGTTCAGATTTATCTCCTGATAATTCCTCAGGTAAATCCACTGATAAATCCCCTTCTAAAAATGATATATATCGTGTGTTAGGTAAGTATAATTTATTACCATCGACCGAAACATATATTCTAGCAGAACGATTTGGTAATTTGTTATTGGAGAATTTATTACCTAGCAAACAGCAACTTATTGAAATGCTAGAATATGTTCTTACAAAATCTAAAGAGGAACAAATCGAAATTTATAATAAAATCACAAACACAGTAGGTCAGGATTGTAATGCATTAAAATATGAAAAAGATAAAGATAAACCAAAAATGCTAACAATTCTTGAATTAGGATTATCTCCATACTATCGCATGCAGGCGATATGCAAATTACAAATGCTAGAGAAGATGGATACCCAAGATGCAGAATATTGTAAACTATCTCAATGGATGGATAATCTGCTTTCGATTCCTTTTGGTAAATACAACACACCAAACTATATAAACACATACCTAGAAGGTGGTGCTGAAACTCAAATATCAAAAGCAAATGCAAACACAAACACAAAAGCAAAAGATATTTTGCAAACTGCTAGAGCAGAATTAGACAACGTAATATACGGGCAACAAGCAACTAAAACACATATACTAGAAATTATAGCGCGAATGATTAGTAATCCTAGCACTACCGGGACGGTATTTGCAGTGGAGGGAGTTCCAGGATGTGGCAAGACTACTCTCATTAAAGAAGGTTTATCAAAGATATTAGGATTACCATTTGAATTTATTTCATTAGGTGGTGCTAGTGAATCCGCATATCTAGCAGGTCAGAATTATACTTATATTGGCAGCGGACCAGGTAAAATAATACAAGCCCTTAAACAAGCCAAATGCATGAATCCCATTTTCTATTTCGATGAACTAGATAAAGTCAGCAATACAGAGAGGGGACAAGAGGTAATGAATCTGTTAATCCATCTTACTGACCCTGCACAGAATGCGCATTTTCAAGACCAATATATGGATGGCATACCGGTCGATTTATCCCGAGCAATATTTGTATTTTCATTTAATGACCGTCGTCAAGTAAACCCTATATTGCTAGATAGAATGGAAGTCATTCGATTTCACACTTATACACCTGCAGACAAAGCAGTTATTATAGAGAAGCATTTAATACCACAAATCATGCATAAATATTTTGGTAATGCTGCATCTAGTATAAAGTGTATTATGAAAAATAAATCCAAAATTATGCAATTATTAGTATCAAGGTGTTCCAGAATTTCAAGTGGGAATAGCGGTATAATTAAGAAAAAAATAATACGTGCTAAATCATCAGGTATTAGAACAATAATTCGTCGGATAGATAAAGCAATTGCCAAAGTCAACCTAGCAATACTAGAAAGTGGGTTTGGACAAGATATAATAAAAATTAGAAAAATTATACTAACAACTAAGATGTTTAGTATTAAGGCAAATCAATGTTAGAATGCTAGGATAGATTTTACATACTTATTCATCTGTTATTTCACAATATTTCTTGATATTTTCTGGATTAGACTTTAATAAATGAAATGATATTTCAGGATGTTGTGCGATGTATTTCTTAAATCGTTTATGGATATTTTTATCATTACTATCAATAATTAGGTATACTGTTTTTATAGATTGTGGTAAACAAGACAATTCAAAATAATTTAAAATAGGTTCATGTCCGGACCCTAAATAATCGTAAAATTGTCTAGTGCAAAGAGTTAATGTTTCACAATTTATACAATGATTAATAAAATTATATATCTTAGTAAATGTGAAATATTTATGGGTATTGCCATATATCTTTAAAGTTTTAATATTAGGTAAATCTTTTTCACATTCTATTTCAAAATTTTCAATCATATGATATGTATCTGGAGTTTGACTAATATCAAGTTTTAGTGTTTCTATTGATTCATTAAGATTATTAAAATTAATTTTCACATCATCATTATAATCAGATGTTGAAATGCATAATTTCTTTAGACTACTAGGAATATTTTCAAATGATATATATTCATTATTCATAACAACTGATAAAGTTTCTGCAGAATCAGGTAAATACATAAGTTCATTACAATTTCTAAAAGTTATATAAACATTTTTTATAGAAGTTGGATAATTTTTTATAACAAACAAATTAAAATCTGCATTAATATCTTTAATACCATATGGTAATGCATTTAAAAATTCTTTGTCACCAGACAAATTAATATCATTAATATATATTTTATGTAGTTCTGTTTTTTGCAATAGAATTGTTAAAATTTCAATGATTTTTTGATTTATATGATGTAATTCAATAGTTTTAGGATTGAATTCAATAATCTTTTCAAGTTCATCGCTACTAAAATCGCTATCACCTATTTTACAAATTTTTAAGTGTGATGAACATAGGCAAATTTTGTTGCATTTAAGGCAAAGCATTTCTTGTATTGAATTGAAATCGCAAGGTAAATATAATATAACTCTTTTATAAAATTCAATTTTTTACAAAATAAAAAAACCAAAACATCCATTTTTTATCTCTTAACTGGTATCCGCATAACCAAGACCTAAGGATACTTAGCAGTATCGGGATACCAGTTATAAGGATAAAGAAGACTATCAAAAAATTAATTTTTTTTTATATTTTTTGATTTTTTACATGCTAGGATATTCTTGGGGTGCAGTTAGATTCTTACCGCGACCCATAAACATATTCACTTGTTCCGGAGATATACAGACCTGACCTTCTGAACTACTGTATTGTGAATGGCAGAATGGACTTCTATTATTCTTGGCAAAGACGAATAAGTGTTTTTCGCCGTTGGGAGTACCATCTACCGTAGGAAAGTTCTTGCTGGCAGGGTCTTCAGTAAGTTGGATATCATCACCTACTGGTGAAGTGATAAACACTTTACCCATTAATGGTGCGGTATCAATCTTGTTAGGAAGACGGATTCCATCATATGTTCCTAGAGGTGATAATAAAGAATTAAGATTCTGATAATTATAACCATCACAACCGCCGGGAGTTGAACCTGCAGAACCAGCCATATTAGGGTTGCTATCAACAACCCGCATAGTGTAATCAAGAGGTGCATATCCTCCCAAACCAGACCCACTAAAACCCTCATACATCCAACCAAGTCCTCGTCCGCTAGGACGTAGCTCCATCCAACATAGACCAAAAACAATAACTAGTACACCAATCACTACATAGAGACGAGTACGAGCATTATTTACTGTTCCAGCATACAATACTGCTAGGATAACTAGCACAATTAGAGGTAATAGAATATTCATTTTCAAAGACTAATCCTTTGTGATTCTTATTATACTATTATACTATACGGATAAAATAATTATCAAATAATCAGATTTGTAGATTTCCAGATTATCAAATTATAAATATAAAGATAGTATCGCGATTTTTTTAATATAAAAAATATATTCCTCTAGGATATAGTTAAAAGATGTCAGAAAATCTTAAGTCAAATTGCACTGAATTATCACGTGCCTATAATTTCTATTATCATGCCCCGGAGAATAATGATTATTCGCTGGAGTCGTATATAGAAATTTTATCTTTTAACTCACTAGAAGAATTTTGGGTTTTAGATAAGTTTATCCGTCGGGAAATGATTGAAATGGGTATGTTTTTCATTATGGCCGACCCAATTCTGCCAATGTGGGAGGATTCACATAATATAAATGGTGGATGTATTAGTTGGAAAGTCGATAGAAAAAATGCATATAAATATTGGGTAGATATAATAGGTCATTTTATAACAGGTAATCTAGGTACACATTCTACCAAGGTAAATGGAATTAGTATAAGTCCTAAGAAGAATTCTAGTATTATTAAGTTATGGATGAATCAGGAAGTGAATGTTGAAGATTTGAATTTACCTGAATCATTTATGTTGGTAGATGATAAAGTAATATTTAAGTCTCATACTCAAAATATAGATAAAGATAAGACAAAACGTAATAACGGTCAGCCACTAAATTGTTATAAATATAATGATGGTAAATATCATCGTGGTACATATCTACAGTGATTTTGTTTTTAGTTTTCCTAGTTTTCTAGCAATTTTGCATTATGATTGTTCTTAGCTAATTGTTTCTTTATTTTATTTAGTGATTAAATTATATGGAATTATTATAGTATATCTATCTAGAAGTATATCAATTACAATTTGTAGTATTATTTTATACAATGGATGGTATTAATATTCTCCTTTGTATAGTATTTCTTCTGATAATAACATTTATTGGTTTAGTTCGTGCGCAATCACTTGGTGGTGTATTTGCATGTTTTGTCCTGCTAACAGTTATTTCATATACAACAATTTATTTATTCAAAGCATAAAATAATGATATCATGAATTGTGGTGGGTTAAATTAAAGAATATAAAACAAAATATACTAGCTATTTCTAGTTAAAAGTTTTGAAATAATTTATTACTTCTAGAATATAGATTATTTAGAAATCATCCATGGCAGCCGCAGTTTCTACATCCACATCCGATACTTCCAGTGCCATCACTGATAAAAAAGATTTTTCTAAATATATCTTTCATTTATGGACGTCTAAGACGCAACCTATTAAATATTTAACCGAACTATTGAAAGATTTGCTGACTGATGGTAATTTGGAATGTAATGCCGATGGTATTAAATTACTATCGATTGATTCAGGTCGCACAGTTCTTATACACATGAAATTATTTAAGGATGGATTTGAAGATTTCAAGTGCGAGCAACCAGTTATTCTTGGCATTAATTTGGAGCATTTCTTTCGAATCATTAAGAACCTAGAGAATCAGGACACTTTGAAGCTTTTTGTAACAAAGGATAATGTTAATCGTATTGGTATTGAGCGGTTCAATAAAGAAGAGAATATTAATAATACTATTTACCAGAGTCTGATTGATATTCCAGTAACTCAACGCGATATTCCTTCGCCTACATTCAATTCAGTGATTATCATATCTAGTGCACGGTTTCAAAAGATTTGTCGTGAAATTAGTCAATTCAGTGATAAGATTGAAATTATGGTCGTTAATAATACCTTGATTTTCAAGGGTTATAATGAGTCAGCATCGCAAGAGATTCAGATTAAGCCTACTTCAAATGGAATGCAATTTGAGGCAAATACTCCGGATGAAATAGTTCAGGGTGTATTTAAACTGAAGAGCCTAGTGCAATTTAGCAAATGTGCTAATCTATCAAATACATTAAAGATTATGATTAGGAATAATTATCCTATTGTAATCTCTGCAGAAATGCCAGGATTAGGATTCATCCGGCTATGTTTAGCACCTGAGGTTGAAGAGGAATAATCACTAATATGGACTTTTTTTATATATTCCTTTTTCTCTCCGGCTTAAATATAAGACAGTACATCAGTTTTAAATTTTTTTTTTTGCGTTATAATTTATATTGTTTCAATGTTAGTTTATTTTAATGGTGTAATAAATTAAATTTAAGACGGTATGTTAATTATCATCAAAAAATAAATATAAAAAATAAAAAAAGATGCACATACAGGCAACAGTCATCAGTAGCTAAAATCAATCAGCTATTGAGGACCAGGGTAGCCTGGAATGGGCACACCGTGGTAAAACACGGGTTTCTTGACAAGTGATAATGGTCCATTTCGGGCTTGCTCGGCCGCATTGCACATGCGGCGTTCACGTCGCTTCGCAGCAACACCAGTGGTGGGCACAGTGTGCTTCTTCTCGAAAAAGGTCGAGAGAGGGACACCAAGGTTGGCGTTGCGGCTCAGAAGAGGCACCAAAGTGGAAGACATTGCAATCACAAGTTAATAAATACATTATTTAAAAAAAAATCAATTTTTGTCGATAATTTCTTTTTATCCATTTTTTCTATAACCCGGGGGAGTTAATGGACTAATATTTTTATACTTTTTATAGTTAAAACATTACTTTTTACGAGTAATAATATATTTAATTTTCGGTCATAAACTTGCCGCAGGCTAATAATTATAAATTAACGCTAATAACATAAAATACCAATCCAAATAATATTGCTTGCACTAGATTTCGTTCAATCCATGGAAATCCATCTAGACAACTAAGCAATTTATTCATTAGTTTTGAATTCAATATGTAAAAGACCATACCAAATAATAAAGCTTTTAATGCAACATCTTTAACAAGAAAATTTAAGTGTAGTGATTTGCCGGTGCTACTAGTATCTAGTTCATTCTGATAATCTAATTTTGAGTTCATTTTATCCACTGGTTATCTATCAATCTAGCATTAACTATATTTTATTAATATTTTTATCCAGAATATTGGATTCCAGATTCTAGATTATAGATTCTAAAATACTTCTAGACAGATATAGGTAATTAAAAAGAAGAGACCTGCATATACCAAACGTTTGAATTTCTTGAGTTGTGGTGATATATCATCTAGAGGTAGTAGATTATTTCCCATGCAATAAACTACTAGATATCCAATGCAACTTAATAACACCGCTAAAAGAATATTTCGCATTTCCTTAGATTCAATTTCCATAGAACCACGAAAACCTTCGATTTTTTCACTATGCCGGCGCGTAGTACTATGTTTTCCAGCAGCAGCCTTTGCTTCTTCATCAAATACATTGGTACGATCTTCTTCCTCTAGAACTGCGTCTTCATCATCAGAATCTTCTTCATCATCTTCATCACCGTTATTCATTACACGCTTGATATTCTTAAATTTATCAACATTCTTAAAGGTTGATACACTTGTCATACTAGACATAGTAGGCATGTTGGACATAGTAGGCATGCTAGATGGTTTGGTTGTTGCAGGTTTTGTACTAATAGCCATTGTCATTTGTGGTGATGTAGTAGTAGTCCCTTTTGCCATACCAATTTCAGTATTAGTAGGCATTGGTTGCATAGTTGGTATAGGTTGCGTAGGCATTGTAAAACTAGGAGTTGTAGATGGCATTCCTGAACCCATATCAGATATATTAGTTGGTAAAGTATTATTCTTTCGACCACCCATTGTAGAGTTCATTGAAGAAACATTGGATTTTGTAGTAGCTGGTACAGTAATATTAATAGATGGATCGGGAATGGCTACACTTTCTCTAGAGTAATTTAATGCCTGTTTAAGATTTGCAATCATTAAATCATCATCAGCTGTGAATGAAGTAAAACCTTCTGTAAATTTGGAACTATTACCTAGAACCATTTTTCCTAGCGATTTAGAATATTAGTATGGTTAGTATCTACTAATTATTTTAACATATTTTAATTTTACTTTAGTCTTCGAATACAACTACTTCTAGGTCATCTAGAATCTTATAATCTATTCCATCATCACTATCATCATCATTTTCATCATTATCATCATTATCATAATTATCATTTATATTTTCTGGTTCATTTTGAAAATCCGAAATCTCTAGAGTAGCTTCATCAACATTTGCATGATTTGAATGTGTCTCTGAAAGATTTTCTACTTTAGGTTTATCTTGAATATATACGCTAGTACTAATCTTATTATCAGTACAATTATTTTCTTGTAAATTTTCTGCAAGAGAAGTCTCTTGATAACTTTTTAATTCACTAGAACTATTTATATCAGGTGTTTCTACATCAGATGATTTATCATTACTATTACTAGATGTATTACTTAAAATTGTAATAGTATCTTGCTTATTCTTTTTCTGTAAATATTTACGTAAATTAGCTTCACGTTGTTGATAAGCTGTCTTAATTCCAAGACTGTGTTGCATAAATATATCATCATCTATAAGTGCATTTTTTAAAGTATTATTCTTTACTATATCAAATAAAGATGGTTCCTGTTTTTCATCTTTTTTTACATTAGTTATTGATACATTGGATGGTGATAGATTGGTGGGTGATATATTAGATATAATTGCAACTGGTGCAGGTTCTTTTATCTTTAAAATCTTTTCTATATTTTCATTCAAGATTGTAGTAGTTTTAGTTGATACGCTAGTATTTGCAGATTTAGATTCAATGGAGCTAACAGGGTTAGAAAGATTACTAGAGATTGCAAGAGTAGCCGGTGCAGGAGTAATTATATTTGCAACTGGTGCTGGTTTTGTTTCCAGCTTAGTTGGTTCTTTTAAAATACGTTCCTCTTCTACTGATGTTGTAATCTTATCTAGCTCAACCTTTTCATTAAAATCACTGAATATATACCCCGTGGGTAGTACCCGGTGCTCATTTTCTTTAAATATTTTGATCTTCTGTAATTCATACACTGGATAAAAACTCTGACTCATAAATGCTAAACCAGTAAATTCCATTATACCTACAATATAATCATCCTCTGCAATACATAAAACATCATTTACTTTTTCCTTTTTTATATTATAAATCTCCGTAAGAATATTTCCTTTATAGCTAGGAAGTCGTACACGCATAACAGGTAATTGACCGTTTGGTCGCAGTATAACAGGTGATTTATAAAAACTTTCGACAACGTCTAATGGCATGTATTGATTGAACCAATCTTTGCTATTCTGATGACATATTGTTATGTTGTGGTCATCTGTTTTAAGAAGGTAATTATAAAAGCTGCTAGCATCTCCAGATTGTGGTAATTCCAAATCCATATAATACTTTGAATCTAATTTAACAATGCCACTCACAGTTTTCAACTTAGGTGTTTCGAAGTAGAATGGCAATGTTTCATTCTTACTAAGTCTATAACTACATGTGGCTTGATAAATACCATTAGGTTGTTTAAAAGGTTGTCCGAATTCATATTTTTCATATGATAGGTTCTTATAATTAAGAATCTTTGGTACCTTAGCCATCTTCTTGTTAAGGACAGTATTTGGTATTCTGATATCCAATGATATATTCTAGGTATCAAATGATACGCAATTATCCAAGATACCCTACCCTTAAGTCACAGGCTATGCTGTGGCTTCCGGTACCCTAGAACTCTAGAACCAAAAAAGTATTATTTTCGGTAAAAGATTCTAGAAGTATATTAGAATTAGAATTAGAACTAGAACTAGAAATAGAAATATGGATTTGCGAGGAGTTCTTTGTGATTTAGTTAATCGATGCGTTGTTGAGATTAATGATGGTGATGACATAAAAGGCCCTATTAAAGAGAAAATATTAAAACCCATTATCAATTATATTCTAGAACAAATATATCCATATCTTATTATATCAGTTTGCATTTTTGTTCTAACCCTACTAGTTGCAATTATTATTCTAGTCCTAATAATTAAATCAAGCTATTCTAGCTGCGTTACCAAATAGAAAATTGATATATAAAAAGATAAGCATATTTAGAATACATACAAATCATTCACGATAAAAAAGTAAAAGTATTCTAACAGGAAGATGAATCATTTTGTCAAGACGGAATTCTTTCAATTAAAAACACCGCTTGAAAAGGTGTCATATCTTAAATCGTGCATAGATACGGAAATTATATTAGAAAACCTAACATCACAAGAATATAACTCATTGCATAATTGTTGGCATGCTGAATTATATCTAGAGTTAGCACATAAAAAAAGCAGTTTTGGAACATCTATTACTCACAGTATGTCTATTCTTAATAGTATCTGTGGATTTGCACGCAGTAATATAGATATTATTATTAAAGCTCTAAAAATATATGAGGATAACAAGGGTTTTACAACTGTTAATGAAAGAACTATAATTCACGATATATTTTCCTATTCCGATTTTGTATATCGTAGAGATAAAAAACTGATGGATTACGCATTAGAAATGTATGACCGTCTGGGGATACCAATCAATATTCGTGGTGGATGGTCATCAGGCAATATGGATACCTTAGAAAAAATAGCTAAATCAGGACGAATTGACTATTTTCTAGCTATGTTAAAAGCTTATAAGGCAAGAAGCTTGCCTATAGACCCAAATATTTTCATTAAGTTTATTCCTAGAATGTATATTTTGAAAAATTATAGGGTATATACTTCGGATTTAAAAGCTATCGAAACTGATGAAATACAAGTTTTAAAGGAACTTATTGATTTCTGCATTGAAAACGGATTAAATATTCATAATAAAGAAAGGCTAGATAATAATTGGAATTCTATACCCGATTCGGTACAATCTAATCGGATAATACTTGTTCTTCATAAATTAATGGCGGAAACATATGAATGGGCGACTATTAAAAAAATATTCGATTACTATGTAGAAAATGATATCTCTCTCTTTGAGAATGGCTATAATCCACTTTATTCAATGGCAACTTTACATGATGTTCCTGCAATTGATTATATGCTGACATATTGCGATACTCATGGAAAAGATTATAATTTAAATGATATCGAATTTATGAGAAAAGTCATTTCATTTAATACTGCTGGGGTTTTAAAGTATCTAATTTCACGAGGTGCCAAACCACAGAACACGATATATAGATACGAGGTACCTTGCCCATCATGCTATAATGGAGAACAACATAAATGCAATTTTAGAAATATTACTTTAGAGTACATCTTATTAGCAAGATATGAAATTAAACTAGCAGATCTATATAATTCTGAAATCCTAGATAAATTAGAAGATGCAGAATGTTTTAATATGTCATGGTATGATTGTAATGGCAATGCAGATGATGATGAAGTTCATACTGAACCTGGAATTGATTTTGTAGATTGGTATAACTTTATAGACGACGGGTATAACACAGAAACTCAACGTAAATATCATGTAGCGCCAGTTGTAATTTCAAAAGAAGAATTTGCTAGAATGAATGCTGCAAATGATAATTAGCATTAATATCGCGTTTTTCTATTTTTTTTTATCCCTTAAACGGTTGTAGGTGTTTTAACACAGGCCGATTTTATCGATCGTTGTTAAAAAACAGCGGGGATTGCAAGCAATCCCCTATGTTTTAACACCTACTTTTAAGGGATGCAATAAAGGCGGAAAACTAAATTTTTTCGCCGCTATCCGCATAACCGAAAAAGATGATTTTAAGAATCTTTAAACGGTTAAAGGATACTCTGTGATTTAATTACTTATTTCTTTTATTAATTATAAATAGATTCTAGAGAAAAAAAAAGCTAAAGCTAAAAACATATCTTATTATGTCTTCTACATTTCTAATCCTACCAGTCCATTTATTCCATCATGATATTCTTCTAGCCCCTATTAAATCACTTGAAGCGCCTATCACCCGTGTAATAATCCTCGAAGAACCTGCTTATTTTGGCCATCATTATATGGCTATGAATTATAACAAATTGAAACTCATATATCACCGTGCAACTATGCAATATTACAGGGATTACATTGCAAAACATATTCCTACTGGAGTGGGGCTTGAATATATAGAGTACAAGGACCTAATGAATACTAATGTGCGAACTGGTGGATATGCTAAAATTAAAAAAGGTAGTAATAATCTAAAATTATTTAATCCAATAGATACTTTTCTAGAAGCCAAGTATAAAAAAATATTTGGTGCCAAGGTTGAAATGCTAGAATCACCTGGATTTCTCTGCACTGCTAAAGACTTGGCGGAATACGATGGAAGTAAGAAAACCAAGAACTCTTATTATCACGCTAGTTTCTATACCTGGCAACGCGAACGGATGGGAATCCTCGCTGGTAGTAAAACATATGATACTGAAAATCGCAATATGATGCCACTATCAACCAAGGTACCTCCCTTGCCTGGGAATGATTCACTCCCTTCTTGTGCTGCTCGCAAGTATCTAGAAGAAGCCATTTCTTATGTGCAGAAAACCTGGCCTCGCAATCTAGAACCAGTCTACGTTCAGAAAGGCGAACGCTCGATAACCCCGGAATCTATATATTTTCCTATCACACACGACACTGCGCGCGAATGGGTTCACGACTTCTGCAAGACGCGATTTGCCTTATTTGGAAAATATGAAGATAGCATTGATTCAGTTCCACGTAATTTCCTATTCCATTCCTGTATAACACCTATGCTGAATATTGGGCTGATTACTCCACAACAAGTAGTGGATATCATCACAAGGTATTATAAGGCTCATACTAAGGAAATAGGTATTGCTAATTATGAAGGGTTTATACGGCAAATAATAGGATGGCGGGAATATCAACGCTATATCTATCAATATGCGGGTGACAAAATGCGTGCAGGGAATTATTTTGGTAATTCGCGGCGATTGAATACCACGTGGTATTCTGCGACTACTGGATTGAAACCAGTAGATGATGCAGTGAAAATGGCACTAGATGACGGTTATATCCATCATATCTTGCGGTTGATGGTGGTGGGAAATTTTATGAATTTAGTAGGTATACATCCGGATGATGTATATAAATGGTTTATGGAATTCTCCCTTGATTCATATGATTGGGTAATGGTTGGTAATGTTTATAGTATGGCACTCTGGGCTGATGGGGGAATGACAATGCGAAAGCCGTATATATCGGGCGATGGATATATTATGAAAATGGGTAATTATTCTTCTAGCAATTCTAGGACAGGAAGTAAGAAAACGAAAAAACAAAGTAATACCCACCAAGAGCAAGATCCTGGTAGAACTTGGAATGAAGAATGGAATGCAGTTTTCCATCATTTTATAGACCGCAATGCAAATAAACTATTACGAACATACTATGCAGGATTAGTTCGTGCATGGCAGAAAAAGCCAGAAAATGAACGAGAACCTGAACTAGCAATTGCAAATAAGGTAATTGCTAGACTTAGTTAAATCCTGTTTACACCTTTGGACATTTACAATGCCGATTTTATTTATAAATTTTAGGTTGTTTTATTAAGTTTTTATTATGAAATTTTATTATAATTTTTAGAATTTTAGGACAAATTGATAAAAAATGAATAAAAAATTGCTATGTAGGGTAAATACTTACACCATCTTCCAGGAATGGAGCCGCCAGAATTCCCGGGAAGCGAAGGCGAGGTTTGGGATTGCGAAATCAGGGTGTGGGGCTATCCTCGATGTTCTTATTGCAACTTGAAAGGTTGCAATCACCAACAATGCCCCCTAGAAGGGGAAGGGGTATTTGAGAACGTGAACCAGGAGAACAACAATACCCTTCTTGAGGCCATAAAGGCTTTTTTCGGGCAGACAGAACCTAAGATTTTCTTCCAATTGGGCGAACACTGCGTGGAGATGGAGTTGGAAGAAAAAAACGCCGATCAACACAGTCGCTTAGTGCGATTCCTTGAACAAAGAACCGATTGCGTGCGGGCAGGGTTTGCATATCTTGATTAGACAAAATTACCCTGTATTTTTTTTTTATTTTTCTTTAGCGTGAAATAAGATATCTAGAAAATCTAATATTACTCTAGAATCATATTTACATCACGCCAGCTGGAATCACTCTAGAACTATCATACTAAAATGGCATCTCTAGATACTGCGTTTAATGATTTAAATCTAGCACAATCCCAACCACCGGCGGTATTCTCACAAGCCATCCCGCAATTCAGTATTCAATATCCATTTTGGAATCAAAATATGCAGCAATTACTTATGATTCGTCAACAGGAACCATCCCCTGTAGGCGAACAATATACTAAATATTCAGTTGATACATGGGGATTGCGAAACTCGGTAACCGGTGAACATGAACCATTTTATTTGCTATGCGACCATTCCAAACGGCAGGCGACAAACGGCGGTAGCCAGATATGTGCCAAATGTGGATGGTTTTGCATAAAGACACAAGCTGACCAAGACCGGCTAGAACGTGAGTGTAAGCATCCCCGCGAATATAGTATGTTTCATACTCGTCGGCAATTACAGCGTTGTGGGCAGTGCGGTAAGGTAATACGATTTAATTGTAATGTATTTTAATGTAATCTTCTAGGAAAAAGTATTACTTAATTCTAGAATATAATATTGCAAATTACATATCACAGCTGCTAGGAATGAATAAAATACTTGCATTACTGATTGCATTTTCGGTGATTATATTGATTAGTTGCTTAATTATTAGAAAAGGATATAGTTCTCCTAGTGAGGGATTTGCTACCGGTGATGTATGTACCGTATCGCTAACGAATATAAATCCTATGTTTGTTAAAAATTATATGCAATATGATGGGCTTCCAATTAAATGTTTTAATAAATTATCTTCCAAAGCATATTGTGTCGGTGGAACATTGAAAATGGACGTTAAGTCTGTAGGAACAGATGCCAGTGGTGTTCCACTCCCTGGAAAACAAACTACAGTAATATCAAATTCTAGCGGTGCCACACCACCAGATAATGCAATTATACCTATTAATCCGTGGGAATTTCCTGATTTTTTCTGCCTGTCTTAATCATTTTGCCATGTTTTAATTTATTTTTTTATTTATTTTCCAATGATTTTTTCTAATGATTTTTCCTATGATTATATTAGATTAATCTAATAAGTAAATATATTAAGAAAATAAATAAAATAGACAAAATGCCATTACCATTAAAAAAGAAAACTTATAAAATAACTAAGAAACAGAGCACTAAATTATCAAAAACAAAACATAACGAAAATTCGGATGGAAAACATAAATATACTAAATATTATCCTAGCGTATTGGACCCTGCATTTTCACATAAGATTTCAACACACGATTTATTTAAGAAGTATAAGTCAAGCCTGAATAAATCTCGTCTAGAAGAATTATATACATCATTTGAAAAAAATAAACCAAGCATTGAAGATGCAAAAAAAAAAGAATCTAGTATATTCATATCAAAAACAATTACTAAGATGTTGCGTAATTTTATGTCACCATATTCTCCCTATCGCAGCTTGCTTATATATCATGAAATGGGTGTTGGTAAAACTTGTACGGGTATTACTATAGCAGAATCATTAAAACATTTAACACGTAATTCTAATACCAAGATTTATGTCATTCGGCCGATGGAATTTGAGCGCCAGTTATTTAACCCAAATGTGGTTATGGATGGCGAACCTTTAAAACAATGCACTGGTGACACATACATACAAGATTCAAAACTAGCACCGTTAGTTAGTGGATGTATGAATAAAAACGAGGAAGCTTGTGAACAGTTAAAATCAAAGGTGGATAAAGAAATACGTGGATATTATAAATTTTCAGGTTTTAAGATGTGGGCGCGAGATGTTGACAAAGAGATTGAGGCAAGAACTAAAAATATAGAAAACAAAGAAGAAAAAGAAAAAAAGATCGCAGAAATAATCCAAAAATTATTTAACAATTCAGTTATCATAGTAGATGAAGCACATGAATTACGTGATAGTAATGAAAAAGATGCAAAGATAATAACACCAGTGCTATTTCGTGTTCTTAAATATGCGACAAATATAAGGCTAATTTTTATGACTGCAACACCAATTTATGATAAACCACAGAATATAATTTCCCTTATAAATTATTTTCTAGTAAATGATAATCGTCCAATTCTCAAAGAATCAGATGTATTTGACAAAGACGGTCAATTAAAACCAACAGGTCGTGAATTACTTATTAATAATACACGCGGATATGTTTCATTCTTGCGTGGTAGTAATCCTTATGAATTTCCTATTCGTTTATCCGCAAAGTATAATATACCAAATGATATTCTAAATGTGCGCCAATATCCTAATAAGAATTATCAAGGAAATCGTTTAGAAAAGGATGACCGCATAAAATATTTGGAATTAGTAAATTGTCCTTTAGGTGGTGAACAATTGAAGATATTTAAATATCATATTAAACATGATAAATTAATTGATTTTAATGAAGATACAATTAGTGATTTATCTTATTCCGATATATCTGGTGATTTATGCGAACCTGGTTCTAAGAATGCCAAGGACGCCAAGAATACTAGTGAATGTAATGATAAGTATGAACTCATCCTAACAGATGAGGATGGTAATATTATAGATAACCGTGATATTCAGGAAAAAGATGAAGAACAATCTATTTCTGCAGAAGAAATAATTTCTCTAGAAGAATCCATTTTCGGTGATGGTAAACATTCTAGAAAGTCATCACGAAAAATCAGAAAAAGTGACCCAATAAAAGTTAGTACAGTAGCTTATCAATTTGAAAGTCAAATGAGTAATATAGTTTATCAATCTCTAGAAGAATGTAATAATAATCTTAAATTGGCAGTTGGAGACCAAGGTCTTGAACAAATTTTAACAAAACAGCAAGGTAAATGGACCTATGAATTTAATGATGATAAATATGCCCTGCGATTTAAATTACCCGAACTTTACAATTGGGGTGCAAAGATTGCAAAGATTATTGATATTGCTATTAAAAGTGCCGGTCCTGTGTTTATATATACGAATTTCGTAAATGCAGGTGCAAAACCTATTGCGATTGCATTGGAGATGAATGGTTTCCGACGATATAAGCAACATGATACTCCGCTAATTGAAAGTGGTGAAAAGGATAAAACATATCGCGGGGATTATATTCTTTATACAGGTGACCCTACTTTATCTGCTTTTGCAAAGGAATATATTAATAAAGGTGCAGCTATGGTTCGTGAGAAAAATGTAAAAGTTTTTATTGGAACAAGCGTAGCATCTGAAGGATTGAATTTATTTGGATATCGAGAGGTGCACATTCTAGACCCTTGGCATAATATTAATCTTACGGAGCAAAGTATTGGTCGAGTAATCAGAACTGGAAGCCACTTGCATTTACCACCACAAGAACGCAATGTATCTGTATATCAATATGCAGCTACACTAGAAGATCGAGAATCATTCGATTTGAAAATATATAAAATTGGTGAGAAGAAAGCTATAAAAGCAGGTGTGGTAGAAAAATTATTAAAAGAGAATGCAATTGATTGCGAACTTAATAAGGATGTAAATGTATTTGATGAAGAACATTACCATCGCAAAATACCACAAATTACATCACATGGTATTAATATTCATGTAAGTCTAGCGGATAGTCCTTATACCCGTAGTTGCTTTTATATGAAAGAGTGTGGTTATGAATGTGCTTCCAAAACATTAACGAAATCTAATAAACAACCCGGGCAAACCCCATTTCAAATAATGCGATTCAATTTTGATAAAGAATTAGAAGAATATCGAAATTTAATTATACAACTAGTTGCTAGTTCTTTTAATGTTA
>Ga0007809_10000229_pt1 | contig 22990 bp, 21 predicted proteins | sample CryBogCBE02Aug07_FD_60383 | JGI IMG/M metagenome (GOLD analysis project Ga0007809, IMG submission 60383) | Freshwater microbial communities from Crystal Bog, Wisconsin, USA - CBE02Aug07 | ecosystem: Environmental > Aquatic > Freshwater > Lake | place: Crystal Bog, Wisconsin, USA | collected...
AATTACGGGCACGCCAACAGCGTCTGAAACTGCTTTTGTTAACCCTAAATCAAAACCTGATTTAGTGCCATCCCGGTCCATGCTGGTCAGTAAAATCTCCCCTGCACCGCACTCACTCATTTTCTTGGCCCATTGAACCGCGTCTAAGCCGACATTCTTGCGCCCTCCGTGGCTGTATACATCCCAACCTGCTCCAATGGGTTCACCGCGCTCGCTCAGGCGCTGCTCCTCTAAATGGGTGCGACGTTTGGCATCAATGGCGACCACAATGCACTGGGATCCGTATCGAGCGGATGCATCTTTGATGACTTGCGGGTTGGCGATAGCTGCTGAGTTAAAACTCGTTTTATCAGCACCCGCATTAAGGAGGCGCCTGACATCCTCTACACTTCTTACGCCACCCCCAACGGTTAAGGGAATAAAGACTTTAGAGGCAACGTTTTCAATGATATGCAAAATCAAATCCCGTCCATCACTAGTTGCAGTGATGTCTAAAAATGTCAACTCATCCGCGCCCTGGTCGTTATAACGGGCAGCAATTTCTACGGGATCCCCAGCATCTTTTAAATTTACAAAGTTGACGCCCTTTACCACTCGCCCTCCCGTCACGTCCAGGCATGGAATGATTCTTTTAGCTAACATTTTTAGATAGGTATTGTGTAAACTTCTCAATCCATAAAATACGATTGAGGTTACTGATAAATTTTACGGTTTTTATTTTTTTAAAGTGTCAGCTCATCAGCACGTGCTTGAGCTTTCTCAAAGTCTAAGTCACCAGAGTAGATTGCTCGTCCACAAATAACACCCTCAATACCTTCATCAGCCAGAGCACAAAGACTCTCAATATCTGCCATACCGGATAAGCCGCCTGAAGCGATTACGGGAATGCTGAGCGCTTGCGCAAGCTTGACAGTCGCCTCTACATTGATCCCAGAGAGCATCCCGTCTCGACCAATATCAGTGTAAATAATGGACTCAACTCCGTAATCCTCGAATTTCTTAGCCAAATCAATGACTTCGTGTCCGGTGAGTTTGCTCCACCCGTCGGTTGCCACTTTTCCGTCCTTAGCATCTAAACCAACAATAATATGCCCTCCGAATGCACTGCATGCGTCTTTTAAAAAGCCTGGGCTTTTTACTGCTGCAGTTCCAATAATGATATAGCGCATACCGCCGTCGACATACTTTTCAATCGTATCCAAGTCTCGGATACCGCCGCCAAGCTGAACCGGGATGTCGTCCCCCACCGCTTGGAGAATAGATTTAATAGCGTTGTAATTTTGGGGTTTTCCTGCAAAGGCACCATTCAAATCAACCAAGTGCAATCTTCTTGCGCCTTGCTCTACCCATCTAAGTGCCATTTCTGTGGGATCTTCTCCAAACACAGTGGATTGATCCATGTCTCCTTGTTTAAGGCGAACACATTGACCGTCTTTCAAGTCTATTGCGGGAATGAGAATCATGATGATCTTAAAGAGAGGCTAGCTCGTAAGGACTAATAATGATGTAAAGAGAAAAGGAAATTAAGGTTTCCAGTGCAGAAAGTTATGATAAAGCCTCAATCCCATATCAGCACTTTTTTCTGGATGAAATTGGGTTGCGAAAATATTATCACTAGCTATTGCAGATGTAAAGCTCTGGCCGTACATAGTTTCCCCCGCAGTGTAGCGTACATCCGACGGAGCTGCGTAAAAACTGTGCACAAAGTAAAAATAGCTGTTTTGTGGGATGTCTTTCCATAATTCATGACCTCCCCTTTGAGTTACCTGGTTCCATCCCATTTGAGGCACTTTGTAGCGACTTCCATCGGCCTGGAGTTGCCCAGCCAAATCAAACTTAATCACCCTTCCTGGTATCAACCCCAGGCAATCGGTACCGGTATCTGAGTTGCCCTCTTCGCTATGATCTAAGAGCATTTGCATACCCACACATACACCAAACAAAGGTTTAATTTTGGCAGCGTTCATTACCGCCTCTTTAAGGCCAGCTCTTGCTAGCTCGTGCATACAGTCACGCATCGCTCCTTGTCCAGGCAGCACAACACGCGTGGCTTTAAAAACAACCTCAGGATCAGAGGTAATCATCACACTTGTGTTCGTGCCTTCAGCAGCTTTAAGCACGGCCTGGGATACCGAGCGTAAGTTACCCATGCCGTAATCCACTACAGCAACAGTATCACTCATAGGGAAGTCGTTCGGTTAATCACAAAACTCCCTTTGTCGAAGGAATAACCCCTATCCCCCGCGGGTCCAGTTCAAGGGCCATTCGAAGCGCACGTCCAAAAGCCTTAAAAACTGTTTCTGCTTGGTGATGTGAGTTCTCACCCCGTAAATTGTCAATGTGTAAGGTTACTAAAGCGTGGTTAACAAAACCTTGAAAGAATTCAAAAGCAAGTTGGGTATCAAAGAGCCCTATCGAGCCGCTTTTAAAAGGAACATGCATGACCAGCCCTGGACGCCCAGAGAAATCAACGACCACTCGACTCAGTGCCTCATCAAGAGGTACATAAGCATGTCCATACCTCCTGACTCCAGCCTTGTCTCCAACCGCATTCGCTAAAGCTTGTCCAATCGTAATTCCAACATCTTCAACCGTATGGTGTCCATCAATATGAAGATCACCGACCGCCTTGACCTCCAAATCAATCATTCCGTGCCTAGCGATTTGATCAAGCATATGATCAAAGAAGCCTATACCCGTCTCAAGTTTAGACTGTCCTGTTCCGTCAATATTGAGTTTGACACTAATTTGTGTCTCCTTTGTATTGCGGATGACTTCAGCAGTTCTTGGTTTCATTTTTTAATAAGACAGTTCGTTAAAATAATTTATCTAAAAGCACAAAGCTCTTCTAAGGCAGTCAAAAGTTGGTCATTCTCCTGAGGCGTCCCTATAGTCAATCTTAAACACCCCGTAAGAAGCCCATGCATTTTAGATACGTTTTTAACCAAAATCCCGCGCTCCTTTAAGCCCTCAAAAATACGGAGTGCGTTTTTATGAAGTCTATCAGCATGCTCAGGCTTAGAACTATCTAAGCTATTCATGAAGCGAACGAGCACCATATTGGCTTCACTCTTAAATGGTTTTACTTCATTTAAAGTGTTTAAATGACGCGCTACTCGTTCTCGTTCACTACGGATCAAACGGGCTTGCTCGGCAAACACATCTGCGTGCTCTAAAGCGAAAAGTGCACACTCTGCATTTAAGACGCTTATGTTATAGGGGGGGCGAATCTTCTCAACCTCTGCCACCAAGACGTCGGGTCCAACCAAATAACCTATTCTGACACCGGCTAAACCAAACTTAGAGAGCGTTCGCATCAACACAACCTGTGCATTTGCCAAAGGATTAGCCTTAATCTCATCCAACCAAGAATGGCTGGAGAAGGGCTGATATGCCTCATCCATAACGACCCATCCACCGTAGCTACTAACCGCAGCAATGATTTTCTCAATACTCCGCTTATTCCATAAATTTGCACTCGGATTATTGGGATAAGCCAAATAAACCCACGCTGGGCTATGCTGATTAATCGCTGAAAGCATTGATTGCTCACTGAGTTCAAACTCAGCATCCAAAGCAATACCGACGTATTTCAAACCTTGCAATTGCGCACTCATGGCGTACATCACAAAACCTGGTTCAGGAGCCAATACAGTTGCCCCCATCTGTGAACTGGCCAAACAAAGCAAAGAGATTAATTCATCAGATCCGTTACCAAGCACAAGGCCGTACCCACTTGGTATATTGATATATTCACAAAGTGCTTTTTTTAATTCCTGTACCTGCTCGCCGGGATAGCGGTTCACAGCAACTGAGCCCAACCGCTCCCCCAGTTTCTTTTGTAAGTCGGGAGACAAAGAAAAGGGATTCTCCATAGCATCAAGTTTTAATAACCCGGCTGCATTTTGAACCACATACGCATGCATCCGCTTGACGTCGTCGCGGATGAACTTTAAATTAACTGAGGGTTGATTCATGAGACTTATTTTTTCACCCCTGTTTTTTAGTAAGCCTCAGCTCAGCCGCTAAAGCATGGGCTTGCAGACCCTCGCCTCGTGCAAGCACAGAGGCAATTGCCCCTAAACTTTGCGCTCCACTCTCACTCACCTGTATCAAGCTGCTCCTTTTTTGGAAGTCATAGACGCCAAGGGGTGAGCTAAATCGAGCGGTACCCGAAGTTGGCAAGACATGGTTGGGTCCAGCGCAATAATCTCCCAAAGACTCACTGGTATAGGCGCCCATGAATATTGCACCAGCGTGAATCAGCTTAGGCTCTAGCTCTTGAGGATTCAAGCTCGAAATCTCCAAATGCTCAGGCGCGATACGATTACTCAGATCACACGCCTCTTGCAAACTCTTGGTCAGTATTAAGGCTCCTCTGTTGTTGAGGGATTGCGAAATAATATGTCCCCGTTCCATCTGAGGCAGTAAACGGTTGATCTCTATTTGAACTTGCTCTAAGTAACTCTCATCCGGACAAAGCAAAATACTTTGGGCCAGTTCATCATGCTCTGCCTGAGAAAATAGATCCATTACCACCCACTCAGCAGGTGTGGAGCCATCAGCGATGATTAAAATTTCACTCGGGCCTGCAATCATGTCAATCCCGACCTTGCCAAAAACCCTTCTTTTTGCAGCTGCAACATAGGCATTACCGGGTCCCGTGATCTTGTCTACTCCGGGTATGCTTTGTGTCCCATACGCCAGTGCCCCTACAGCTTGGGCGCCACCGATTGTGAAGACTTTAGTAACGCCGGCCACGTGTGCCGCAGCCAGTACAAGCTGATTTCTAGTTCCGTCTGGGGTAGGTACCACCATAATGATTTCACCAACGCCGGCCACGTGTGCGGGAACTGCGTTCATCAAAACGCTTGAAGGATAAGCGGCCAACCCACCGGGGACATAAATACCAACGCGGTCTAGTGGGGTTACTTTTTGACCTAATAACGTACCGTCTGGCTCCCTGTAGCTCCAACTCTCACCACTCGCCTTTTTTTGTGCTTCGTGATAACTGCGTATACGCGAACTAGCTTGAACTAACGCGTCTCTTTGTGCTTTGGGGATTGAGTCAAATGCCTTCTCTAACATCGAATGACTTAGCGTTAAATCATCCATGCTATTCACGCTCAGTCTGTCATACGTTTTAGTGTATTCAAGTACCGCTTGATCACCGCGTGTTTGAACGTCTTGCAATATGCTAGTCACTCGCTCCTCAATTGCCAAGTCGGTTGAGGCGGACCAATGCAACCTGGCTTTAAAAGCCTGCTCGAAATCAGTACTCTGCGTATTGAGTCTCAGCGGAAAAGCGGTTAACGGCTCTTTTGTTTGCATAAGAATTAACTCTCACCCTTTTGTGAGCCGCTCTCTTGCTGAACGGGGTTCTTTTGATTAACTGCATAAGTAAATGCATCCAACAACTCGCGCATAAAGGGCTGTTTGAGCTTTAATGCTGCCTGATTGATCACGAGTCTTGAACTTATGGGCATGATACGTTCGACCTCCACCAAATGATTTGCTTTGAGCGTACTTCCAGTTGAAACCAAATCAACAATCGCATCTGCAAGACCCGTGAGAGGTGCAAGCTCCATACTTCCGTAAAGTTTAACTAAGTCAACGTGTACACCTTTTTGCGAGAAAAACTCACGAGCTATATTCATATATTTAGTTGCCACTTTCAAGCGTGATCCTTGCTTGACAGCATTAGCATAATCAAACCCTTCAGGTGCAGCAACCGACATCCGGCACTTTGCAATCCGCAAGTCCAGTGGTTGATATAGACCATCACTACCGTGTTCAATGAGGGTGTCCAACCCCGTCACGCCAAGGTCTGCGCCTCCGTACTGAACGTAGGTTGGAACATCGGAGGCGCGAACTAATACGACACGAACATTGCTCCTATTGGTGGGCAATATAAGCTTTCTTGAATGTTCAGGGTTCTCCAAAACCTCCAGTCCTGCGGCCTTAAGAAGGGGCAAAGTCTCATCAAAAATTCGCCCCTTTGATAAAGCCAAAGTAATCATAGTTGAATCTTGTACGCTCATTTTCTCGACCTCAAAATTTGAGTTCTTGTAGAAGACACTGATTTCTCTATAAATTTATTCATCGAATTTATCTTTCCTGAGCGCGCTCAATATCAGCACCCAAGTTGCGTAGCTTAACCTCCATTCGGTCATACCCTCTATCAAGGTGATAAATTCGGTCAACTTGAGTTTCCCCGTTAGCAACTAGTCCAGCTATCACCAAACTTGCTGATGCCCGCAGGTCAGTTGCCATCACTGTTGCACCTGAGAGCATCGGGACTCCTTCGATCATGGATACTTTACCGTCAATTTGAATGTTTGCCCCTAAGCGCAACAACTCATTGACGTGCATAAAACGATTCTCAAAGATGGTCTCAGTCACCCTACTTGAACCCTTGGATACGCAGTTGAGCACCATGAATTGCGCCTGCATGTCGGTTGGGAAACCAGGATACTCGGTCGTCCTAAAAGTCTGAGCAACCAAATGCGAATAAGCAGGACTAGGACTTTTAACTCTGATACCGTGTTCATTGGACTCGATTTGTACACCTGCATCAATTAATTTATCAATCACTGCGCCCAAATGTTCAGCTCTTGCATTTTTAAGTAATACTTCACCACCCGTTGCAGCAACTGCACATAAAAACGTTCCCGCTTCTATGCGATCACTAACTACTTTGTGAGTAGCGCCTCTTAGACTTTGCACACCTTGAATACGAATCTTACTGGTACCATGACCTTCAATTTTTGCTCCCATCGAAATCAATAGCTCGGCTAAGTCAATGATTTCAGGCTCTTGAGCAGCATTCTCTAAGAGCGTTTCCCCGCTCGCCAATGCCGCTGCCATCATGAAATTTTCAGTCCCCGTTACTGTGACCATATCAGTAGCTATTCTGGCACCGTGTAGCCTATTTAATCCGGGGGCTAAAGCTGCAATCATGTAGCCATGCTCAACACTTATACGTGCCCCCATCGCATGCAATCCCTTTAAGTGCTGATCAACGGGGCGGGTTCCAATCGCACAGCCACCTGGCAATGAGACCTTGGCACGACCGCAACGAGCAAGCAAAGGCCCCAGAGCTAAGACTGATGCTCTCATTGTCTTAACGAGTTCATAGGGCGCCTCAGGATTACTTATGTCAGAGGCCTCTAATGTCAAGGTATTTCCATGCCCAGAGTCTTGATCTAACTCTAGGTCGGCTTTTGTACCCATGTTTCTAACCAATTTCAGCATGGTTGTGACGTCTTTTAAGGAGGGCACGTTCAACAACTTAATTGGCTCAGCACTAAGAAGGGCGGCGCATATCTCAGGCAAAGCGGCGTTTTTAGCGCCTGCGATACTCACCTCACCATTTAGCGGCCTGCCGCCTCGAATCACTAATTTATCCATATTGCTCTATCAGTTAAAGAACTGCTTTTGATCTTGCACTGCCCACTCATCAGGTGTAAAAGTCTTCATCGAGAGTGCATGAATTTCGTCGTTGTGCATTTTGTTACCAAGGGATGCGTAAACTTTTTGATGTCTTTGCAATGGCCTGAGACCTTTGAAACTATCGGCCACGATAACCCCAAACCAGTGTCTGCCATCACCACTGATGTTTATAAACTCACAGGCAATGCTGTTTTTGATAATATCTTCAATTTCTTGAGCTGTCATTCTCTCTTCTCCACATTAACCTCTAATTTTGTAACCGCTCTTAAGCATGGAGAGTCCAATGGTAGAGACCACAACTAAGGCGCTCCCAACAATACCAAGACTCAACCAAGGGGAGACGTCACTCACTCCGAAAAAACCATACCGAAATCCATCTATCATATAAAAAAACGGGTTCAAATGACTGACGGTTTGCCAAAATACTGGCAATGAGTGAATCGAGTAAAAAACACCACTCAAAAAAGTCATAGGCATGATTACAAAGTTTTGAAAAGCGGCCATTTGATCAAACTTTTCAGACCAAAGGCCCGCTATAAGTCCAAGTGCCCCAAGCATGGTTGCACCCAACACAGCGAACACAATAATCCAAACAGGTGCAACGGCAGTTAAATCTGTAAAAAATAAAGTAACAACTAGCACTCCAGACCCAACCGCCAATCCTCTGACTACAGAGGACCCAACGTAGGCAACAAACCAACTCCAGTGGTTCAAAGGAGCAAGCAAAATAAAAACCAAGTTGCCCATGATTTTGCTTTGTATCAATGACGATGAACTATTGGCAAAAGCATTTTGAAGCACACTCATCATCACTAGACCAGGCACTAAAAAAGAGGTGTAACTCACAGTATCGTAGACTTTTACACGATCAGCCATGACATGCCCAAAAATGAGCAAATACAGCAAAGAAGTCATCACGGGCGCAGCGACTGTTTGAAAACTGACTTTCCAAAAACGCAATACTTCCTTATAAAAGAGAGCTCTCCAACCCATCATAAAGCCTCCCCCATCACTTCAATAAAGACATCCTCAAGATCGGCCTTTCTGATTTCAACATCCTCGGCGACCAATCCAGCCAATCGAATACTTGATAGATAGTTTTCAATTTGTGCAGCGTTTTGCGCTGGAAACTGAATAATTCTTCCCGTGACTCTTGCCATTTTCGCCAGCTCAGGGGGGAGTGGCGCATCTAGTTTAAATCTAAGAACGTTGCTTGAAGCGGCCTTCAGTAGCTCACTTGTTTTATCAAGTGCTACGACACGACCGGTTTTTAACATAGCAATTTTTTGACAAAGCGCTTCAGCCTCCTCCAAATAGTGCGTAGTTAAAAGAACAGTATGACCCTGTTTGTTAAGTCGATCAATGAACTGCCAAAGTGTCTGTCTAAGCTCAACATCTACGCCGGCAGTTGGCTCATCTAGAACAATCACGGGCGGCTTGTGCACAAGGGCTTGCGCAACCAGCACACGTCGCTTCATACCGCCTGATAATTGACGCATGTTGCTATTGGCTTTATCTGAGAGGCCAAGACTGACTAACAATTCATCAATCCAGTCCCCGTTATTTTTAACGCCAAAATAACCGGACTGGAACTGCAAAGCCTCCCTTACAGTAAAGAAAGGATCAAATACCAACTCTTGGGGCACAATGCCTAAGAGTTTCCGTGTTTTAAGGGGCTCTTTTTGAACATCGAGACCATTGACTAAAATGTTTCCGCTGGTCGCCCTCGCAAGACCAGCCAATATACTAATCAGCGTAGTTTTCCCAGCTCCGTTTGGACCAAGTAAGCCGAAAAATTCTCCCTCTTCAATATCAAAACTTACCCCCGCTAGTGCCGTGAGTGAGCCCTTGGATGTTTGAAATTGTTTTGTAACTTCTTTAAAAGAAATAGCAGGCATGTTGGGCTAAATGAGTTGGTAAGTAATTTGTTACTAGGATGAAACGAATATTTTTGAAAAGTATTTCAATTAAGAGTGGCTATATAACTGGGTTGCCCATTAAATAAATAACCTTGATTTTGCGAGTTTAGTAAATTTAAAAACACTTCATTCAAAATTTATATGGGTAGCATCTCTGCGACACCATAAACATGAGCAAGTGCTTTAGCCCTCTCTGGCAATCCACTTATTTGCAAAGTTCCATTTCTCTCTTTCATATTTTTAACCAACGTTAAAAACAAGGCCAAGACTGAAGAATCGAAATGAACCAACTCACTTGCATCAATGTTAGTAATCGGCCCCGTATCTGCTCGCATGACCGTCAAATACTCAAGAGCACAGGCATCCGCATTTAAATGCGTTAAAGAGGGCGGTAGTCTAAGAGTGATCACTTTTTAGCATTCGATTTATTACGCTCAACCAATGTAGCGATCAATCCGTCAAGACCTTTTGCATTAATCTCTTGGGAGAATTGGCTTCTATACGTTTCAACAAGCCAAACGCCAAGAACATTCAAGTTGTATATCTTCCAACCAGAACCATCTCCTGGTGTTTTCTCCAGCCTGTAATCTAGCTGAATGGGCTCACCTTTACCTTTGATCTCAGAACGTACAAGCACCTCTTTGTCTTCTGCCAATCCGCGAAAGGGCTTAACATTTATCGTGATATCAGTCACCTGAGACAAAGCACCAGCGTAGGTCCTGACCAACAACATTTTAAACTCTGCAGATAGCTTAGCTTGTTGCTCGGGGGTCGCACTTCTCCAAGCAGGCCCGACGGCGGAGGCAGTCATGCGAACGAAGTTCAAATGGGGCATTATCTTTGCATCAACTACAGCGCTGGTTTTATGTATATCACCCGCTTTAAGGGCAGGATCATTTTTAACAATTTCTTGAAGCTCAACAGACAATCTTTTTATGAATTCATCTGGCGCTTCGTCACCAGCGAAGGCTGTGTTGGAGCCCAAAAGAGTTAAAGAACCCATTAAATACATGATTGTTGAAATAATTAATTTTCCAACAGCAACAAAATTTGGCATCTTAAGGTTAAACATCATTTCTCTCATTTTTCATCGTCATTTTCTTGATCAGGCGGGTTACCATCATAAATCTCATACAACCTTCTTTGCAAATACGCATCCCTAACAAAAGAATATCTATCTAGCGCAATCGCATCAAGACTGTCCTCCATCCCTAAATACCCCTTACGAGTATCGATTGCATTGATTCCGTATAAAGTATTGCGAACCGCAACTTTTTTGATACTCTGAGAAGTCGGGTTGAATTTGATATCAAATACAAATCCTGAAGCGTCTCTTAAATCGGACGGGCCGAAAAATGGTAATACGAGATATGGGCCTGTTGGAACGCCCCAGTGACCCAGTGTTTTACCAAAATCTTCTTTATGTTTTTTGATTTTTAAGGGTGTTGCGACATCAATCAAGCCAAGAACACCCACGGTTGAGTTAACTACGACTCGCATTGTTCCGTCTACAGTATCACCGCCTTTTAATTGCAATGCGCTATTAATTGCTGACCATACATCACGAAGATTTCCAAAAAAGTTATTGATCCCTTTTTGAACTACTTCAGGCGTGTAATCTTTATATGCAACAGCTACCGGCTTAACAACTGCTTTATCAACCGAGTCATTTACGGAGAAAATCTTTCTGTTCATTGGCTCCCAAGGATCCCTTGGGTTGGGGTCATTTACGCTTGCACAACCAGCAAACAAAAAGACTCCCAATACAAGAAAAGCGCGTATAAAAACCAAAACAGTATCAAAGAAACAAGAGCTCATCAACGAGACCCCCCAGAAGGCCCGTCAGCAGCCTTGTTGTATAGAAATTGGCTAATCAAGTTCTCTAAAACAATGGCTGATTGGGTTGAGGAAACTGCATCTCCAGCCGCTAAGTTTTTAGAATCCGATCCCGCCTCAATTCCGATGTATTGCTCGCCTAAAAGACCGCTGGTCAAAATTTTCAGCGAACTGTCTTTGGGAAATTGAAATCTATTATCCATTGACAACGTAACCAGTGCTTGGAAATGACTGTCATCAAAACTAATTTCCTTGACTCGTCCAACCACTACCCCGGCACTTTTTACAGCAGCTTGTCTTTTTAATCCTCCAATATTGTCAAAGCGCGCCGTTACAGAGTATGAAGTGTGCCAATTCAAAGTTAGCAAATTGGCCGACTGAAGTGACAAGAATAAAAACGCAATGGCACCCAAAATCACCAACAAACCTACCCATACATCGCTTTTTGATCGTTGCATGAAGTTCCCCTTATTAAACAATCATATTCATTACAAACTAAACATTAGAGCTGTCAAGACAAAGTCCAAGCCTAATACAAACAAAGAGGCAACCACCACAGTGCTTGTGGTTGACCTTGATACACCCTCAGGAGTTGGCTGAGCTTCGTAGCCTTGGTAAAGCGCAACAAAAGTAACTGTGATTCCAAATATAAAGCTCTTCAGTACGCCGTTTAAAACGTCTTTAAAGAAGTCAACCCCTCCTTGCATCTGGCCCCAAAATGAGCCCGAGTCAATACCAATCATCACGACTCCAACAACCCAACCACCCACAATACCCATTGCACTAAACACAGCCGCTAATATCGGCATCGTGAATACCCCAGCCCAAAACCTTGGAGCCAATATTCGCGCAATAGGATCTACTCCCATCATCTCCATCGCGCTGAGTTGTTCGCCTGCGCGCATCAAACCAATTTCAGCCGTAAGGGAAGTGCCTGCGCGACCTGCGAACAAAAGTGCACAAACTACCGGCCCAAGCTCCCTAACCAAACTTAGTGCCACCAAAAGCCCTAAAGCAGACTCTGAACCGTATTTTTGAAGGGTGTAATAGCCCTGGAGTCCGAGAACAAATCCAACAAACAACCCTGATACAGAAATGATTGCAAGGGAATAGTTACCCAAAAAATGCATTTGTTCACTAACTAAACTAAAACGCCGCATGGTTGGCCTGAAAAGCTTTATCAAACGAACTAAAAGCTTCCAAGACAAACCAACAGCTACGAGCGTTAGCCTAACAATTGCGCCAATGCTTGAGAGAAATTTAATCATTTGGCTTCCTCATTCAAACTGAAATTCTTTTGAGGTAAGCCTAAGTCTTGGGCAAATGTTGCCCCAGGATAATGAAAGCGTACTGGTCCATCGGGGTTAGCGCTGACGAATTGATGCACCAAAGGATCAGTGCTTTGTAATACTTCGTCGGGTGTGCCTTGGGCTGCGATGCCCCCATTTGCCAAAATAATGACTTGGTCAGCTATTTGAAATGTCTCATCTAAATCATGCGACACAACGATGCTGGTTAAACCAATTGCATCGTTTAGCCTACGAATCAAACGCGCAGCCGTGCCCAGTGATATTGGATCTAGGCCCGCAAAAGGCTCGTCGTACATTACAAGCTCTGGATCAAGCGCAATTGCCCTTGCCAAAGCTACTCGCCGTGCCATACCACCTGAGACTTCACTTGGCATGAGGTCTCTTGCACCTCTTAGTCCTACGGCCTCAAGCTTCATCAGAACTACGTCCCTGATCATTGGCTCTGAGAGCTGAGTGATTTCGCGCAAAGGAAATGCCACGTTGTCAAAAACACTCAAGTCAGTGAACAATGCACCGAACTGAAAAAGCATGCCCATACGCCTTCTCAGATGCATCAACTCAGCGGACTGTAATCCACCGATATCTTGCCCATCAAATAAAACACTGCCAGACTGCGCTTTGTACTGCCCTCCAATGAGCCTCAAAATGGTTGTCTTTCCACCGCCTGATGCGCCCATGATGGCTGTTACTTTACCCCTTGGGATAGTTAAATTAATTCCGTCCAAAATCACGCGATCCCCGTAACCAAAACGCAGATCTTTAATTTCAATTAGAGGGGACGGGGGGTTTTCGTAATTGGGGTTCATAAACAGTACCCTCGTGACAACTCACAAAAGATGCCTAAGGGTTTTTAAGTATCAGACATTTTACGGCTTTGCGTGTCTTATATTTGTCACACTCATAACAACCTTAAATAAGGTGACAAAGATGCGTTAAAGGGCCCTAGCCCCAGGAAGCAAAGCGGACACAAAAAGATGAGGTGGTGTCCATGCTTGCTAACAGACACCTATCCTGGCACAAAAAAGAGACATTTGACCCTAATTGCTAACGGGGCAATGTCGTTGAGCCCATCAAAAACTCGTCAACCGCTCTCGCTGCCTGTCTACCCTCTCGAATGGCCCAGACCACCAAAGACTGCCCCCTACGCATATCGCCTGCTGCAAAGACTTTAGGAACATTGGTAGTGTAGGCTGCAGATCCTTCTGTGGAGGCTTTAATATTGCCGCGTCCATCTTTCTCCACACCAAAAGCATCCAAAATACTAGCAACTGGGTTAGTAAAGCCCATAGCGAGTAAAACCATATCTGCTGGGTGAACGTGCTCAGTCCCCTCAATCTCAGTGAGTTTGCCGTCCTTCATCTCAACATGAACTGTCTTTAATCCTGTTAATTTACCGCCTTTGCCGATAAATTCTTTGGTTGATATAGCAAATACTCGCTCGCATCCTTCTTCATGGCTAGAACTCGTTCTAAGCTTCATCGGCCAGTAAGGCCAAACCATGGGTTTGTTTTCACTTAATGGGGGTTCAGGCATGACTTCAAACTGAGTCACACTCGATGCTCCATGGCGGTTGCTTGTACCGACACAATCGCTCCCTGTGTCTCCACCACCAATCACAATCACATGTTTACCATCAGCACGCAATTGACCCTTTAATTTATCACCGGCGTTGACTTTATTTTGCTGTGGCAAAAACTCCATCGCAAAGTGAACCCCCTCCAAATCTCTTCCTGGCACTGGCAAATCTCTAGATTGCTCGGATCCACCGCTGAGTATTACGGCATCAAATTCCTTGAGCAACGTCTTTGGGTCAATCTTCTCTTTAGACCAATTGGTTAAAACCACATCCTTGTCCAAGTCAGCAACCAAGACTGATGTTTTAAACTCCACCCCTTCAAGTTTCATTTGCTCAATACGTCGATCAATGTGTGTTTTTTCCATCTTAAAGTCTGGAATACCGTAGCGCAATAAGCCACCAATTCGGTCATTTTTCTCAAATACCGTCACAGAATGTCCAACTCTTGCCAACTGCTGGGCTGCTGCAAGGCCTGCAGGACCAGAGCCGACAATGGCTATTTTTTTACCTGTTTTGACTTCACTAGGCTGGGGCTTAACCCAACCATTTTTCCAAGCGTTATCTATGATGGCATGCTCAATGGATTTGATACCAACAGCATCATCATTCACATTAAGAGTACAAGCGGCCTCGCAAGGAGCGGGACAAATACGCCCCGTGAACTCAGGGAAGTTGTTTGTTGAATGCAAAACATTAATCGCATTCTCCCAGTCGTCTTGGTATACCAGATCATTAAAATCTGGAATGATATTGTTAACAGGACATCCGCTGTTACAAAACGGTGTTCCGCAGTCCATGCACCTTGCGCTTTGAATCTTGGCATGATTGTTATCTAAAGTAATTACAAACTCTTTGTAATTCTTAACCCGGTCTTCAACCGGAAGATACCCCTCCTCAACTCGTTCAAACTCCATGAATCCGGTGATTTTTCCCATGATACTTACCCCTAAATTAGGCTCTTTTAAAGAACCACTTTGTTAATCGTTACTAAATTTTTTAATAAGCTCTGATCATTTAGTTGAAACTGCTTTTTTTACTTTCGCAGCAGAAACTGGCTCTTGTTCTTTGGGTTTTATTCCCATTTCAGTTAACGCGCGTTTGTATTCATTGGGGAATACTTTGACGAATTTCTTAAGTGCTTGGGGCCAATGATCTAATAGTTCTCTTGCGCGCTTGGAGCCTGTCCATTTGTCATGGGACTCGAGCAACTGCTTGAGTTGAGCCTCATCGGTCTGCCCCTGGTGCCAGAGGTTTTGAGCTACTGATTTTGTTTGCTCTGCCCCCGTTAGCATTTTCTCAATGCTGACCATTGACATATTGCAGCGATCTGCAAATCCACCGTCTTCATCGTAGACATAAGCAATACCACCGCTCATTCCAGCGGCAAAGTTACGCCCTGTGTGCCCGAGCACCACAACAGTACCTCCAGTCATGTACTCACATCCGTGGTCTCCTGTGCCCTCAACAACCGCTTTCGCACCCGACAAGCGCACTGCAAACCGCTCACCAGCGACGCCACTGAAAAATGCTTCCCCGCTAGTTGCTCCGTACAAAACCGTATTTCCAACAATTGTGTTCTCTATAGGATTGCCCCTAAAGTCAATGCTAGGTCTCACAACAATTCGACCACCCGACAACCCTTTGCCGGTGTAATCGTTTGCGTCCCCAATTAAATAAAGAGTTATTCCTCGCGCTAGGAACGCCCCAAACGATTGACCACCCGTACCTTCTAATTGAATGTGCAAAGTATCGTCAGGCAATCCTTCTGGCCTGACCTTGGTTAAAGCGCCTGATAGCATGGCACCGACCGATCGGTTCACGTTTTTTGCGACTTCAATGAATTGCACTTTTTCAGCCTTCTCAATGGCTGCTTTTGACTTCTCTATGAGGCGGACATCCAAAGCCTTCTCAAGTCCATGGTCTTGGTGTTCTGTGTGATATTTGGAAACATTTTGGGGAACATTGGGTTGAGCAAATATTCGAGTGAAATCAAGTCCCTTTGCTTTCCAGTGTTCAATACCTGCGCGCGTGTCAAGTAAATCTACACGCCCAATCAAATCATCAAACTTTGCAATACCCAGTTGAGCCATGATTTGTCTGACCTCCTCTGCGATGAAGAAGAAGTAGTTCACCACATGCTCCGGCTTTCCTGAGAATTTTTTTCTAAGCACTGGGTCCTGCGTTGCCACTCCTACTGGACATGTATTGAGATGGCATTTACGCATCATGATGCAACCTTCAACGACCAAGGGGGCTGTTGCAAATCCAAATTCATCGGCGCCCATCAGCGCAGCAATTGCTACATCCCGGCCCGTTTTCATTTGACCATCGGCCTGAACCCGAATGCGACTTCTTAAGCCATTTAATACTAGTGTTTGCTGTGTTTCTGCGAGCCCAATCTCCCATGGACTACCAGCATGCTTAATGGAGGACCAAGGAGAGGCACCAGTGCCCCCGTCGTGTCCAGCAATAACGACGTGGTCGGCCTTACATTTTGCAACGCCGGCTGCAATTGTTCCAACTCCCACCTCAGAGACCAACTTCACACTGATAGACGCGTGCGGGGCAACGTTTTTAAGATCATGGATGAGTTGCGCTAGATCTTCAATTGAGTAAATATCATGGTGCGGAGGGGGTGAGATCAACCCAACACCTGGCACTGAGTAACGCAGGAATCCGATATATTCAGAAACCTTACCACCAGGCAATTGGCCACCTTCGCCTGGCTTAGCACCTTGTGCCATTTTGATCTGAATTTGATCAGCAGAGGACAAATATTCAGCCGTCACGCCAAACCTTCCCGACGCAACTTGCTTGATTTTAGAGCGCAAACTGTCACCGGCGTTCAGCGGTAAGTCAACCTCAATCTGAGCTTCACCGACCACGCTCTTTAGCGTATCGCCCTTCTTTATGGGGATGCCTTTTAGCTCGTTTCTGTACCTTGCTGGATCCTCCCCCCCTTCGCCGGTGTTGCTCTTGCCACCTATTCTGTTCATCGCAATTGCAAGAGTTGAGTGCGCTTCAGTTGAAATTGAACCCAGACTCATTGCGCCCGTTGCAAACCTCTTGACGATCTCACTGGCAGGCTCTACTTTGTCAATAGAGATTGCTTTTGATGGATCGATTTTGAATTCAAATAGCCCGCGCAGTGTGAGATGCCTACGACTTTGATCATTTATGATTTGAGCATACTCTTTGTATGTGCTCCAGTTGTTGGACCGCGTACTGTGTTGAAGTTTTGCAATTGCATCTGGTGTCCACATGTGCTCCTCACCCCTGACGCGCCATGCATACTCCCCCCCGACATCAAGCATATTAGATAGCACTGGGTCCTTGCTGTATGCAGATTTGTGCAAATGGATAGCTTCTTGTGCTATTTCAAAAATACCGATCCCCTGTACTCGACTAGCCGTGCCGGTAAAGTATTTCTCTACAGTTTCTGTATTGATTCCGATGGCTTCAAACAACTGGGAACCGCAGTAACTCATGTAAGTTGATACGCCCATTTTGGACATAATCTTTGATATGCCCTTCCCAATTGCCTTGATGTAGTTATAAACTGCTTTCTCTGGTGAGAGATCTGCGGGAAGTTTTGAATGCAAGTGTTCAATTGTTTGTATTGCAAGGTAGGGGTGAATCGCTTCAGCACCGTAACCCGCTAGCACTGCGAAATGATGTACCTCGCGGGCACTGCCTGTTTCCACCACCAAGCCTGCAGAGGTTCTTAGACCTTCTTTGACCAAATGCTGATGAATTGCTGACAAAGCGAGAAGTGCCGGAATGGCTACCTGCGAACTGTTTGTTGCTCGGTCAGACAAAATAAGAATATTTTTATCACTTCTGATCGCATCAACTGCCTCTGCACATAAAGAGGCTAGCTTGGCCTCTACGCCTTCACTGCCCCAGCTAACTGGGTAAGTGATATCTAGTATGGCGCTCTTGAACTTGCCCTTCGTGACGGTATCGATATTGCGAAGTTTGGCCATATCTTGTGAGTCCAAGATGGGCTGTGTGACCTCTAAGCGCATGGGGGGATTGATTTGATTGATATCTAACAAATTTGGCTTAGGGCCTATGAAAGATACCAATGACATCACGATCGCTTCTCGGATTGGATCAATCGGAGGGTTTGTCACCTGTGCAAAGAGTTGCTTGAAGTAACTGTATAGTTGTTTGTTCTTATCAGAGAGCACAGCCAGTGGGCTGTCATTGCCCATTGATCCAATACCTTCTTCGCCGTTTATGGCCATCGGAGCCAACAAAAACTTAATATCTTCTTGAGAATAACCAAATGATTGTTGGTAATCCAATAGCGATGACTCGGTTGTCAAATGATTCTTTGTACTTGCTAGCAGGCTTTCTTTGGTTTCCTTATCATTTGAAGAAGTACCAACATCATCAAGCTTGATTCGTACATTTTCAATCCACTGTTTGTAGGGCTTTGAGTTGGCCAAAGAGGCCTTTAACTCCTCGTCATCAATCATGCGACCTTGCTCTAAATCAATCAAGAACATTTTGCCCGGCTGCAGTCGCCATTTGCGCACAATCTTATTTTCAGGAATAGGCAAAACACCGGACTCAGAGGCCATGATGACTAAGTCATCATTTGTGATGCAATACCTAGAAGGCCTAAGCCCGTTTCTGTCAAGAGTTGCCCCGATTTGCCTGCCGTCTGTGAATACGATGGATGCGGGTCCATCCCAGGGCTCCATCATCGCTGCATGATATTCGTAAAACGCACGCCTGCGTTGATCCATCTTTGAGTGCTGCTCCCATGGCTCAGGGATCATCATCATCATAGCTTGGCTAATTGGGTAGCCCGCCATAGTGAGCAATTCTAAGCAATTATCAAAAGTTGCAGTGTCTGATTGCCCTGCAAAGCTGATAGGGTATAACTTCTTCAGATCTGGTCCAAGCACTGGCGAAGTCATTACGCCCTCTCGAGCTTTCATCCAGTTGTAATTACCTTTTACTGTGTTGATCTCTCCATTGTGCGCTACATATCGATAGGGGTGTGCTAGCGGCCATTCGGGGAAGGTGTTTGTTGAGAAGCGTTGATGCACTAACCCCAGTGCTGATACGCATCTAACGTCTTGAAGATCGATGTAATAACTGCCGACTTGATCTGCCAAAAGTAACCCTTTGTATATCACGGTTCGACTTGACATACTCGCCACGTAGTACTCTTTGCCGTGTTTTAGGTTCAAATTTTGTATAGCTGCACTTGCAGTTTTTCTAATAACGTAGAGCTTTCTCTCCAGTGCATCTTGAACAATCACATCTTGTCCACGACCTATGAATACTTGTCTTATCAGCGGCTCTTTTTCTTTCACAGTTGGAGACATAGGCATGTCTAGATTGATTGGCACATCTCGCCAACCCAACACAACTTGTCCCTCTGCTTTGATAGCGCGTTCAAGCTCTTGAACGCAGGCAAGCAATGATGCATTTTCTTTGGGCAGAAATACCATTCCAACCCCGTACTCACCCACTGGTGGAAGTGTTACTCCTTTAAGGGCCATTTCCTCTCTGTAAAGAGTGTCTGGCAGTTGGATCAAAATCCCAGCTCCATCACCCATCAATTTATCCGCACCAACCGCTCCCCGGTGGTCCAGGTTCTCTAATATTTTCAGGGCCTGTTTGACAATCGAATGACTCTTATCGCCTTTGATATGCGCTACAAAGCCAACCCCGCAACTGTCGTGCTCCTGGGTTGGGTCATATAAACCACTCGTAAATGTGGATGGTGTTGAGCTCTCTGTAGTTTGGTCGCTGAGAGTTGTAGTGGTCACCTGATCCATGGCGTGTTCCTGTAAGTTTTATAGGGAAAACGAGTGTAATGGAGTGTGAGCAGTTTGCCAATAAATTTAAATAGGGTCAGACACTAATTTTATAAAAACACATCGAATCATTAATTAAATAAGGGACATATCAAAATAATACCAATTCATTAATAAATTACTTTTGATTTGGAAAACCGCTCAAAACTGTTGCTCTATGGTGCAACACGAACCAAAGGAGGTCTCCCGGGTTTTGCTTTTGCGACTCTTCGGTGCGTTTGGGCTTGGATTTCTGCAATAAAGGAGGCATCCCCCAGTACCCACCCACCTTGAATTGCTGTTGTAATTTGGTTTATCACTCCTGAGTCCAGGCCCGCTTTGGCCAATTGTGCATACTGCTCCTCTCGAGCAAAGGGCGTGTTACCCAAATTCCAAACGTCCGCATGGGGCGTAATATGTCCATTGACTCGCAGCCCTACAAAATGGGTGTGGCTTGTCCATTCATAGTCACCAGCAAAACTGACCACTTCACCCGTTGGCCCCTTACTTAATGCCAAAACAGGAAGAAAATCAAAGTAGATCAGACAGTTTTTAACCCATCCCGCAGGTTGAACAACCGTAGATTTATATCTTCCAGACCAAAGTGTTCCTGATCTGGCGTAGCACTGGTTAAAGTACCTCACGTAACTGCGGCCCAACCCTTGCATTACACGGGATAAATTCATCTCAGTGTTGGGCGTCAAAAGCAAATGAACCTGTGTATCTAGTAGGGCATATCCGTGCAGCAGGACGCCTTCACGAACGCACTGCTCGTAAATGAATTTGAGCATTACCTCATAATCAGCGTTTTGATTAAAAAGTAATGCTCCGTCATTTGCGCTCAACATAACATAATGCGCTTGAAGAGGAACAACAAGTCTTGAAAGCCTTGCCACTTTAAGCCCCCAGCAATCCAACAAACACTTTTGGGAAACGAGTTGCGGCAACACTATCGAGTCCAAACTCCGCGACCAAATCCCGCAAACGCTCAGCAGCGCTTTTCTTTTTCTGTCCCGTGTACCGAGCAAGAATAAGTTCGTTTTTCATGCTGTGCTCCCAACCCACCAACTCAGTCACTGTCAAACTGTAACCCTGCGACTCCAAATAAAGACACCTAAGTACGTTTGTGATTTGACTACCAAATTCACGTGTATGTAAAGGGTGCCGCCATAGCTCAGCCAAAGGTGTGCGTGCCAACGCCAACGCCTTGCCTCCTCTTAACGCACCTGCCACCTCGGCTTGACAACAGGGGACCAGGGCAATGAAATGTGCCGCTTTCTCAAGTCCAAAACCAATAGCATCGTCCGTTGCGCTATCACATGCATGAAGCGCAGTCACAACATCAATCTTGTCTGGTAATACATCATGGCCACGAGCCTCATGAGCGGTTATATTTAAAAATGTCATTCCATTAAAATTTAACCGCGCAGCCAAAGCCTGAGACGAACGCACCAACTCTGCACGGGTCTCAATGCCGTAAATATGAGCCTTTATAGATCCTTCTGAAAGATCCCATTTATCCTTTATGAACATGTCATACAACATAAATCCCAGGTAGGCTTTCCCTGCACCGTGATCTGCTAAGGTTAGAGTTTGATTGAGGGCGCCTTTTTCTATGTTGATCAACTTTTGATCAACAATTTCTTTCAGATGAGTCTCAATAAACTGGGTCAAATGGTTGACCTGTTTTAACTTGCGTCTGGAGTCCTGATTAATTCTTCCTTCTCTGGTCAATATATGCAGTTCCTTTAATAGCTCCAAAGATTGTCCCGGTCTTAGACCTAATTGCGCTGAGACGCTCTCAGGCTTAGCACCGGTCTCGCTAGATAGCTTATAGGTCTTTAATTTTTTATTCATCAGGCCCTTTGTAAGTTACGCTTTATCTAGTATTTTTCGAACACCTTGGCTCCCCAACTCATTCAACAAAGCTAGGTTTCGCTTAACTATAAGTTCAGCACTCATCCCGCTTTGCCTTGCTCGTTCCACACTCACCTCCCTCAATAGATGAAGCATCGGGTATGGAGATTGATTGGTAGCATTAGAGATATCTTCACGCCTCGCATCTGCGAATTCATACTCTGGGTGGAAATCTGCAATTTGGATAATTCCAATTAAATCCAATGCTTTGATTCTTTTTTTGCATGCCTCAACCAAAAAGTGAAAATCAAGAAAATCTCCACATAGATTAGGCAATATTAAAAGAGTTGTCTCTACTATTTCAGGATCAATAGCCCTCAACTTAAGCAACTCTTGATCCAATGTGTCCGTTATCAAGCCTTGCTCAGTTTCTTCACAAACCACGTATCGTATTAGTCCTTTACTCAGCACTGGCTTAGCAAATGGACACAAATTGAGTCCAACCACAAATTTTTGAACCCACGCTTGTGTATCCTCAATGATGCGCATTTACTTGATTCCAAGTTCTTTCGCCGCAGATGAGCACAATCTAGCAAACTCCGAGACTGCAAACCGATCCGTCATGCCTGCAATATAGTCAGATACCGCGCGGTGGACACTTCCCCTGGTCTTATAAAACTTGGGCATTTCATGTGGACTTTCTACATAGGCCTTAAAAAGATGCGTCACCACCTCCTTTGCCCAGTCAGTGGTCTCAATGACCTTGGGATGGCGGTATAGGTTTTGAAACAAAAAACGCTTTAACTCTAATGCCTGCGTTCTCATTTTTGGGCTGAAACAAACTAAAGGGGGGGCGTGAGTTACGTCATTTCTTGATTGCACAGCATGCGATTTAATAGCGGCTTGCGTCGCACCAATAATGTCATACACCTGATCACTAAGCATCCTTCGAATACTCTCGTATGCAATTTTTCTAGGTGATAAATTGGGGAACTCTATGAGCACCTCTTGCTTAAACTCTTCAAACAAGGAAATAGTGCTGAGCTGCTCAAAGTCTATCAAGCCCGAGCGTATTCCGTCGTCTATATCGTGTGCGTTGTATGCCACCTCATCTGCAAGGTTACACAACTGAGCCTCTAAACTGGGTTGTAGGTTGTGGATAAACCGGGAACCAATACTCACGAAACTTTCATCGAGAACTGAATCGCCAGCATGCAGTGA
>Ga0007809_10000233_pt1 | contig 22636 bp, 17 predicted proteins | sample CryBogCBE02Aug07_FD_60383 | JGI IMG/M metagenome (GOLD analysis project Ga0007809, IMG submission 60383) | Freshwater microbial communities from Crystal Bog, Wisconsin, USA - CBE02Aug07 | ecosystem: Environmental > Aquatic > Freshwater > Lake | place: Crystal Bog, Wisconsin, USA | collected...
GGCAGTGGGTTTGTTGTTGGTTATATCAGGAGGTTACTATGTCTCAGATCATCACGGCTATGAAAGACGGGTTGCAGAAGATAAAGCAGAAATTGAGCGCCTTAATGGAGAAGCTCGTGCCAAAGAAGTCGAACTCGGACAAAAGCTCGCAAGAGCCACCAGTCAACTGAAACAGGCTAAAAATGACATTAAAACCAAGCAAGCTAGTATTAACGCTCGCATTGATGCTGGCGAGTTGCGCCTCCCCTCCACCTGTGGTGTACAAGCCAGTGCAGATGCCACCAATGGAAATCAAGCCAATGGAGCCGAATCTGACCGACAGACTATTAAAGATATTGTCGCAATCGCCTCAGACGGAGACAAAGCAATCGTCAAGCTCAACGCCTGTATTAGTCAATACAACGAAGTAATGCAGACAGTTAATGAGGGTGTGAAATGATCACAGTAGAAAAACTTCATGCCCTACAGATTGGGCCAGAATGGGTAGAGCCTTTAAATGCCACCATCCAAAAGTTCAGCATTTTTACCGTCAAAGAGCAGGCCGCATTTATCGGACAGCTTTCACACGAGTGCAACCACTTCCGTACACTGGAAGAGAATCTCAACTATAGAGCCGAAACCCTTCAAGCTCTCTTCCATACTCACTTCAAGCCAGAGGAGTATGCCCTTTTTGCCCACAATCCCCAAAAGATTGCCAACAGAATTTATGCCAATCGGGGAGGGAACAGGAATGAAGCAAGTGGGGATGGGTACTTGTACAGGGGAAGAGGCACGATCCAACTTACCTTTCACGATAACTACTGGCACTGTGGACAAGCTCTTGGTCAGGATTTTGTGAAGAACCCAGACTTGGTGAAAACGCCCATGTATGCGGCCATGAGTGGAGGCTGGTTTTGGGCCACGCATGGATGCAACCAATTGGCTGAATCAGGCAATGAAGAGGGGTTATGTAAGCGTATCAATGGTGGGCTATTTGGGCTTAATGAACGCATACAATTGACAGCTAAAACCCTTGCCGTTTTAAGCGCCTAATGAGAGAATAAGCCATGCCATTACATAAACTTACCTATCGTCCAGGTCTCAATCGTGAGGGAACTAACTATTCCAACGAAGGGGGTTTTTACGATGGCGATAAAGTCAGGTTCAGATCTGGTTTACCCGAAAAGATTGGCGGATGGATTAAGGTTGCATCAGCTCAGTTTTTGGGCATTTGTAGATCTTTGTGGACATGGATAGCATTAAACCAAAGTAATTACATTGGTTTAGGTACACAACTCAAATACTATATTTATTCGGGTGGTACGTATTACGACATCACGCCAATTGTCCAAACGGACACCACGACTACCACACCAATTACAGCCACAAATGGCTCACCCATTTTGACCATTTATGATGGTTCCTACAATCCAAACGTAGGCGATTACATCATTTTGTCTGCATCAGCTGGCCTTGGTGGCAACATCACAACGAGCATTTTGGACCAAGAATTTGTGGTCACATCAATCAATATCAGTGCTGATACTTATACGATTGTTGCTTATTCTTCCAAGACTCAGGCTGGTTCTTTCTCTATTGGTGCGTCTTACACAATTCAATACATTGGTACTACAGACTTTACCAAAGTTGGAGCTGCAAATAATCAACTGGGAACGGTCTTTACGGCCACTGGAGTGGGAACAGGAACTGGTATAGCTGGTGTGGTGATCAACGCCAACTCTAGCGATACAGGACACGGTGGCACGGTCACCATCCAATATGAGCTTCCTGTTGGACTTGCTATTGCTTCTGTCTCGAATGGCTGGGGAACTGGTCCATGGGGCGGTGGCTATGGAAGTACTTTGGTGAGTTTGACCAATCCATTTTCAACCAACGGCACAACCACCGTTACCGTGACCCAAGCAGGACATGGATTGACCACGGGTAATTCTGTGTTCTTTCAATCTGTGGCATCTAATGTTGGGGGAATTCCAGCCATTGTGATGCAACAGGCTTTTGTGGTCACAGTTACTGGTACAAACACATACACAATCAACGTGGCTTTGGCGTGGCCTGGAACGATCACAACGGCCAGCTCACAAGGTGGAGCAGTGGTGGTTGTCGTGCCAATTAGCCCCAATCGTGGCTGGGGTACGTCTTACAACACATCCACATCGGTAGGATTTACCACTCAACTTAGACTTTGGTCAGCTGATAATTTTGGACAAGACTTGGTTCTCAATCCAAGAGGCGGAGCAATTTACTATTGGGCGGCATCGAGTGGTGTATCTTCAAGGGCGGTTCCATTATCCACTTTGACCCAATCCCAAACCAGCGCCATTACCACGGCTACTTTCACTTCTGGTGTTTCAACCATTACTGTGACGAATGCAACAGGCATTTACCCAGGCAGTTACATTGTCTCGGGTGTTAACATTGCAGCTGGAACTTATGTGACTTCATCTTATGTCATTGGGTCTACATCGGTTCCGCTTTCACAACCAACATCAGGTGCATCGTCAGGAAACTACAGCTTTTCTTTCTCCAGTATAGCTGTTCCTTTGCTTTGCAACTACATACTGACTTCATCCATTCAGCAGTTTGTGATTGCGTTTGGAACAAATGCATATGGAAGTAGTACTTTTAACCCAATGACCATACGTTGGTGCGATCAAGCAAACCAGTACCAATGGACACCACAAGTGACCAATCAGTCTGGTGGGTTTACGCTGACCAACGGTTCTTTCATCATGTGTGCTCAAGCCACTCGGGTTGAGAATCTGATTTGGACAGATTCCTGCCTGTATACGATGCAGTACATTGGATACCCATACGTTTGGAGCTTTAACGTATTGATGGACAATATCTCCATCATGAGCCCAAATGCGGCCATTACGGTCAACAATGTGACGTATTGGATGGGCAAGGATAAATTCTATGTCTACACTGGCGTGGTGTCTACTTTGCCATGTTCTATTCGCCAGTACATTTTTGATGACTTGAATGTAAACCAAGCATTCCAAATCTTTGCTGGGGCCAATGAGGCTTACAACGAGGTGTGGTGGTTTTATGTCAGCAACGAGAGCGCCAACTCAATTGACAAGTATGTGATCTATAACTATCTAGACAAAGTTTGGAGTTATGGAACCATGGCTAGAACTGCATGGTTACAGTATGGTATTCAGCCTTATCCAATAGCGGCAGACTATAACAGTCGCATGCTTTACCATGAAGTGGGAACCGATGACGTATCAACAGATACAGCCGTTCCTATTGTTTCTTACATTCAATCGTCTGACTTTGGCATCGAAGCTGGTGAGCACTTTGGTTTCATTTGGAGATTGTTGCCAGATGTGAACTTCAATGGATCTAATGTCAACAATCCATCGGTCAAGATGACCTTTTATGGAAAATCCAATTCGGGATCAGCTCCTGTGGGAAGTGACATCAATACGGTGCAAAGCCAAAACAACTACTCAAGCGTTTCTGAGTACACCGTACAACAATATACAGGCCAAGTGTATACACGCATCAGGGCAAGACAGATTGCTTTCAATATCACATCCACTGACTTGGGTGTTGCGTGGCAACTTGGAACGCCAAGAGCTGATATCAAACCAGCAGGAAGAAGATGACCACAGTCAATCCAGCCATTGTTCAAACGGTAGCACCCAATCTACCTGTTGCCCCTGATTTGTATTCATCTGTTTATCAAAACCAGATTTACAACGCTTTGAGGCTTTACTTCAATCAGATTGACAATTTCACCAGAGCGGCCTCAATTGTTTCATATGGTCCAACTGCCAATCGTCCAGGTGTTGGAGTGAACATTGGGCAGATGTATTTTGATCAAACCCTCGGGTATCCTATTTGGTACAACGGTGTTCACTGGGTAAATTCTAGTGGAACTCAGGTGTGAATATGGATAAAATAGTTAACATTAACCTAATGAGGCAAATATGAGCCTAGCCCAAGTTGCAAAACATTTAGAACATCATGGCCGTGGGAACGACACCCATTTGGTCCACATGACCACTGGTGAACTTCAAGCACTCCAAGCTTTGGCTCAAAGGCGTGGTGGGTCTTTAACTGTTAATCCTCACACAGGTTTACCCGAGGCTGGGTTCCTGAGTTCTATCCTTCCCATGGTAGCTGGTGTCGCTTTGGATGCCCTATCAGGCGGAACACTCACACCTTTAATGACAGCTGGTATTGTGGGCGCTGGCGATGCGGCCATTACAGGTAGTTTGGGTAAGGGCTTGATGGCTGGTATAGGCGCTTGGGGTGGTGCTAATTTGGGTGAGAGTCTGACCAATTTGGGAACGACAAACATTGCCACACAAGGAGCCACAGACGCCAATACAGCCTTCCAACAAGCGGCAGGACAGGCCAATCAGGTTGGTGTTGCCTCACCCAGCGTGGGCGCTTTTGATACCTCTGGAGGCTATCAATTGAACCCCAACGCCAGCGGTTTGGTCCCACCCACACCAACTGTCAGCCCAACGATTACTGCGGCTCAAAGTGCTATATCAAACATGCCCAATCTGACACCTGATCAGATTTCTAACATGACAGCCAATTTGACTGAGCAAAATGCAGCAGATGTGGTCAAAGGTGCAGGTGCGGCAAATGCGGCCATGGGAGCGTCTGGTGACACCATGACGAATCTCAAGACCATGGGTCAAGGACTGTATAACTCAGCTGGCACAGGAGCGTTTAACTCTTTGTCTAATCTAGGAGCTTATGCCAAAGCCAACCCTGCCACAGCATTGATGGTTGGAACCACGGCTTTGGGTGCTTTGACCAATGCGGCTCAAACAGGCATTCCTGCGGCCACAGGAAGTTCAAACCCGATGGGAATGAAGATGATTCCCAGAGATGCAAATGGCAATCCAATCTTTACCGCATCGATCCCAACTCCACCATCTCCTCCTTATCAGGCTCAATATCCCAACTATCAGTTAAATCCATACCATGCCAAATCGGGTGGTTTGATGGATGTCAAACACTATGATGGCAGTGAAGGCAGTTCAGTTGACTTTGACAAGATGCTCAAAGGATCTGAAGAGGTGACATCAGGAATTCAGTCAGCCACCAAGCGTCCTGTGCTATCTGTTGGACAAACCCCTGATGGTGGTATCTATGTAGAGACAGAGCAGAAGTATCAAAACATGGATCCCTATCAGAGGACCATGGCTAAGCTGAAAGATTTGCATACAGCCACATTTATGCCTGGCAGTGTATCAATACCCAGTGTAGGCGGTTTGGGTGCGATTCCTACCAATCCTGCATTGGTTCAAGCACAACAAGCAACTCCTCAAGCCATGGCTCATGGAGGTTTGATGCATTATGCGGCTGGTGATGTTGTTAAGCAACTTGCAAATATGCAAGGTTCATATCAAGCAGGATCATCTGGATCTGTTCCAGAAGCCGCTTATAACCTTGCTCAAAATTTGGCTTCATTAAGATCAACTCCTGCTGTAATGGCTGCTACTTATACCCAAGATTTAAATCCAAATGAATCAGCAGATTTGGCTCATGCAAACAGGGAGAGAGCACCTGCGGCAGGAGATATGGGCCATAGAGGATATCAACGCCCAGAGCCATATATGTTTGCACAAGGAGGAATTCCTTTTAGGCATCATTACGCCAGTGGCGGTAGTCCATTGTCTGACTTAGGTGGATACTCTGATGGCGGTCACTTGCTCAAAGGACCAGGCGATGGTGTATCAGACTCCATCCCAGCTACGATCAGTGGTAAGCAACCAGCTCGTTTGGCTGATGGAGAGTTTGTCATTCCAGCTAGAATTGTGTCAGAATTGGGCAATGGCTCAACTGATGCAGGGGCAAAGCGTCTTTATGAGATGATGGATCGTATCAAGGCCAAGCGATTGGGAACCAAGAACATCGCAGCTGATACCAAAGCGTACAAATATTTACCAGCTTAAGGAGCTAACATGGGTGGTGCAGTCAACGGTATGGCAGGATCTTTGCCAACCCAACAGTCAATAGGTAATCCATATACTCCACAAGGAACTGGTGTTAACCCTAACATTCCTTATGGTTTACAGGCCAATCCAATGCTGGGTAGCATGTTACAGAATTCTCCTTATGGTGGATCATTTGGTAATCCATATGCCATGCAATCTCCATACAATTCACAGCCATCTTTTATGAATCCTTCTGATGGTCAAAATCTGCACACTACGCCTTCTGACCAATCATTTATGACTCCATATGGCGTACAAGCTCAACAAGGTATGCAAGCTCAACAGGCTATGCAAGCTCCGCCTACTCAATCGTTTCCATATCAACCTCAACTGGGTATGGCTGCACAGGCTATTGACCCTGGACAGTCTTACGGCCAAAGTAATTTGGGTGTTCCACAAATGCCACAACTTGGCATGGCTACACAGGCGGCAGATCCAGGGCAATCTTATGGTCCATTCCAAGGTGGATTTGGTGGGCAATCTCAGCAATACAAAGGTTGGGATCAAGGATTGACAACAGGTCTATCGGGTTTAGGAGCGGCTAATCAAACCAGTGCAACATCAGCCACACCTTCTGCTGCGACATGATCATTTATGAAGATGTCAATTTGATGAATGTATGGGAGGAGTTTGAGCGGATCTTCCCAATTCATTATGAAGAGTTGTGTGTTACTAAAGATTTTCCGCTGAATCCAGATTTCGATGCATACAAGAGACTTGGAGAAAATGGATTCTTGAGGACAGTAACTTGTAGGAATGATGGCGAGTTAATAGGATACATTGTGTTCTTTATCCAACCTCACATTCATTATAGGGACTGCAAAACGGCTTTTGAAGATGTTTATTTTGTCAAGAAAGAATATCGCAAAGGCCGTATTGGTATTAAATTGTTTCAATATGCAGAGTATGCATTGAAGAGAATTGGCGTACAGAGGATTGTCTTGCACACCAAAGTGCATTCTGATAACTCTAGATTGTTTGAGTATTTGGGTTATAAGTTCACGGATAAGACATTTACAAAAATGTTGAAGGAAGAATCATGAAATTATTTGGTATTGACATTGGTTTTGGGAATTCAATCAAAGATAAGCTTTATTGGCTATTGATGGGATCAATGACCAAGGTTGGCATGATCGCTTGGTTTGGCGGTCAATCATCACCTACGCCCACACAGACCACGGTCACCAATACCAATATCCCTGACTATGCTCAGCCTTACGTGAGCAATATGCTCAATGCGGCACAGTCTCAGATTTTCAATCCATCGATGACAGGGTTCAATGCCTATAACCCATACAGTACAAACCCTGCCGACTATGTAGCGAGCTTCAGTCCCCTGCAACAACAGGCACAATCTTCGGCCGCCAACATGCAAATGCCAGGCGAATATGGAATGGCAAGCCAAGGCACACAGAATGCCTATGGCGCTCTTGGTGGCATCGGTACTGAGATGGGTGGCTTGGGTGCTCAAATGGGTGGCATGGGCAATCAGATTGGTTCCATGGCTCCTACATATGGAACCTTGGGCAATGCCATGGGTCAGGCTGGTACGAATTACCAAAACGCCTACACCAACCCCAATGCGGCAGGTGGTATCAATCAGTACATGAATCCTTATTTACAGGCTTCATTGCAACCACAACTGAACTTGGCTAACCAGCAGTATGGCCAGCTGGGTGCACAAGAGCAAGCACAAGCCACGCAAAACGGTGCGTTTGGTGGATCTCGTGAGGCTTTGATGGCTGGCTTGAACCAGCAAAATCAGATGATGGCTCAGAATCAGATCATCCAACAAGGCATGAACACTGGATTTCAAAATGCCCAGCAAGCTCAGCAGTTTGGAGCCAACCTTGGTTTACAGGGACAGCAACAACAATTGGCCGCATTACAAGGTCAGCAAGGTGCATTACAAGGCCAAGAGGCTGCATATCAAAATCAATTGGCGGCACTGCAAGGACAAGCTGGAACAGCAGGTCAGCAAGGTGCTATGGCCAATCAATTGGCTGGTATTGGTGGACAAAGTTTAGCGGCCCAACAAGGCATTGCCAATCTCCAAAACACCTATGGTGGACAACAACAGGCCAACCAACAAAACATCATCAATCAGGCCATTCAGAACTATGCTACTGCTCAGCAGTATCCGTTCATGCAATTGGGTATGCTCAACTCCATGTTGCGTGGTCTGCCCATGCAACAGAGTTCGACATCGATGTACCAAGCGGCTCCCAGTGTGGCCTCTCAATTGGCTGGTTTAGGTACGGCTGGATTGGGTGCAACTGCTATGTACAATGCGGCCACCAAAGCCAAGGGTGGAAAAATAAAGGGCTACGCACCAGGTGGTGCTATCCCCATGAACATGATGAGCAATCAGCAATTACAGCAGGTTGGTCAAAGCCCAGCATCTAGTCCCCAAGCCAAGATGGTGGCCCAAGGATTGGAGCAGTTGCATGGCTACATGGATAGCAATCCACAAGCTAAAGAAGTGATGTCTCAGCCTTTACCCACACCTGAGTCTATGGCACAAGCACCTCAGACTCGTGCTGGCGTGGGAGCAATAGGCACAGGCAATATGGCTAACTTTGCTGGCGGTGGCATCATTGCTTTCGCTGGTGAAGGCCCCAGTGACGTCAAAGACAGAGCACCAGATACCTTTGACATGAAGGATTTTCTCAATCCAAAAGACGGATCTGTGAACTTTGACAAGTTGTTTGCGGCCCGAATGATGGATGAAATGAGCAATAAGAATACGGTTGGCGCTAAGACTGCTGAACAAATCGCAAGTCTTCAAAAAGGTATAGAAGAGCGCAAAGCGGCCATGGGACCAGAAGCTTTGACTCGTTTTGGTCTTGGGTTGATGAATGCACCAGCTGGACAACCTGGCAATGCATTCCAACAACTACTAGGAAATGTTGGCCGATCTGGTTTATCTGGACTTGACTATATGTCTAGACAAGGTTTACAGAATGACGCTGACAGAAAGCTCATGATGCAACAGACCTTGGAGAGCGCAAAAGCCGACCAAGCTCGTAGAGATGCATTGACAGGAGTGATTGGTCAAGCGGCCGCATCAGAGGCCAATAAACGCCTTGCAGCCGCACAAGTGAATGCCACCAGACAAGCAGGATTGGATGCCAAAGAAGCGGCACTGATCAACTCTGCATCTGCAAGTTATTCGTCTAACGTAGAACGCTTATTCAGAGACTTGGCTACACAAGAGAAGAATGCTTTCTTATTCCAAAATCATCCTGACTATTTGTACGATCAAGCTCGTAGACAAGCCTGGGAGGCCATGCCTGAGAAAACAAGAAGCTTGCTGGGTATGACTACCCCACCAGAGGTACGTACTGCACCTGCTCCAGCTCCTGCCGCTCCCCCAGATCCTAGTATTATGAGTAGAATGGCGTCAAGTGTTGGAGGAGCGTTTGGTGGATCAAACCCATCAATGCCAGCTGCTCCAACAGCTCAGCTCCATTGGGACCCCAGTGCCAATGGCGGAAAAGGTGCACTAGTAACAGCTCAATAATATGCCACAAGTCAGCATTCCAAATGTCGGGGTAGTTAACTTTCCTGATTCGATGACTCCTGATCAGATTTCGAGTGCGATTCAGAATCAAATTATTCCCAATGCACCACATCCTGTAGGAGTTGAGGCTCCTTCCACAGGCGTTGCGGATATCATTCAGCAGAGTCTTGCTAAGACGCTGAGCCCCTTTTACATGGAAGGGCTGGCTGCACCACCTACGGCAAAGAATCCTTCACCCACGATTGGTGCTTTAGCCACTGGCCTTGAGAGTGCGTCCAACATTTTCAATGAAGCCAAGATCAGTGACATGATGCCGATCCAAGAGGCGGCACAGAGAAAGTATGGCCCTGCATTTGAAGGTGCACCGCCAGAAGAGCGAGCAAGATTACTCAGAGACCAAGCCAAGCTCAACGAGCATTTGGGTCAAATCCAGCAGACCCAAGCCAACATTGAGGCCATTCAGAAAAAATATGGTCAAGATCCTTTGGCCACAAAGATCAATGCTATACAGAGCACCCTTGACTTCAAGAACGCATCAATATGGGAGCAAACCAAGCTAATTGGTGAGCAGTACATCAAGCACTTGGATGAGTTCCCACAGTACGCCCTTAACGTAGGATTGAGCAGTCTTCCTCAGAGTATTGGATTTGCCATTGCCGCCAAACTGGGTGGAGCGGCTGGACCTCGTGGCGCCATTGCGTCTGGTGGTTATGCATCTTATTCCATGGAATATGGAAACGAGTATGCTGACCTCAGAGCCCAAGGATTCAGCCATGAAGAGGCCAACAACAAGGCCATGGTCAAGTCTGGCATCATTGGTCTATTTGATGCGGCATCACTCAACTCGGCTGGTCATTTGGCCGAGAAGATGTTTGATGGTTCTGTCAAGCATGCCATCAAAGAGACCGCCAAAGATGTGGTCAAAGAGGTTCCTAAACAGGCGTTTTATGGTGCAGCAGGTGAGGGCTTGGGTTCTTTTGCAAGCAACCAGCCTGTTGATCCTAGAGCGATTGCTGAAGAGGCCATTGGTGAGATTGCAGGAACACCTCTTGAGGCGGCCGCAACTTATCGTGAAAAAAGAGAACAGCAAGCAAAGATTCCTCCATCACCAACGGCTACCCCAGCAGTTCCTTCTGCGCCAACTTCTGCACCGATTAAGAATGCTCCTTTGTCTGAGACTGAGTTTGATGCAGAAGATTTGATGCCATTCAAGGCTGAAGTGCCAAAGGTAGAAGCGCCTCAAATGCCTAAAGCAGAAGCACCTAAAGCGGCTCCTCAAGGCACGGTCATTGAATATACCTCACCAGTAGATGGCGAGAAGGATAAGATCGTTCTGCACCCTGATAGCGTCATCACCAAACCCAATGGCCAAATCATGCTGGCTGGTGAGTTCTATGACCATCCTGCTGAGAATGTACTCAGGGATACCAAAGATCCCAAGAAGAAACAGCTGATTGAGAACCTCATCAAACAGGTTGCTCCTCAAGCACCAGTGAGCGTTGCCCCACCAGTTGAGGCTTTACCCACTGAAGAAGTTGCCCAACCAACTCCTCATACTCTTGAGGAAATTGCGGACAAGGGAGAGCCTGTTCAAACAAAACAAGAAGCAGAAAAAGCTCACAGTGATGGTGATACCGTTTATGGATTCCATGAGCAAGATGAAGAAAATCCTGTATTAATCAAAAACATTGATGATCTAAAAGGATTTACACCTGATCAATTGTTGGTTGTTCCAAAAGAAGAACCCAAGAAACCTAGCATCGTTAATCAATTGGCTAGGGAAGAACAAAAACGAGCTGGTTGGAATGAAAACTGGCCTTTTATTCCTGCTGACTTAGGAAACGCAGACTTTAGGCAATTGATTGCTGACGATACATCCATCAGTGAAGAAGAGAAAAAACAGATCTTTGATGCTGGTAAAAAGCTTGGCGTTATCTCTAAGAACGAAGAAGTCCATAAACCTGAGACTACTGTAGAAGAACCCAAAGAAGAGCTACCAAAGCATTCTCAAGCGAAGGATGTTCCTGTCATCCCAGAAGGTCAAAAGGTTGACTCAACTGATCCAGATGTTTTGTCTAAGTTCCATGAGATCATGGAAACTTACGAACCAGAAAGTGGCCGTTCACAAGAAGATAGTTTTTTACAAGCTATCAATGAAGACGTTAAATCTAAAGAAGAAAAGATTCAAGCGCCTCCATTCAAAAAGGGATTTGCGTCTTCTCTGGAATTAAGTACAGCTCCATTCAATGGTGGCTGGGTTGGTGGCCTTTTAATAATGTCAAATAATGGTGGCCGTGGATATGCACCAAGTATTTTCTCTACGATATATCCAACCAAACAAGATGCGTTAAATCACCAAATTGATGTAGCTCGTGAAGTTGCAAATACTTATGACGATAAAAAAGCTTTGGCTTGGCTTGATTCTATTGATCCAAGATTGACCAAAGAAGGAAAAATAAAAACCAACAAAGAGCGTCAACAGGCCAAGAAAGAAGCCCACATCGAGGGCAAGAAGACTGAGCCTGTAAAAGCACCAACGATACAAAAGTCTATCCAAAAGGCTGAGTCAACCGTTGACGTCAAAAAGATTAAAGATGCAATTACCAATCAGTTTAATAAAGCGATTGCCAACTCTCCATTCAAGACAGCAAAGGATTGGGACCCTGCTCATCCTGATGCTTTCATCAAAATCAATGTGCCAGGTGATGGCACGTTCAAGGTCAAGAACAACGTAGAGCGCCTTGAGGACATGAAGAAGAAGCTGGTTTCAGCTACTTCATTGCGTGGTCCAACTCGCCTTGCAAATCCTCCTGTCTACAGTGGCAGTGCTGAATCAGCCATCAAGCATCTCATCGATGAGAATGATATGCAAGCAGCACTTGAGTATGCCAAAAACAAAGATGTCAACTTAAGCGATATCAAGTTCAATGCTGATCAAACGGCCAAGCTTAACTTGTTCAATAAGAATCCTGAGACTTTTGATGAAGAAGTTCAAAAACTTAAATCTGAACAAGAGAAACAAGAAGCCATTGCAACTCATAGAGAATCGGTGCAAGCGTCTGAGACGGTCAGAAGAAATCAAGAGCGAGAGAAAGAGGAACGATCCAAGGCCATTTTTGATACAGTCATCCGCATGAGTCAGCCACAACTGGCTAAGTATTTGAAGGAAGGCTACGTTACCACAGAAGATGCCAAGAGAATTGCTGAAGCATTACCCAACATGCCAGAGGGTGTTGTGCCTTTGTATGTGGTGAACATGATCAACAAGAAGCTTGGTATCGAGCCCAAGACCAAGACTCAGCTGAGCAAGGAAAGGGTTGAGGCTAGGAAAGCGGCCAAGCCCAAGAAGGCCGTTGTCTCTGACGAGGAAAAAATTGTTGATGCCATCAAAGACACGGCATATAAAAAGAACTCTTGGACCTCTTTGGGACCTGTTAAAGTTTCTGACTTTATTGCCAAGCACGGCAATGCCATGTTCAAAAAAGCAGTTGAGATGGGACTCTTGGATAACTCTGATCCAAGTGAGAGACTCTTTACATCCAACAAATTTGCTTATGAGGTATCCCCAAAATACTACGACAGCAAAGGTAAAAAGATAACCGAGGCTCCTAAAGAGAAAACACCTCCAGCTGAAGTTGGCAAGGATGAAAAAAAGATCAAGACCGAAATGGTTCGCTTTGCCTCTGGCATGTCTGGCTTGTCAGATCTATCCAATGGATCCTTTGCTCGAGCTGGTCACCACAACTATGGCGTGGGTGTAGATATTGGTCTGCTCTCCAAAAATGCCATTGATCAAATTGCAAATGCTATTATCAATTGGAGAGTGCCTGTCTTTGTAGACTCTGGCGCATTCAGTAACTTCAAACAAACCATACAAGGTAAAGAAGTCAAGCCACTTGATTTTGATAAAATCCTTGAAAAATACGATGCCATTACCCAAGCCATCAGCGATGCCAATGAGGCAGAGGAACAAGACTATCCTCGCCCTATATTCGTCATGCCCGATGTGGTGGGTGACCAAAAGGCGTCTTTGGACCTTATCAAAAAGCACCGCAATTGGATACAGGTTGAAATCAACGGACAATTAAGTCAGCCCCTGATCCCTCTCCAAAAGGGCGCTCTAACGCTTTCCCAAGCCTACAATCAAATCGTTGACGATCTAGGCACAAACAACTTCATCGTTGGCATTCCCTCCAATGAAGAGGCAGTCAGCAAAGATGATCTGGCCAAGTTCCTGCTCGAGTCCAAGCCACAAGAGATTCACTTCTTGGGTGCGGCAGCTGATTCAAAACTGGCTCCGATCATCAAGATTGTTGCTGAGAATTCACCTGACACCAAGGTCACGGCAGATGCCAGCAAAATCAGATCTTCCATCTTAAACGGCATTGCCAAGGGTAAGACTCGCCAACAGGCCATCAACGATGCGCTATTTGAGGCAGAAGATCCTGGTGTGATCCTGCAAAAATTTGGTCCTCAAGGCTTGGTGGATGAATCCAACATCATCGAGGGAGAGGTCAGAGACATCACCAATCAAAAGCTTTTGACCCATGAGGTGAGCAAGCTTTCTGAGGAAGAACTTGGAACGCTTGAGTCTCACTACGATGCTGGAAGAAACACAAGCGAGTTTGTCAGACGCTTGAGTGAAGACATCATCAAGATGACCAACCATGGCATCGATGTCATCGACAAGGCCATTCGCAACATCCTGCAAAAAATTCAAGCTGGCGTATTGGCCGTGGCAATTGTCCTCAATCCCAGCTACATGAGCCCAAGCGCAGTGGTGTTGATGCCCACCAAAACCGTTGAGAGAACGGTGCAGGTCAGGGCCACAGTCCCTGCTGAAGTCAAAGGCATGTCAGAAGGCGCTAAACGGGCCTATGAAGAGCTCCAGCCCACCATGACAGGGGATAAGTACTTCACGATCATTGACAAGCCTACAGCCACTGCATACGTGTTTAATCCTGATGGCAGTTTGGTAACTCAAAGCAAGATCCTTTTGGGTAAGGCTACGGGTGACTTCTATGTTGGCGGTACAGACTTTGTCCAAAACCGCATCACGCCAGCTGGTCTATTCAATCTGACGGCCGAAAAAGGCAACATGAAGGACTACGATGGTAGAACCATCTACACTGTAGGCAATGTAGAAGAGGGCTGGTCTGCCGCCATATTCCACACTGTATATACAAAAGAGAGTGACGGCAAAGCAAGACTGAATGCGCTCACCAAAGAAGGTCCTGCTGATTCACGCTATTCCCATGGCTGTATCAATGGCAAACCTGAGTTGATGCAATCTATCGATAACGTGAAGATGGATCAGTCCAAGATGTTTGTGGTTCCTGATAACCCAGCATTGGTGGATGCGTTCATCCACAACACGGTCCCGAATAAAGATCTGACCCGTGTCACCGTCAAGCCCAAGACCAAAACGGTAACAGAGACTGTGCCCAACGCTACGCAGGTGGCTCGAGCTGATTTGGTAGGGAAAGAGGAAGAGTTCTTCCCCCAAAGAACACAGGCTGAAATCAACAAAGAGCGTCAGAGACTCAAGAAAGAAACATCCGAGAAGAAGTTCTTCAACAACTTCACAAATAACTTGGATGATGAAAATATTGAGAAGATGCGCCAAGACATCAAGAATGAAACAGCTGAGCGTTCCGCCACTGTCAAGCGGTCCTTGACAAAGATGTTGCGTACTCTTGCCAAAGGTGAAGCTGATATCAATACGCAAAGAGCAGCGGCTGAAATGCTGGCTGAGCGCACTGAGACATCTAAGCTCAAGCAACAACTCAAGGCCAGGATCGATAGCCCAGAAGCATTCTTGGCTAGAGCGGACAAAGAACTTCTGATGGCCCAAAGGTATCCTGATAAAAAATATCAGATGTCTGAAGAGGTTTTAGAAGTACTCAAGACCATTTATGCCAAGTATCCAAAAATATTGGATGGCTTGAAACTGAGCATTAAAGAAAGAAAGAGTGGTGCAGCATCTGGTAATTTTGCACCGTTCTCCCGTATCGTTACCCTGTACAAGAACACTTCTGGCGTTACAAATCCTACCACTCTGCGCCATGAGTTGATGCACTCACTCGAGCAGATGATGCCCGATGATGTGTACCAAACCGTGGTCGATAATTGGGCCAAGTCGCTCATCAAGGCAATTGAGAAGTTCAAAGATGACAAGCACAAGAAATACTTTGATGCCGTCATAGACTTTGTCAATCACCCGACCAATGACAATTATCAAAAGGCCATTGACCTTTTGCCTGATTACTCCGTGTATCAGTATCTCAACCCATCTGAGTTTTGGGCGGTCAATGCTGAGAAATTATTCAACCAGAAGTTGGGTGGACGCTGGGAGAACTTCAAACGTGCCATTCAAAAGCTCTTTGAGGCTTTGAAGAGCGTCTTTGGATTTGACAACCGCTATGGCGTCCACAAGGCTTTTGACAAGATTTTCAAGGGTGAGATGGATCGTGGGGCCAGCAAACGCATGCTGGTGGATTATCTCGAGAGAGGTAAGGGCAATGAGTACCAGTTTGCCAACATCGATCAGAAAGCCGCTAATGAGCTCGATAATGAGTTCAAACAGTTTGAGATTCCTCCAACTCGTTACCACGATGACAGCACTTTAAGGGATAGGTTGGCGGCCAGTTGGACCGAAACCAAGCAAGTCTTTGATGACTTCATCGACAATCCAACTGAAGAAGCAATCCGCATGTTGAGCGGATCCTATGACAAGCTGATCCACTTTAGAAACAAGAATGTTTTCTTTGGTACAGGACTTGAGAGCGCTGAGTTCAAGCGTTACAAAGGCCAGCTGGTCAATGATCAGAATGAGGCAATTGCAGTTGTTGCGTTAACCAATGCTTTACATGCCTCCCATGTCATGGGTAACGTGATGATGAATGGTAAGTTGGAATACAACCCCAAGACTCAGATGTTTCAATCTGTGGCTGACGATCATTCCATGAAGAATGTCTTCCAGCTCGAGAGCAAGCTCTACAAGATGTTGGGTAAAGAGACAGGATCAACCCTGATCAATACCTATTTCAACGCCAAGAGAACTCGTAGCATCCAAAATGAGATGCTCAACCGTGATGCAGAGCTCCAAGATGCCGTGGACTCGGGTGAGGATATTGAAACCGCACAACGCAACTACGATGGCATTTTGAAAGCCTACGAGAAAATCCCAAGTTATTTCCTGCAAAAGGATGACGATGGCAATGTGATCAAGCAAGAGATTACCGATCACCGTGGCCATGTTTATGAGCTGGCCGTGGTGGATGACGATGCCGTAGACCAATTCATTTCTAAAGATAAAGAGTTCCCCGAACTCAAAGAGATGATGAAGAACTGGACTGCTGTCAACCACAACATGCTCGATAACATGGCATTTGGTGGCGTGATGAGCCAACGCAGGGCCGAGCACTTGAAAGAAATCAAAGATTATGTGCCATGGTTCCGCCTCCAAGATGATGCTGAAGAGCTCCATGCTCCCTCTGGCAACATCCGTGGCCTTACCAATGTGGGTAAAGAGCGCAAGTTCAAGAAGGGTGAAGTCGATAAAGACATCTATAACGTGGTTGACAACATGACTTACAACGTCATGATGATGGGCCGCAATGCGATGAAGAACTTTGCCGCCTTGAGAATCGCCAAGGAATATGCCACACGCAAACAAAATGGCAAGCTGGCCGTGTTCCCTAAAGAAGGTGTGACTCAAGATGGAGCCATCCGCACCAATATATTGGTGAACGGCAAACGCTTGATCATTGAGTTCAAGGATCCTTTGATTGCTGAGTCTGTGATTGGCATGGAGACTTTAGATATCCCAATGATCGATACACTGGCCAAGCTGGCCCAGTTGCTACGCTACGGCATCACGTTTAACCCTGTTTTCCAAGCCTATCAGGTGTGGAAAGATGCACCCACAGCTGCAGCCATCACTGGGGTTAAACATCCTTTGATCTTTGTAGGCAAGGTCATGGGAAGCTTCTTCAAGGCCCTCAATCCACGTGATCCAGTGGTGCAGATCCTGCACTCCTATGGTATTGGTGCATGGCAAACGTCTGCCAGAACGGCTGAACGTGAGCTCCGCAGGTCCAAAGAGATCGGTAGATACAACTATCAATCCATCATTCCACTCATCCACAAAGCCATTGACCATGTGGCCGATGCGTCTGAGTTGGCCCAGAAACGTGCCATCTATGCCGAGGTTCTAAAAAGAACTGGCAATGAGATGACTGCTGTCTTTCAAGCCAATGCGATCATGGACCACATGAGAAGAGGTAGTGGACGCACCGCCCAGGCTTTGACCAGAACCACTGCGTTCTTGGGAACTGCTGCCAATCAGATTGATTTGCTGGGTAGATCGCTTGTTGGTGGTCAGCTCACAGGTAAGTCAAGAGCCCAAAATGTGGCTAGGTTCTATCAAGCCACTGCCGCATTCACGGCCGCAACACTTTTGTATTGCATGCTCAATGGCGGTGACGATGACTATGAGAAGTTAGATGACCAAACCAAGATTCGTAACTTTGTGATCGGAGACATGAAGATCCCAAGTTATACGTCTTATGCCTTCATCTACAAGGCCATTCCTGAGTTGGTCTACAACTACATCACCAGACTTGGCACGGCCTCAGAAATGGATGCCACACGGCTTAGAAAAGCTTTGACTACTGCGGCCACAGATGCTTTGCTTGGTCCCTCACAGCTGATACCTGGTGGAGTCAAAACGCCTGTAGAGATTGCCCTGAACCATGACTTCTTCACTGGCAGGACCGTGACACCAAAAGGTTTGGAGGGATTGAGTCCTTTCCTCCAATACAACAGCTCTACATCGAACTTGGGTAAGTTGATCAGCTCCTTGACTTTTGGAGGATTGAACCCCATCGAGGCCGATCACTTGGTCAGAGGTTTATTTGGTACGGTTGGCATGATCACCATGGAGTTCAGTGATGTATTCACCAGCGATCATCCAGAGCGCACAGCAAGCCAAAATCCGCTCTTTGGACAGCTTATGATGTCTCCTGTACCCAGAGGTAGGGAAGAGCGTTTTTATGATCTCAAAACCCGTTCTGATGAGTTTTACAAGGACTTTATGCTGCTCAAGGCAAGGCATGATCCACAGGCCGATAAGATCCTGCAAGAGCATGAGGGATTGGTCAAGGCTCATGGCTACGTGACGGCCTTGGAGTCTACGCTCAAGACCATCGATGCCAATATTCGTAGGATTGATGCCTCGAGTGATACGCCAGCTGAAAAGTTGCGTCAGAGAACTGATATGCAACAGAAGAAGAATGAGGCTCTCAAAGACATCAATCAAATGCGATTGAAGGCTGGGTTATAAAAAATAGGGGGCCAACGCCCCCTAAAAACCTCAAAGTCAAGCAACTGCATCTTGACCTGGGAATTCTATCTCAAATTTAACCATTCCCTTGACTTCATCTGAGAATAAAAAGGTAGGACGAAACAATTTATCGTCCACTTTCAGAGCGTCTGCAACACCGTCAAATCCTGCTTTCATACTGGCAATCATGTTGTCAGCATCCCTGTGCCGTTTATCTGGCGGATAGAACGTGATCTTCACAGGAAATCTCCCATCTTTTGGAGCGATGAGCTGTGCCTCCAGCGTCAAAGCCCAGCATATTTCACGGTAAGACTTCTTAAATTTCATCTTTTTTGCCCAATGTAATTTGGCATTTGGAGACAATTCTTTGGGAGGCCAAGGTAAATAAACAGAGTGATTTTTCATAAGTACTTGATTTGATTAGAGATTCTCACTGTTGCGTGTGCAACAGTGACATTTTACAACAGATGAATAAAGATGGGTACAACCTATTGACATGCCTTTCCCTTTTATGAGACACTGAATTCCGATTAACTGCTAGGAAATCAAATGAACTCACCTTACACCACCAAGTCTGGTTTGCAGATTGGTATTCGTCACCGTGAAAATGGTATCAGAATGCCCATCGATGATCCAGACATGATCCGCCTCCAAGAGGCTTTGATCATCACCTCCGAGAATCTGAAACGTCAAAAGAAACACCGCTTGGGTTATTTGGTTTATTTCACTCTCGTTATCTTCACATTCTTATACACCTTTGTATTCCAATGAAACTCACCAACAAATTCAATATACCCCAGACCATTGTCAACGTATTGGAGCGACCCACCTACTCCAAGGGCAAGGCTCACCTGTCTGTGACCCAGCTGATCAATAGCCCCAAGATTGTGGCTTTGTCCAAGAAGTTCGATGACATGATCGAGCAAGACGTATCCGAGATGGTTTGGTCCCTCTTTGGGTCTGCCGTACACAACATCCTCGAGCATGGCAAGGATGACAACCATGTTGTGGAGCAACGCATCCATGCTGAAATCGATGGCTGGAATATCTCTGGCGCTATTGATCTTCAGATTACCAATGAAGGCGGCATCTCCATCAAGGATTACAAAACCACCTCTGTTTGGGCCGTGATGAACGAAAAGATTGAGTGGGAATACCAGCTCAATATCTATGCTTGGCTGGTGGAAAAGGTCAAGAAGATCCCTGTTACAGACCTTGGCATTGTGGCCATCTTGAGGGATTGGAAAGCCAGGGAAGTCGATACCAAAGTGGATTACCCCGAGGCTCCAATCAAAGAAGTGGAGATCAAGCTTTGGCCTTTTGAAGAGCGTGAACGCTTTGTTTCAGAGCGCATTGCCCTTCACAGTGACTTTGACTTTGCCCTCGAGACCGATGGCGATCTGCCTGACTGCACCCCCCAAGAGATGTGGGAAAAGCCAGCCACTTATGCCGTCATGAAGGAGGGCAACGTCAGGGCCAAGTACGTCATGCCAAGCCAGCATGAAGCGGATTTGGCCGTGGAAGAGCTGAAAAAGGATAAGCCCAAAGAGAAATTCTATGTTGAGATTCGCAAAGGTGAGCGAACTCGATGTGCAACCTATTGCCCAGTGTCCACTTGGTGCAATCAATATCAAAACTACTTAAAGGAACAAGTATGAGCGTACATGGAAAACTAATGGCAGTCAGGTGTGACCTGCTGAGAACCAAGCTGGAGAAGTCAGGGCTGAATAAGTTTGCTGGCTACCGTTACTTTGAGCTGGGGGATTTTATGCCAGCGACCATGGATCTATTCCTCAAGCACAAGCTTTGTGGTGTGGTGTCCTTTACCAGCGAATATGCCACGCTACAGATCACAGACATTGACGATGGAACGATGATTGTCATCACCTCTCCCATGGCCACGGCCTCACTCAAGGGAGCCCACGACATCCAAAACCTTGGAGCTGTTGAGAGTTACCAAAGGCGCTACCTTTGGATGACGGCCCTCGAGCTAACAGAGAGTGATCCCATCGACTCAGCTCCACCTGTGGAGAAGAAGCCAGAAGAAAAGCCAGTGATCAAAATTGACTCAGCTCCCAAGAAGATTGTGGGCCAGCCAGGTGAATACCAAATCGTGATCGATCCCATTCCAGAGGGTTCAGACATCACCGAGTGGCTGAATTTGGTCAGAGATTCATCGTACATATTGCTCGACACCTGTGCGAGCCAAGAGGATGTGATGATGATATTTAAGAAGAACAAGGTTCTTTTTGATACCGTCAAAGCAGCGGATGCCATTTTCTTTAAAGAGATGATGGCTAGATTTACAGAAGTGAAAACCAAACTTAAGAAGGATTAAACATGGCCTATGAACAGAAACCAAACACTGGAGCTTTATTTCCAAACATTAAGAAATCGGATAATCATCCTGATTTTCGTGGTGATGTACATCTTGACAAAGCTTTTCTAGAGAACTTGATCACCAAGTCCAAGGGAAACCTCATCAAAATACAGATTGCAGCTTGGAAGAAAGAGTCTTCAGCTGGCAAGAAGTACATGTCTCTCTCAGCCTCGGAGCCTTACGTCAAAGAGTCAGCTGATCCTTGGGAGAATTGATGAAAACCCTTCAGTTCGAAGCCGTTAAAGTTGCCCTCAAACAGGATAAAACTGGCTATGTGCTGACGCTATCTCTGCACCCTGACGAAATCCCAGAGGACCTTTTGAGGGATTTTGTGGGGGCCAGGTATCAATGTGTCATGGTGCGTCTTGCCTCAAACGAGATGCCCATGGACAAACAGGAGGAGTTTGCTGGGGATAGAGCTGTCAGGATTGCTGGCCTACTTGGTAGAGACCCAGAATTTTGGAGGTTTCTTTACTCAGAAGAACAAATCTTTGATGAGGGTGAAGAGCATGCGGTTGAGTACATACGCAATTATTTACACATCCAGAGCAGATCGGATCTGAAAACGAACCGAGAAGCTCAGATTTTATTGGACAGACTATACGGGGAATACGCAGAATGGAAGCAAAGAAACTAATACCTTATTCGGTATACCTTCCAAGGAATCTCTATGACAAGCTCAAAGAGACGGCCAAGGAACGCAAGGCGTCCATCCTGATCAGGGATGCAATCGCCATGATCATTGAGGGTAATGATGCGTACACCAGTGGTTACAACAAAGCCATAAAAGATGCTGCAAAGGTCATTTATGACTGCCAAGAGGCCCAAATGATTGCCATTAAAGGCAAGGACTTGGGTTATATCCTGTCAGAACGAATTGCAGAATTGGAGATCAGATGAGTGAAAAAGATCCAAGTATGGAGCTGGCTTTTGAGATATTTGAGTTGCTCAAAGACAAAGGCCATTTAGAGGCCAACGTGGTCCTATCAGGCGTGGCCGTGGTGCTCAGCACCATTGCAGTTGAGATGGGCATGGAGGAAGAAAAGGCGGTTTATGCATTCACTAAAACCTTTAGAAGTGCTAAATCAAGATTGAAAGCTTTACTTAAAAAGGTGCATTGATGAAAGCATTTCCACACACTTATGACCAAATTATTGATGGTCATGTTGCTACATGCACCAATTATGGAATGGATTTAAGAGACTGGTTTGCTGGTCTTGCATTACAGACTTTTTTAGATAAATATTATCCTGATACTTCTGTTAAAAAGTCTTATGAAGTGGCAGACGCAATGATGAAAGCGAGGGAGAAACATGACTGATGAGGACCGTGAGAACTTCCGCATGCTGGCGTCCATGTTTGCTATGAACGGTTTGCTGGCATTTGGAGGAGCTGCACCACTCTCTATGGTCACCAAT
>Ga0007809_10000236_pt1 | contig 22558 bp, 32 predicted proteins | sample CryBogCBE02Aug07_FD_60383 | JGI IMG/M metagenome (GOLD analysis project Ga0007809, IMG submission 60383) | Freshwater microbial communities from Crystal Bog, Wisconsin, USA - CBE02Aug07 | ecosystem: Environmental > Aquatic > Freshwater > Lake | place: Crystal Bog, Wisconsin, USA | collected...
ACTCCCAGGACTGAACGCATTGTTCGGATTAGAATATGCACGCTACGGCGAAGAGCATAAAGAAATCTACGAAACAGAGACATCTGAGCGTTCATTTGAAGAGGAAACAAAACTGTCTGGCTTCTCAGCAGCACCAGTCAAAAACGAAGGCTCCGCTATCGCTTATGACAATGCTCAAGAGGCATGGACAACCCGCTATAACCACGAAACCATTGCTCTTGGTTTCTCAATCACTGAAGAAGCGATTGAAGATAACTTGTACGACAGCTTGTCTGCTCGTTACACAAAGGGCTTGGCTCGTGCGATGGCATATACCAAACAAGTTAAAGCAGCAGCCGTATTAAACAACGGTTTCTCTGGCGCTTATGTTGGTGGTGATGGCGTTTCCCTCTTCTCTACTGCTCACCCATTGGTGAACGGCGGCACAAACGCAAACACAACATCTACTCCTGCTGATTTGAACGAAACAGCTCTTGAAAACGCTGTTATTCAGATCGCTGCATGGACAGATGAGCGTGGTTTGTTGATTGCTGCCAAGCCTAAGAAGTTGATTGTTCCACCAGCATTACAGTTCGTTGCAACCCGTTTGCTCGAAACTAAATTGCGTGTTGGTACAAATAACAACGATATTAGCGCAATTGAGAACAATGGTACTGTGTCCGAAGGGTACACAATTAACCACTTCTTGACTGCAACTAATGCGTGGTTCTTAACAACAGACGTACCTAACGGTCTCAAGCATTTCGTTCGTACACCGCTGCAAAACAGCATGGACGGCGACTTTGACACCGGTAACGTCCGTTACAAGGCTCGTGAGCGTTATAGTTTCGGTTGGTCCGATCCACTCGGAATCTACGGTAACTATTAATCGGATTGGGAGTTTCCCGGTCGGTGGCCCTTCGGGGCCATTTTTTTTGTTTAAACGCTTGACAAATCGTGTAAACAGTGTATATTACATTTATCTGGGAATTCAACCTTGTTGCCACTGGCCCAGCAGACGATGCAACGATTAACAAGGTATCTTTTGCATAAGGAAACTTATCATGGCACGCAGTACATTTGAAGGCCCAATCCTATCGGGCGATAACCGTTTTGGACCACAACGTGATGTTGGACCCGTATTGTTATCACAACAATGCTTTTTAGATTTTTCTGTTACAACACCTGGAACCGCCGGATATGGTGGAGCTTCTGGACAGTTTGTTACAGCTAACACTCTTCCCAACTCAATAGCAACTATTTACTCTCCACAGGCGGGTGTATTTAGCAACACAGGCCCAACAGCGGCAACAGCCCCTACTGCTGATGCTACAGGTACAAACTACCGGGGCGCAGTATTCTTACTGCCTTACCAGTCTTATATTCAGAACATTTACATTGATAACATTGTTCAACCTACAGACGGAACACACGCAGTAACATCTATTCAGCCATACATTGCAAACAACTTTGTAACAACTGGCGGTACATATGGTACTGTCGCAGCGATTACAGGTTCAAGCATTGGTCGTTCAACAGCGACATTTACTGCCGCTCAATATGTTAATGCTCAGTCTACATTGCAAGATGTACAAAACTTACAACCTGGTCAGCAACCTACATGGTTCTCTCAAGTTGTTGTTAACTTGGCAATGACTGTTTCAAGCTTAACTTCAGTTAACGCTGGAAAGATTAACATTATTGTTCAGTACGTACAGACAGATCCAACAGTTAACGTTGGTAATGCCACAACCTACCCATACGGTAACTACGATTAATAGCTAGGGGGCAATTAGCCCCCTTTCTTTAAAGTTTTCAAAGGGTAATCATGGGACTGAATCTATTTAATTTCTTTTCTGGTACTAATTCCAACAATATTGGTACTAATCTTTCCCAAACTGGCGGCATGGGCAATCAAACTCCCACTACTGCATGGCAAGGAATTGACGGATCTGCACAGGTCACAATGCCACAGCGTTTACGCGATGTTGTTGGTAAGTTAAAAGTAAGTCAATCTCAAAACATTTACGATGCTGACTTTGAATATGGTATCCAACCACTTCGTTGGGAAAACTTTATTCAAACAAATCAAACAACGCCGACTGCATCCATAGTTCAAAATCCTGGTCTTGGTGGCGTAAGTATGACCATCAGTGCTGCAAATGATATTACGGTTAGACAATCTCGTCCGTATCATAGGTATCAGCCTGGTAAGACTTTTTACATGGCATCCAATGTTAACTTTGGTGGAACTAATGCAAACCAGTTTCAACGTTGTGGAATATTTGATGATTCAAACGGCATATTCTTTATGCAGTCCGGGGCGGCTACTACAGACAATCCATATGGAATGAGTGTTGTAATTCGCTCTGACTCTGGCGGAGTTCCTGTAGATACCATCATTCCAGTCACAGCTTGGAACGGAAGCAAAAATATTATCAATGCACTTAACTGGAATTTGGTGCAAATGGTATGGATGGAATTTGCCTGGTACGGCGCTGGAGCACTTCGTTGGGGTGTAGTTATCAACGGAGAGCCTTGGATACTTCACCAGGTTGGAGTTGGTAATGGCGTTATTTTGGGTAACAACCAAACTAAACCTTGGAGCCGTACAGGTAACTTACCTGTTCGCTATGAGCAAAGAAATAATGCAAGTGGTGCAACATCTTCTGTTATGACCCACTACGGAGTTTCTGTACTTATTGAGGGCGGAATAGATAGGCAGCGTGGATTTACCTATTCATATGGTATGTCACCAGCCTCTCCAACACGCGCAATAGCTTCTGTGTCTGCAACTGTTCCAACAGTACGTTATCCTGTTATGTCTTTCAGAATGAGACAAATGGGACAGGTATCTCAAGATCAAAGTTATAACTATAACAATGCCGGTCTAGCTTCGATTGCATCTGCTAACGCAGTTGCATCTGGTACAACAACTACCCTTGTAGCGGGTACTGGGGCTTATACAGCCAATGCTTATGTTGGTCGTATGTTGTCTTACAACCCTGTTCCAGGTGGAGCTGGTAACTTTGCATCTGCAGCAGTTGTTTCTAATGCTACTGCTACAGTGTTTGGTATATCTGGTACTACATTGACAATTAGTGGAACAATCACCAATACCTTTTATATTGGAATGACCCTTAGTGGCACAAGCGTAACAGCAGGTACTATTATTACTGGTCAGCAATCTGGTCCTAATGGCGGAGCGGGTGTTTACACTGTTAGCATTTCTCAGAACGTGGCTTCAGCTACATCTACATTGACTGGTTCTGGTGCTGCTGTAACTTTAACATTTACTGCTGCTCATAACCTGACTGCTGGTGGACCTACAACAACAGCCCCTCAAGCTGGAGATGTATTAACTTTATCAGGGTTTACCACTACAGGCACAGTACAAATCAATGGTTTTTATCCTGTAATTTCTGTTCCATCAGCAACTACAGTGGTGATTAACGTTGGGTACGGTATAACAACCGCACAGATTGGAACAATCACAATTGGATCTGTTGTAGCGGCGTATACGGCTCGTATTACATCAAACACAACAACTACTCTCACATTCCAAGATATCGTGACTGGCGGCGCTTTAGCAAATGCTCCAACAGCAGGATGTACTTATTCAATTGGTTTGTTAGATCGCGGTCAGTTATTGCCGCAGACCATGTTGATATCATCTGATGTGATCTGTATTGTGGAGTTGATAGCCTCTACACCAACTGCTGAGATTGGTTTGAACGGTGCTAACTTCCAATCTCTTAGCTCACTTGGTTCATACAACTCATTTGCTCAACGTGATGTATCTGCAACTGCCATGTCAGGCGGGGAAGTGGTTTACGCCTTTACTTCTCCAGCAAGTGGAACGGCGGGTGTTGGAACATTACAGCAGATTGATTTGTCTTTCTTCTTCCCTGTTCTCACAAGTATTAAAGGCAACGTACCAGACGTTTTAACTTTAGCCGTAACGGTTCCAGTTAACAAAACATCTAACGTTGGAGTTAACATCATCTGTCAAGAGGCAATGGCATAACATGGCAAAGACCCCAGCTTGGCAACGCAAAGAGGGCAAAAGCCCAACAGGCGGTTTAAACGCAAAGGGTAGAGCTTCTGCAAAGAAAGAAGGGATGAATCTTAAACCTCCCCAGCCACAAGGCGGGTCAAGGAAAGATTCATTCTGTGCCAGGATGGAAGGCATGAAGAGCAAGCTTACATCTGAAAAGACGGCAAAAGATCCTGACAGTCGTATCAACAAAAGTTTAAAGAAGTGGAAGTGCTAATATGAACGGACATGACATAAAAGAAATGGCAGATGGGGCGGCTATTACAACAACTTTTTTTGGAGCAATGGGCTGGATAGAACCTGCCGTGGTTTTTGTTACCAGCATTTGCTCTTTGGTTTACCTAATTATTAGAATTTGGGAAACTGATACTATTCAAAAATTGGTAAAGAAAAATGCCTAGTTCTAGCAAAGCCCAACACAACATGATGGCAGCAGTAGCTCATGATCCAGCTTTTGCTAAGAAAATGGGTATTCCTCAATCAGTTGGTAAAGATTTTAGTGAAGCTGATAAGGGCATGAAATTTAGTGGCGGCACTAAATCGAGAGCTGATTCGCAAGCCGTGAACCAGCCAAAAACTCAACATGGTAGCGAGGAACTTTTTAAAAAAGGTGGATTTATGAAAAAGATGGCTAAAGGCGGAATGAGTGAAACAATGGGTCCAAGAGGCATGTCCGAGGACGTGGAAAAAGGATCAAACAAAAAGAAACCTCATGGTGAGCACGGCATTGAAAAACGCGGTGCAACTAGAGCTATGATGCCTAAAATGAAAGGTAATGACATTGGGACTGGACCTGAAGTCAATACCATGAAGAAAGGCGGAAAAGTGAAGAAGTACGCTAAGGGTGGATTTGTTTACGGTGAGCCAATGGAGCCTGTAACAGCGGGTGGAAAGAAGGGTCGCGGTGAGCATTCTATTCAGCAAAAGGGTTTAACCAAAGGTAAATACTGTTAAGGAGATAGATATGAAACAAGGTATGGATCATCCACCACTCATGAAAGAGTCTAGCCCACCACACACTCACAATGTGCATATGGTTGAAAAACTGTACGGCGGGGACGGACATGTACACCACCACAAAATGTATGGTCAGCACGCAGCAGGTCATATGAAAGAGCATGAGAAAGTAGAAGAGCTCTGTGGCGGCGGAATGGCACATAAGAAATAAGGAGCCATCATGGCATCTTCACAGAATCTTGCTGGGTTAGCAGCTTTAGCTGCGCTTGGAGCTGGTGTTTACACGCAAAGGCAAAAGGATCAGGCTGCTCAGTCTAGTCCAAGCGCAAATCCAAACACAAATCCGAACATAAATCCAAACATTGCCAATCTTCCTTTGGATGATCCAATGTTCAACGATTATGAGCAAACCAACTCACAGGTTGGCTCTGCTGGGACTAGGACTATTCCAGGTCCAGGTGGAAGCTATATCAGTAAACCAATCCCAGATCAAACTTCTGTGGCTCCCCGAGCAAGACCTGTATCACGTCCTGTTGCCCGTGTTGCAAGCGCCCCTGTTGCACAAGGTAGCGCTTTAGGACAAGCTAATTTAGCTGAGATGAAAAGGCAGCAAAATCTTGCGGATATTCAACGTGATCTTGAGCAAGATAGAAGTCCACAAGAAGATGCTCAATTGGCTGCTTTGCGTGAATCTAGAAGTAAAAAAGAACCATCTAGAGATCAAAAAACAAGAGCTGCCTTAGATAGATCTAATCAACTTCAAGAAGAATATCAAAAGGAAAAAATTCGCAAAGCTAATGCAGAATGGGATAACCCAGAAAGATATAAGCTTGACATGAACTCAGACAAGCCTTATAAAAAAGGTGGAGCGGTTAAGAAAATGGCTAGTGGTGGAATGACCAGCAAGACAATGAATAACGCTTCAAAACGCGGAGATGGAATTGCTTCTAAAGGCAGAACTAAGGGAAGGTTTGTATGATGGCAAGTCGCGGCATGGGAGCAATCAGATCATCTAAGATGCCAAGTGGTAAAGAAAAACCACGCCGCGATGATACAGACTTTACCGAGTACAAAGAAGGCGGACATGTTGGACTTTATGCCAATATCCATGCAAAGCAAAAAAGGATAGCCAACGGTTCAGGTGAGAAGATGAGAAAACCTGGCGCTAAAGGCGCACCAACCAAACAAGATTTTATTCAATCAGCCAAGACAAGGAAATCAAAATGAGCTTACTTACAAACTTAGAAGAACACGCAGAGCATTTGCTTGCTTTAGTTGAGCACATGATTCAAGTGCAACTTAACTCTCACGGAGTTGTTAGCGAAGCAACCCAAAAGATTCGTGATGTATTGGATGCCCATGTTAACTCTAATGAGACTGTTTCTGCTCCCGCCGCTGTGGATGTTGTTGTGGATAATACACCTGCTCCAGCTCCTGTGGATGCTCCTGATTCACATGAAGAGACAGTGGTGGTAGAACCTTCTATAGTGAGCTAATACATGGCACAAACTTCCGGAACCGCAACGTTTAACCTCCAACTCACCGAGTTATGTGAGGAGGCGTTTGAGCGTGCGGGTCAGGAAATGCGTTCTGGTTATGACTTAAGAACAGCCAGGCGCAGTTTAAACATCATGTTTGCAGACTGGGCTAACCGTGGTATTAACATGTGGACAATAGACCAAGGTACTATCACCTTAACTCCAGGTCTAAACACATATGCTTTACCGCTCGATACTATAGATCTTTTGGATCACGTTATCAGGACTCAGTCAAACAATACGTCTAATCAGGCAGACCTGACCATTACACGTATTAGTGTTTCTACCTATGCTACGCTTCCCAATAAACTTCAACAAGCCAGACCTATCCAGGTTTGGATACAGCGTTTAAACGGGCAAAACTTACCCACAGGTTATACAGTCGCAAGTTCCGTAGCATCAACAGACACAACAATTACCTTATCTTCCACGGTTGGAATGCCATCCACTGGGTTTGTGCTTATCGACAGTGAGACGATATGGTATCAATATATTAACGGGAATGTCCTCTCAGGATGCTTCCGTGGACAAAACAATACGACTGCGGCTATCCATTCAGTTGGAGCGGCGGTCAGTCAGCAAAGCTTACCCGCCATCACAGTTTGGCCTACACCTGATAACTCTCAGCAGTACCAATTTGTATACTGGAGACTGCGCCGCACAGAAGATGCTGGAGGTGGTGTAAACGTCATGGATGTACCGTTCAGGTTTATTCCTTGTATGGCGGCTGGTCTTGCGTATTACTTATCGACTAAGTTACCCAATGCTTTGCCAAGAATTCAAATGTTAAAGCAACAGTATGATGAGGCATGGGATTTGGCTGCCTATGAGGACCATGAGAAAGCTGCCGTAAGGTTTGTTCCAAGACAGCAATTCCTTGGCACTGGTGCTTAATGGGAAACAGATTTGCTTCTGGCAAATATGCAATTGCAGAATGTGACAGGTGTTCGTTTAGGTTTAAACTGACTCAACTGCGCCGAGAAGTTGTCAAGACAAAGAACTACGAACTGTTGGTTTGTAATCGTTGTTGGGATCCAGATCATCCTCAGCTTATGTTGGGTATGTATCCAGTTGACGATCCTCAAGGGCTTAGAAATCCTAGACCTGACCGCAGTTATGTAAATTCGGGGAACAGTGGATTGCAGATCGACAAAGCAAACACCAATGACACAACCGTCTTAGGAACAGGAACAAACGAAGGCGGAAGCAGAATATTCCAATGGGGATGGAACCCAGTTGGAGGGGCTGTAAATTTCGATAGAAAGCTAACTCCTAACGTTTTAGCTTTGACTGTTAAGATAGGGCAAGTTACAATTTCAACAACGTAGGAGTAGAAAATGGCTAAGAAAGAAATGAAAGATGATGACATGGCTCAAGATAAAGCCATGATCAAGAAGGCTTTTAAAGAGCACGATGCTCAAGAACACCCAGGTAAACACACCAAGCTTGCTCTTAAAAAGGGCGGTATGTCTATGAAGAAGATGGCTAAAGGTGGCGTTACATCTATGGGCGAAAAAGGCATGGGTCGTAACATGGCACGCATTGCTAACCAAAGAGGCAAATAATGGCTAAGAATCCAGCTCCTACAAAAAAAGACAGCCCAGCCATTCGCACTGGCAAAGCTCCATTTAACAAACCTGCATCTGATTATGCTAAACCACATGACATGAACAACAAGCCTGTCAGCGGTGAAATTCCTTTTCAGGAATATGCATCTAACAAAGCTGCTGACAAAGCAGAGTTGAAAGATCCAGTACCTAATGGTGTAAGTTATGCTGTTACCAGAGAACCTAAAACCAGTGGCATTAAGATGCGCGGAGCAGGTGCAGCAGAGCGTGGCTTTATGTCTAGGGGTCCCCAAGCGTGACCTACACGGAACTTATAACTGCGATCCAGTCGTATACTGAGAATCAGTTCCCTGCTGTTTATTTGGCAGACGGAACAACTGAGTCTACGACTACTCAGCTTAATCGTTTTATCGAACAAGCTGAACAACGCATTTATAACGACATTCAGTTTCCAAGTCTTAGGGCAAACGTTACGGGCGTACTGACCGCAGGTAATTCTTACCTGTCTTGCCCGGCAGATTTCTTATCTGTTTACTCTATAGCTGTTTACCCAACAAGTGGAACAAGCGCTAATACGTATACGTACTTGATTAACAAAGATGTTAACTTCATACGCGAAGCGTTTCCCACATCCAGTAATTCAGCAAATTACGCACAGCCCCAGTATTACGCATTATTTGGACCTCAGTACAACAATAATACTTTGCTTAGTTTTATGCTTGGCCCAACACCTGACCAGGCTTACGGCGTAGAGCTTCACTATTATTATTATCCGCCTACAATTATCCAAGGCGCAATCACTGCCGCAACAATATCAACGGGCGGGACAGGATACACAGCAGGTACATATTACGATGTACCAGTAACAGGCGGGAATGGAAATTCAGCAGTAGCAACAATAACAGTATCCTCTGGCGGAGTGGTGACAGGAATCACCATTGTCAGTGGAGGAGCTTACTACGTGGTTGGAGATACGATTACAGTGTCTTCATCTTACATTGGAAGCAGCGGAACTAACTTTGCAGCCACGGTTACCACAGTCAGTAATTCATCAGGAATTACATGGCTCGGGGACAGCTACGATGCAGTTCTTCTTTATGGATGCTTGGTAGAAGCTTATACATACATGAAGGGTGAGGCAGATATGCTTACCCTTTACAACACAAAATATGCTGAAGCATTAGCACAAGCTAAACGTCTTGGTGATGGCCTTGAAAGGCAAGACAGTTATAGAAGTGGTCAATATAGACAGGCTGTTACATGAAAACATGTACTAAATGCAAACAAGAAAAACCTTTTGATTTTTATCATAAAGGCAATGCCAAAGGTGGTTATCGCACGTGGTGCAAAGCTTGCGTAGCTGAGTACAAAAAACAATACAAAATAACTAATGCCGACAAAATTAAACAAGTTCAACAAGCATATGATACGGTTCAAAACCCTTTGCGTAAGCAATACTTTCAGCAACGCTATGTTAAAAACAAACAACACATTCTTTCTGTAAATAGTGCTTATATAAAAGCAAACCCACATAAAAATGCATGTAAAGAAGCAAAACGTCGTACAGCAAAACTTCAAAGAACTCCTAATTGGCTAATCCAAGACGATTATTGGATGATAGAACAAGCATATGAACTAGCTGCGTTACGTACTAAAATGTTTGGTTTTAGTTGGCATGTAGACCATATAATCCCACTTCAAGGTAAAAAAGTTTCTGGTTTGCACGTACCACATAATTTACAAGTTATTCCTGCAAAAGTAAACTTAAGTAAACATAACAATTTTGAGGTGGTATTTTGAGTTTTACAGGAAACTGGGCATGTGATGTATTCAAGACTGGAATGCTGTCTGGGGTGTATAACTTTGCAACCGGGCAGACATTCTATATTGCTCTTTATACAAACGCAGCAACGCTCAATGAATTGACAACTACGTATACATCTTTAGGTGAGACAACAGGCTCAGGTTACACCGCCGGGGGACAGTTGTTAACTGTATCGCAAACGCCTACAACGGGATCTAACGCACAGCTAAATGCCAATAACCCAGCCTATCTTAATTTTGCAAATGCAACATGGAATGGAGCTTTAACTGCTCGGGGCGCATTGATTTATTTGAAAAATGGAACAACAAACCCAGCGGTATGTGTTCTTGATTTTGGATCAGACAAAACTTCAGGTAATACTTTTACCGTACAATTTCCGCCAGTGGGTCCTACTTCATCAATTATTACTATTTCATAGGGAAACATCATGAGTAATGAGATTTCAATCATAGGAGACGTAGTAGATGCTACGGTCACCAGAGGCGCGGGGCAGACAGAACTGTTTGGTCTGCAAGGCATATATAAAGCTGAGTGCTATGACGCACAGGGCAATCTTAAGTGGTCTGACCATATTGAGAACCTAACCACAAACGTGGGTCGTCAGAACTTGCTGAACTTTTACTTTATTTCTCCCTCGGCTACAAATGCAATTTACATGGGACTAATGGGTACAGGCTCACCTTCTTATTCAGATACACAAGCCAGTCATGCAAGCTGGTTGGAAGTTGGAGGCGCTAACGCTCCTACATATTCTGGTACAAGAAAGACACCAAGTTTTACAACACCTACCACAGCTAACCCCTCTGTTTTGGTAACTTCTGCTGCGGTTGTGTTTAGCATGACTGGATCAGGAACTGTTGCGGGTGCGTTCATTAACGTGGGCGGTTCATCTACAATTGATAACACAACAGGTATTTTATTCAGCGCAGGAGATTTTTCTGCGGGTTCTAAGACAGTATCGTCAGGCGACACAATAAATGTATCGTACTCGTTGTCAGCCTCGGGTTAATAAATGGCTCTAGTTCTGTCGGATCGTGTCCAGGAGACATCCACTACAAGTGGTACGGGTACTCTCACCCTAAATGGTGCGGTCAATGGATACCAATCTTTTGCCAATGGCGTTGGCAACGGGAACACTTGTTACTATACGATTTACGATACAGTTGCGTATACATGGGAAGTTGGGATTGGTACTTATACTACGTCAGGCAGTACGTTAACGCGTACGACTGTTCTTTCTAATTCATCACAGACTACTTCGCTGATTAACTTTGCGGGTAACTTGATGAACGTGTGGGTGGACTATCCCGCAGAAAAAGCCATATACCAAGATGCAAGCGGAAATACCTATGTACCCAGCCTGGGAGGAACTACACCATCTACAGGTACGTTTACTACTATTACAGGACAGACTGAAACTTTAAAGGGTACTGGTGAGAATTTATTTACTTATTCAACATCATTAACAAATGGTGCATGGCCTCCATCTAATATAACTTTTACAACTGGTCAAACAGACCCTTTTGGTGGAACTAATGCTGTTTTGGCTAATGATGGTACGGCAACTGGTACGCACCAAATATTCCAAGGTGTTGTAACAACTACGCAAGCCTATACTTTTAGTATTTATGCAAAAGTAGGCACATCAAATTATATTGGTATATATTCAAATTCAGCATCTAGAGGTGCTATTTTTAATGTTTCAACAGGCGCATTTTCAGCAAATATTGGAGGCGCACCAACATCATATTCAATTACTAATGCTGGAAATAGTTGGTATAGAGTTTCAATAACATTTACGGGAGTTTCTGGAACTGATTACCCAATCGTGTATATGTCCGAAAATGGGACAACTACAAGTTTTACTGGAACTAGCCAAACTGTTTATATTTCATCTCCTCAATTTGAAATTGGCAATACTTTAAATACTTATGTACCGACAACTTCTGCCGCAGTATACGGAACACCTACACTTTCATTTAGCGGTGTATCAACAATAGGTTTACAGAACGATGGTTCTCTATTTGTACAACCCGCAGGAACAGGAGCATTACAAGCACAACAGACTACATCTAGTGCTACAGGTGGTAATGCTAGGGGTGCTAATGCAGTTGATTGGCAGACTAGTAGAGGTAGTGCAACACAAGTATCAAGTGGTCAACAATCAATAGTTGTTGGTGGATACGGAAATACAACTTCTCAACCTTATGGAGTTACTGTTGGAGGTTATACAAACAACAATGTAGGATATGCTGGATCTATATTAGGTGGTGTTAATAATCAAAATCAAGCATACTATAATACTGTAGTTGGTGGGCAACTTAATTATGTAAATGGTTTATATTCATTTATTGGTGGTGGTTACTCAAATGGTTCTGCAACTCAAGTTGGTTACTACAACTTTATAGGTGGTGGTCAATCCAATACGGGAACTTTAACGGCAGCAGTTACCACTCAAGCCACATCCACAATTACATCTGGTTCAACGGCAGTAACATTAAGTGGTTCAAACGCATCTATCAAAGTTGGTCAGTTTATATCAGGAACACCAATAGCAAATAACACTTATGTAGCCGCAATATCAGGTACTTCTTTAACCCTATCTCAAAACGCTACATCTTCAACAAACGCTACTCTCTCCTTTTACACACCTCATGGAGTAGTAGTAGGAGGAGGAAATAACCAAGCAACAGGAGCGTATAGCTTTATTGGTGGTGGTGGTGATGCAGGAACTAGCGCAAACAGAAACGTAGCATCTGGGGATTGGGGTGTAGTTGTAGGGGGAAATAAAAATTCTACAGGAAGTGGTTTATATAACTTTATTGGTGGAGGTCAAACTAATACAATCACAGCATCAACAACAGCAACTATTGTTGGTGGAGGTACTAATTCTGTTGCTGGATATGGTGGCTTTGTTGGTGGTGGTTATAGTAATTCTGCAAGTGGTCCTTATTCAGTAGTGGTTGGCGGTCAAGGTGGTACAACTAGAAGTATTGCTGGAGCTTTCAATTTTGCATCTAATTTCCTTACTAGATTTGGTGATGCACAAATGGGTTTTTATGTGTTGGGAGTGCAAACAACTGATGCAACTTCAGTTGTATTAACAACAACTTATAGCGCTGCTTCATCAACAAACCAAGTAATACTACCTAACAACTCAGCATATTCATTTAGAGCAACCATAATTGCGGGAGTTACTGGGGCAGGAAATACGGCATCTTGGATTCTTCAAGGTGCAATCAAACGTGGTTCTGGAGTTGGAACAACCGCAATAGTTGGAACAGTAAACTCAATACTATTAGCTCAAGACTCAGGCGCATCTACTTGGGCAGTTTCAGCAACGGCAGATACAACCAATGGTGGTTTAGCAATTACAGTTACTGGACAAGCCGCAACTACAATTAGATGGGTTTGCAAGGTAGAGACAACAGAAATGACTTTTTAACGGAGAAAATCATGGCATTAAAACTTAACCTTTCATCAACTCAATTTGGCGCAGCAGCACCAGAGGCTTACGCTAGAGTAACAAACTTTTTTGGTAACAAAGACAACATTCAGGTACAGGTATCTGTGCATTTCTCAAAGGATGCTAGAGATTCAAATCTAAGCCCTGTAAGAGAAGATGCGCACTACATTGGTCTTGCAGACTTAGCAGGTAAAGGCGAACTCATGCCTGCAATATATGAAGTCTTAAAGACAATGGCTCCATACCAAGGCGCAACAGACGTTTAAGTGTGTTTGGGCTAAATGCATTTGCCCAGTCCCCATTTAATGATCTGGGTGTACTTACTCAAATACTGAGTTTATCGGTAAGTGAATCCACGACCCTGTCGGACGCGGAAGCAGCAAATGCAGCATTTTATAACCCGCTATCCGAGACCTTTGCGTTGTCTGAGGCGGAGAACTCACAATTTAATTTCTATGAGAACGTAACTGAAACCCAGTCTTTTAGTGATGCAGAATCTGCAACTTGGTATGCCCTAGCACAAACAGATGAGGCGTTTACGCTTACAGACGCGGAGTCTGCAACACAAGGATTTCCAACATCTACATCGGAGGCTTTTACTCTAGCGGATACGGAGTCCACAAACGCCAACTTTGCCTCAAGCACAACCGAAGCCTTTACACTAACCGACGCAGAATCAGCCACACAAAACTTCCCAACCACCACGGCAGAAACGTTCAGTCTTAGCGATACAGAGACAAATACCCAAGGATATGCGGTAAATACCAGCGAGAGCATTACTTTAACGGACGCAGAAACAGTAGTTGTTTATTTCCTTGGATCTACCAGCGAAACTTTTACCGTTAGAGATGTTGTATCCGCCATAGGTAACTATGTGCCGACTGTTGCAGAATCCACAACATTTACAGATACTGAGTCTGGAATCAGAGGGCAGTTTGCCACTACGGCAGAGGCATTTAGCCTAGCCGAGACCGAAGCGTCCAACGCTAATTTTGTTGGCGCTACTGCGGAGACCATGACCTTGACGGATACTGTGACGGCAATAGGTATTTATGTGCCTGTGGTCAGTGAGTTGATAGTGTTTGTAGACTCGACAATAGCTCGTGGATGGTTTAAAATAAACGACAGTCAAACCCCATCATGGGGTAATATTAACGATTCACAAAGCGTAACGTGGGCAGCGGTTAACAATGCGCAGACTTCAACTTGGACGGCTATTAACGACACAAACTCACCAAATTGGACAGGTATTGCAGATACAAATACACCAAATTGGACACAAGTAAATAACTCGCAATAAGGACAAGAAATGGCAGCAGATTCACCCTCCCCGTTACTACGCTTAAACCTTATGGGCACTGGCAATGATGCCGGTAGCTGGGGTATAAACACAAATAACAATCTTCAAATTGTTTTAGAAAACGCAATTGCCGGATACCAAGCCGTGTCAATTACAAGTGCATCTCAAGCACTTACTGCAAGTAATAGTTCTTCTATAGATCAGGCACGTGCAGCGCTTTTAAAAATCACAGGATCAACGGGAACAGCAACGCTGTATGCACCGCCAGTATCTAAACAGTATGTTATTTACAACACTCTTTCTGGTAACTTAACGCTCAGCAATGCCACAGCAAATAACGGTACAACGGCAACAGGCGGATCAACAGTTGTAATACCCACAGGAACTATCGTTACTGTTTGGTCAGACGGTACAAACTTCTTTTCACAAAATACATTCTTGCCTGGTACAGTGGCGCTTGGTAACCCCTTAGCCGCGTCTAGCGGAGGTACTGGAGTAAACAACGGTTCAAGCACAATTACCACTGCAGGTAATGTAACTTTTGCGGGTGCTTTTGCAAGAACAGAAACCATAACAGGCGCAACAAACGTTACATTACCAACATCGGGAACGCTAGTAAGTAGCGTAACACCTTTGTCAGGCGCGGTAACAGGAACACCCTCAAGTTCTACATTTATACGTGGAGACGGCGTTTGGGCTTCTGGAATTTCTGGACCTACCGGACCTACAGGTCCTACCGGACCTACAGGTCCTACCGGACCTACCGGACCTACCGGTGCTCCTGGACCAACCGGATCAACAGGATCTCCAGGACCTACTGGACCTACGGGTTCTCCTGGTGGAACAGGACCAACGGGACCAACGGGACCAACAGGCGCACCAGGGACGGGTGTAGGTGTATCATTTAATTCTGTTTACAGCTATGTTGTAGGACAAACTATTACTACTTTTGGTTCTACTACTACAATTTCTGGCGGGGCAATAGCAGCATATTCTTCTTTTAGTTCCATTTACAATTGTTGCGTCTATCAAATAAGTCCTGGGGGATTCACTAGTTTAAGTGGGTCTTGGTTGTTTATGGGGGACGCCGGGAACAGAGCGTTGTTTATTAGATATGCATAAAAAGGAAAATCATGTTAACAGTTTTATCAATAAAAAATCCAGTTTATACTAACGCAGAAGGAACAAACATTGACTGTGTAATTCAATTTGCGGAGTTTGCGAACAATCCACTTTTTGCTAATTCGCCTTTTCACGCAACAGCCGATGATCCAGAAACTCATGGGCAAGAAATTTATGCGGATTTGAAAGCGGGTAAATACGGACCGATTGCTGAATATGTTCCTCCTGTTGTAGTCCCTAAAGATAATCAACCAAGAACAACTGGAACAACACCTGCATAATGGTTGAATATAAACCTTACCCAAACTCAACGCCAGAATTTAAAATGGTGGAAAAAGAAGATGGGACTACGCAAATGATGGTTAGGTATATAAACTCGACTATGGGTTATGTAGGTATGTGGATGCCTGTAAAAACGGAAAAAGAAAATGGTTAAGATTGTTAGCCCACAACACCAATTTACTTACGAATCGGCGCAGATAAATGTGTATCATGCAAATAAAGGCGAAGGATTACCTAAACACGCACATGAGTATGCCCATGCTACTGTTTGCCACAATGGTTCATGTTTAGTAAGTTTAGAAGGTAGAAGTCATACAATAAATAAAAATTCTCAGCCGCTTAATTTACCTGCTGGTGATTGGCATGAGATTGAAGCTTTAGAAGATGATACAGTTTTTGTTAATATATTTGCTGAAGGAAAGCATTAATGTCACATCTGCCCATTTGGTATTTAGGTCAAGCGCCTATAGAAGATTGCGATAGGGCGTTTAGTGAGTATATGGAACTTCCCACTAGAGATGCATCAATGGGTAAGAATTCAGAAAACACTGATCACACACAAAGAAATACAACAGTCAGATTTTCAGATAAGCTTAATTGGTTTGGGCATATGATGTATAAATATGCGCTTTTGGCAAACGTGGATTGTAACTGGGGCTGGGAAGTTGATAACCATGAAGCTGTGCAATTTGCAGAGTACGGTATCAATCAAAAATATAATTGGCATGTTGATAATTTCCCTTTATCAGGTGCGCCTACAGATCGAAAAATTACGGTTATTTGTTTAATGAATGATCCTAGCGAGTTTGAAGGAGGCGAATTACAAATACGTCTTTACGGTGAATTCACGCCAGAACTTAAAAAAGGTTCGCTTATCGCTTTTTCTTCTGTGCTAGAACACAGAGTTACACCAGTCACAAAAGGTGTAAGGTATTCTGCAACAATGTGGTTATCAGGACCAAGGTTTAGGTAATGGAACCCATAAGCATTTGTCTAGGCGTGCTCTCTGCTGTAAAGCAGGGCGTGGCTCTGTATAAAGAATACAAGTCTGTCGGCAAAGAAGCTTATGGAGTAATGCAGGAAATTTCTACAGGGCTTGGCACGTTCTTTGAACACCAAGAAAAAGCGCAACAAGAAATAAAAGAAAAAGAAAAGAACCCGCCAAAAGGTAAATCTATTCAGGCGCAAGCTTTAGAAAATGTGCTTGCCAGAAAACGACTGCAACAAGCTGAGTACGATCTGCGCCAAACATTGATTTACGATACGCCCCCAGAACTGGGCGCTATTTGGGAAGAGTTTCAAACGGAACGGGCTAGGCTTGTAAAAGACAAAGCCAATTTTGACAAAGCTCAAAAAAAAAGGATGCGCAAGAAGCCTTGGAAAGGCGTGTTTCACGCGATAAACGAAACTTTCAAATCGCCGTTATCGCCAGTATTTTTGCAGTCTGCTTGACAATTTTTGGTTTGATGTTCTATATTAGACAAGATTATTTAGCACGGCGAGAAGATGAAAGTTGGTATATAGAGTTTAAAAAGAACTTTATGAATGATGGCAAAGAGGTTGAGTGTTACAAAATGTTTAGGCAAACTGGGTATCTACCAAGATACTGTAATTAGGAGAATGATATGTTTGGTTTAGATGCATTACTGGGAATCGGCAATAAGTTAATTGACAAGTTAATTCCTGACCCACAAGCAAAAGCGGCTGCTCAATTAGAACTTGCCAAAATGCAACAAACAGGAGAGTTGGCACAACTTCAAGCTGACGTATCCGAACAACAAGAACTGACTAAGCGCTTACAGGCGGACATGTCTAGCGACTCTTGGTTATCTAAGAATATTCGACCTATGGTACTTATATTTCTTTTGGCGGCTTATACAGGGTTTGCAGTAGCGTCTATGTTTAATTATGAAACTCGTGGCTCCTATGTTGAGCTGCTTGGTAATTGGGGCATGGTCGTGATGAGTTTTTACTTTGGTGGACGTACATTTGAGAAGATTGCTGATAAGGTGAAAAAATGAGAGAGTGGACTTTAAAAGGATGTGTAACTTTAATTGCAACTGTGTCCTTAATGGGCGTTATTGCTTCCATGATATGGATGTTTGTACAGGCAGTGCTTGATCCAACAGTTGATGATAAAGTTGTGTTTGATATTGTGGGTCCCGCATTTCAAAGTATTTGCGGTGGCTTTTTAGGTTTGATTACTGGTATTCATATTGGAGAAAAGAAAAATGATTAACTCAAGGGATTTAAATGAACTACTACCACAAGTTAAAGCAAAGGTTGACGCTTTTATTGAAGCCTGTAAAAAGGCAGGAATTGACATTCTTGTTACGTCTACTTACCGCGACAATGAAAGCCAAGCGGCGCTATATGCGCAGGGTAGGACGGCACCTGGCAAAATCGTTACCAACGCCGGACCTGGTGACAGTTTTCATAATCATCGCTGTGCTATTGATGTTGTGCCTCTCGTTAATGGCAAACCAGATTGGGATGGAAGCCACGCCGTATGGGCAGAAGTAGGTAGACTTGGAGTTGAAAATGGGTTAGAATGGGCGGGAAATTGGGTGCACTTTAAAGAACTAGCACATTTTCAGTACACCGGTGGTTTGACCATTGCTCAATTAAAAGAAGGCGCAACTATTGCGTAATGCGTAATGCCATTAACGAAACTACAATTTACTCCAGGCGTTAATAGGGAAGCTACGACTTTAGCCAATGAGGGTGGTTGGTACGACTGTAATAATATTAGGTTTCGTTCTGGTTACCCAGAAAAAATAGGTGGTTGGATAACGGATACGGGCACAACAACATCAACGCTCCAACCACCAGCAACCAAGGCTCAACACCACCCACAGGCTACACATGGACAACACCTTCTTTTTGGGGTGTTTGTACTAATTTATGGGCATGGTTAAACCTTATTGGGTATAACTTACTTGGGCTTGGAACTAACCTAAAGTACTATATTCAAAACGGTATTAATGGCGCTTTTTATGATGTAACTCCCATACGCCTGACAACCACAAATACTGCTACGTTTTCTGCATCAACGGGTTCTAAAACCATAACAGTAACAGATAACAGCAACGGCGCTATTGTCAATGACTTTGTAACTTTTAGTGGCGCTACCGGTCTTGGCGGTGCTATAACCGCAACCATCCTTAACGCTGAATTTCAAATTGTTTCCGTTACAGGACTTAATACATACACCATATTATCTAGCGTTGCCGCAACATCAAGTGACACAGGTAATGGGGGAAGTGCGGTTGTTTCTGCATACCAGATTAATACGGGCAATTCTATTTATACACAAGCCTTGGGGTGGGGAGCAGGTCCTTGGGGCGGTACAACGGGGAGCGCAAATACTGGTGGGTGGGGACAACCTGCAACGGCTAGTACGATTGGTATTAATATTCGTCTGTGGTCTTCTGCTAATTACGGACAAAATTTGGTTATAAATCCTGGCGGTGGTGGGCTTTATTACTGGGTCGTAGATACAACAGCAACTACATTCAATCGTGCCCAACAACTATCTGCAACAAACACCAACACACAAAACGGTAACTATGCTTGGTTTACAGATGGTGCTATATTTACCGGATCTATTGCAAGTGGCGGAACGCTTACTGTAACAGCAGTTACCACAGGCTTTATTAACATTGGTGCAACAATTACAGGGGGAACAATTCCTGCAAACACGACTATTACTGGACAAACAGGAACCACTAGTGGCGGTGTTGGTACATACACTATAAGCAATACAGGAATAACCCAAGCCAGTACAACTATTACAGCAACGCTCAATACATGCCCAACCATATGTAATTTTGTAATGGTGTCTGATCAATCTAATTTTGTGATTGCTTTTGGCTGCAATGATCCAGGCGGGTACATAACGTCAAGCACCACAACTGCTGACCCCCTTTTAGTGCGGTGGACAGATCAGCAAAACATATTGACATGGTATCCAACTATTACAAACCAAGCCGGTAGCCAGCGCCTAAGTCAAGGCTCTACAATTGTTACCGCTATACAAACACGCCAAGAGATATTAGTGTTTACAGATACAGCGCTGTATAGTATGCAATATCTTGGACCGCCTTATGTTTGGGGTTTCCAAACAATGGGCTATAACTTATCTATTATTTCTCCTAACTGCGTAGCTGTTGCAAACAATGCAACATACTGGATGGGCTTTAATAAGTTTTATTTTTACAACGGTACAGTACAAACCCTTCCTTGTGCCGTGCGTCAGTATATTTTTGACAACATAAACTTTACCCAATCGCAACAGATATTTTCTGGAACCAATGAAGCGTTTAATGAGATTTGGTGGTTTTATTGTTCGGCAAACTCTACGACTGTAGACTCGTATGTTGTTTTTAACTACCTTGATCAGACTTGGTATTACGGACAAATGAACCGGTCAGCGTGGCTCTACTCACCACTTAGACAAATTCCCATGTCTACATCATACAACGGTCAACTTATATACCAAGAGTCTGGAACAAACGACGGTACAACAGGAACTATTAACCCGTACCCAATTAATTCTTATGTTCAGAGTTCTGATTTTGATATTGGAAATGGTAATAATTTTGGATTCATTTACCGTCTTGTTCCAGACGTAAACTTTACGGGTTCTACATCAAACCAACCCAATGTCACAATGACTTTTTTACCAAGAGAATTTTCTGGTTCTGCTTATGGGACAGCCAATAATCCAACAGTTGCTAGTACGCAAGATTACACAAATACAAGAGAGTATGTAATACAACAGTTCACACCACAAATTTATGTACGGGCTAGGGGTAGGCAGATGGCTTTTAAAGTTTCATCTAATACACTAGGAGTTGCTTGGCAATCAGGCACAAATCGGTTAGATATTCGTCCAGACGGAAGGCGCTAAAATGTCACAAGTAAAAGTAAATGCTCCACGACTCCCCAATGCGCCTTCAGAATACAATCAAGACTTTATGCAACAGCTTGTTAACGTGTTGCGTCTATACTTTAATCAGCTAGATAATGCAAGCCCAATTAGCTTGGCATCTCAGAATTTGGGAAGTACAATAGGGGCGGGGAAACCTGGAGCTTTAATTAGCGCACTTAGTTTTAGACAACCCGTACCACACTCTACCCCAGTTACGTATCAAATAAGTCTGCCAACGCAAACTTTTACGTCGTATCTAAGGCATGGAGATGTTTATTACGATACTTCCGCAAACAACGTATTAAAGGTTATACCATGAGTTTTTTTTCAGATCCATTAGGTAGCATAGGCGGTACTCTATCCAGTGCAGGACTGGGTAGCATAGGAAATGGATTAACCAATTTAAGTAAGTCTTTTGGTAATCAGTCTTTTGCAGAAAAAGCTTTAGAACTTGCAGTTTTGGGCGCAGGTGGATACGCGGCAATGGGGGGCGGTCTTGCTGATTTAATACCTAGTTTTGGTGATACAGCTATACCTGGGGGCGCCCCTGTTACTGATTTATCAACTAGTGCAGGTGCAACACAGGGAGCAGCGGCAACACCAGAAATGCTTGATAACGCCCAAGTTCAAAGTGGGGCAATAGGCGCAACATCAGGAGGAGCAACAGCAGGAACTGCAGGAGCCGGTCTTTTGTCTAATCCTTATGTTAAAGGTGCTTTAGCGTTGGGTGGCGGATATTTACTTGCGCAAAAACCAAAAACAAATTTCCCCAACCCACAAACAACGCCTGTCATGGGTTTTACTGGAGCTGGAGGGGTTCATTATCCAACACGACCATCGGGTTTTGCCGTAGGCGGTATGCTTCCTGCTAATCCTAACGCCCCTATGGCACACGACGTAAGCCCACAGTATATAAACCCAACAAGCACACCTGTCGCACACCCTGTTATGCATTTAGCAAGTGGGGGTATTTCTGATTTAGGTTCTTATTCAGATGGTGGGCGTATGCTCAAAGGTCTTGGGGACGGCATGTCTGATTCTATTCCTGCAACTATTAATAACCATCAACCCGCTAGACTTGCCAATGATGAGTTTGTTGTTCCTGCAGATGTGGTGTCTCATCTTGGCAATGGGTCCTCTGATGCGGGCGCTAAGAAGCTTTATAGTATGATGGATAGGGTTAGACGAGCAAGAACAGGAACGCCAAAACAAGCTAAAGCAATTCACCCAGATAGGTATATACCCGCATGAGCACAGACATAGAAAAGTTTATTGGCATAACACATCATTTTTCAGATGGTTTGTATGCTAAAGAATCTTTTATACCTAAAGGCAATTTTGGTGTACAGCACAAACACGAGTATGCGCATTTAAGTATTTTAGCTAAAGGCAGAGTTATTGTAGGCGTAGAAAACACAGAGACAGAATACACAGCACCTGCTTGCATTGAAATAAAAGCGGGATTACACCATTCAGTTACGGCGATTGAAGACAGTGTTTGGTTTTGTATTCATGCAACAGATGAAAAAGA
>Ga0007809_10000239_pt1 | contig 22432 bp, 23 predicted proteins | sample CryBogCBE02Aug07_FD_60383 | JGI IMG/M metagenome (GOLD analysis project Ga0007809, IMG submission 60383) | Freshwater microbial communities from Crystal Bog, Wisconsin, USA - CBE02Aug07 | ecosystem: Environmental > Aquatic > Freshwater > Lake | place: Crystal Bog, Wisconsin, USA | collected...
CTGGCTTGTAAATAACATTCCGCAGAGCTGAGAAACTGCGCCTGGCCCTGCGTTAGCCAGGGTTACCTTGTCTTTGTTTTTTTGGAGATAAGCTAATAATTCTTGAAAGTTATTAGGAGGAAAATTTTTACTTCCAATAATCGTCATAGGTACATTGACGACTTCACCGATATATTCAAAATCATTCAAGGTATCGTAGTTAAGCTTTGCGTAAAGGGCTGGGGCAGTTGATATACCAATATGGTGGAGCAAGAGTGTGTATCCGTCTTTTTGTGATTTAGCTACCTTGCTTGCAGCAAGTGTCCCCCCTGCGCCTACAGTGTTTTCAACTAAAACTGGTTGGCCTAAAAATTTTCCCATCGGCACAGCCAGTAAGCGAGCTACGGCGTCTGTTGGTCCTCCAGCAGAAAATGGAACAATGATCGTTAGGGATTTGGTGGGGAAGTCGTCTGCAAAGCAAATATGGGAAAAGAATAAAATTAAACAACAAAGTATTGTTGAAATATTTTTATTTTGAGTTGAGAAAACTGTCATTTCTAAATCCTTTTTGCTTAGAGAGAAAACATCTGCCCTGGAATCAGATTCTAATAAATATTGAATCCCTTCTCGTCAGGGTAAATGATAGTAGGGCTATGCCCTTTTGCCAAAATTCCTTTAAAAAATTGACTGACAAAGGCGTAATCAATTTTTTAGACATACAAGCTAATGTTGTTACCACGAGTTTTTGGAATTTCACAAAAATCAGCTCTTCAAAAAATCAGTAATTGATTATTTGAATATAGATGCGATGCTTCATTGATGAAAAGTAATTGTGTTTGCTAGCGTACATACCAAGACAAGACCTAAATATATGATTTGTATAAACATAAGGTTAATGAATTTATTGTTCATATGTAATTTAAAAAATCACAAACAAATTCATAGACAAAACGTATATTAAGTGAATTTTTTCTTAAGGGTAATCCATGAAAACGATTAAGCATTTCCTTGCCGATTACCCAAGAGAGGTCTGGGTCGTTAGCCCTGGCGATAGTGTGATTGATGCTTTAAAACTTATGGCGCAAAAAAACATAGGAGCAGTAATTGTCATGAGAGGCGACCAACTGGTTGGAATTTTATCTGAGCGAGACTATGCCAGAAAAGTCGTACTCAAAGGAAAGAACAGTACCGGCACGAGAGTTAGTGAGATCATGACTGAGAAAGTCGTAACTATCTCTGTCGATTACAAAATTGATGAATGCATGCAAATAATGACAGAGCACCATATTCGACATCTACCAATACTTGCACAAAATAAGATAGTTGGGATCATATCGATCCGAGACGTCGTTAAGGAGATGATGAAAGCACAACAAAAAATGATTGATGAGTTACAGAAATATATATCCGGATAAATATATTTCTGTTCAATCTAGTTATTCATCTCACAACAGTAGGTTACCAGTTCACTCTGCCTTTACTTGATCTTTTTTTGATCGTAGCCTCCAAAAAAGCCAAAGACTTATTGAGAGATTCAGTAAGTTCCATGCTAGGCCGTTAACAAAGGCTGCTCGGTACGAGCCAGTCAGATCAAAAATTTTGCCCGATAACCAACCACCTAGTGCCATCCCAAGTAATGTGGCCATGATAACGGAGCCCACCCTAGCCCCCGCTTCTTTGGGGGGGAAGTGCTCGCGCACGATGATCGCATAGGACGGCACAATTCCTCCTTGAAAAAGGCCAAACATTCCAGAGATGATATAAAGAGGAACTAACCCATTAAAGGGGAGGAACAACAATAAGGCTAATCCTTGTAAAGCTGAGCCCAATAGCAAGGTGGAAACTCCACCGATGCGGTCACAGATCCATCCCGAGAGCAGCCTGCTGATGATGCCACAGGTTAGCATTAGAGATAGCATTTCAGCCCCTCTTGCTGCTCCGTAACCTAAATCTCCACAATATGCCACGATATGAACTTGTGGCATGGACATAGCAACGCAACATGCAAAACCAGCAACGCAAAGAAGAATCTGGGCACGACCTAAAGGCAATCCAAACGGGCGTGAAGATGAGAAACTTATCGTTGAGGCGAAGGAATTTGCCGATCTAGTGGGAATAGTGACCAAAGGAGGGCGTTGTCGCATAGCAAAGGCGAGCAACGCCATACCAATGCCGCAAAATACACCCATGGCGATATAGGTATATCTCCACCCAATAGACTCTATTCCCATTTGAGCTAGGGGTGGCCAAACAGCCCCAGCGACGTAGTTACCGCTGGCGCAAATCGCAACAGCAATGCCTCTCCTCTTATTCCACCAAAGTGAAGTGTCCGCCATCAGAGGGGCAAATGTGGCAGAACTTCCCACAAGTCCTAAGAGTAATCCATGAGCTAGCCCAAATACCCATATATTGGGAGCTAAACCGGCAAAAACAAATCCCGTCAATACAGCTGTCGAGCCAATCCAAATCACGGGTGAGATGCCAAATCTATCTGCTAATTTACCTGTCCATACTCCGCCTATCCCCAGGCAAATCATCATCAAGGTGTAGGGCAAAGAAGCGTTGGCTCGACTCGTACCAAATTCAGCTTGCACAGCCGGCAAAACGACTGAAACAACATACATGCAACTACTCCCTAAAGTCACAAGACATAGGGTCGTCAAAAGTCGCCAAGCGGCGTAACGGGAGTCAATTAATTCATTTGATGCGGGTGCGTTCATCATACCAGAAGAATAGCACGTCAAAAAAAGTTTTAATAAAGGGTTTATAGGGGGAATGAATACATGGCAATTTGATTAGTAATGAAAATTCAAACGTGAAAAATTAAAGCTATATGTAGGATAGCGTACTCAATTTTTGATACAGACTATTTAGGATCTAAGTTCACCCAACCCCATATTTTAAAAACTAAGGAGTCAGTATCAATGGACAAAAGTATAGAAAAGATTCATCTTTATGAATTGGTAAAGGATTTCGATGTGGCAATGTTAGCCACCCACAGTGGAGGCTTAATCCATGCGAGGCCAATGGTTATTGCACGTATTGAAACTGAAATGATTGCGTATCTCATAACTGATAACAATTCAATAAAAGTAGAAGAAATAAATGCCAATTCAAATGCATTATTGACTTTACAGGGTCCTAGAAAATTTGCTTCAATTAGTGGAAACATTGCTGAATTAAATGACCGTACATTGATTGAATTAATGTGGAAGGAGACTTGGCAAGTTTGGTTTCCAAAAGGAAAAAAAGATCCATCCATCACACTCCTGAAATTTACTGCAACTGCAGGAGAGTATTGGGACAATGCTGGGATGAAAGGACTCAAGTACGTTTATAGCGCAGCTAAAGCCTTTGTAAGTGGAGAAAAACCCGAGACGTCTAAAGAGCAACATGCCAAAATAAGTATTTAGATCTGCTAACTAAAATATTGGGTCAATGATATGGAGACTAAGAATTTGTTGTATAGTTTTATGAATGATAAATTCCTCATTCAAGCTTCCAAGTGGCATGCACTTCCTCGAGCGGGGTTGGCTATCCTCTAATAACTTGCTTCTCATAGACTCTGCAGGAGCAAGTTTAGTGGACAGCGGATTTTGGACTCACGCAGATCAAACAATCCAATTAGTCAAAACCCTTTTACAGGGTAGACAATTGGATACCTTGGTCAACACCCATTTACATAGCGATCACTGTGGTGGCAATTCGGCTTTACAAGTTGTTTGGCCTGATATGCATATCGGAGTTGCAAAATCTCAATTTGCAGACGTAATCGAATGGCAAACTACTGAGCTCAGTTATGATGTAACAGGACAACACTGCCCTCAGTTCAAACCTCATTTCTCATACAGTGGTGGTGAGACATTGGAGCTATCAGGGGTGAGTTGGGATGTATACACCGCTGCAGGACACGATCCCCACTCACTGCTTTTATTCCAAAAAGAGAACAGACTATTAATTACTGCAGATGCGTTATGGCAAAACGGTTTCGGTGTCGTTTTTCCTGAGTTGGAGGGTGAAAGTGCTTTTGAGGATGTACTGACTACTCTAGATTTGATTGAGTCATTAAATCCAAGTATATGCTTGCCTGGACACGGTCCAATGTTTAGTGATGTTAAAAATGCATTAAGTGTAGCGAGATCAAGATGTGAATTCTTTATTAAAAATCCACAAAAACATGCAACATACGCTGCAAAGGTTTTGATCAAATATCGATTGCTTGAGTTGCAGTGGTGGAGTTTGAATGGACTCCAATCCTGGGCGAGTGGGGTTCCTTATTTAAAGCAGATAAGAGAGATGTATTATTCAAAAAAAGATTTTGCTCAAATGATCTCTGAATTGATTCAAGGCCTTGTTGATTCTAAAGCCGCTCAAGTAGAAGGTGATTTTTTGTACAACCTGTAAGAGTTTGATTAAATTAGTCGTTTAGTGCCTTAATCAACTCAATCTGTTTGATAAATCTCAATATTCAATAAATTTCATATAAGTTTTTTCAGTCATTTAAAAACTCTTTAAGTACGGCTATTAACAGACCGGCTTTGAATTACGAAATATATTATTGGTTCTTGGTACTAACTAGGTATCTGTGACAACTTTATAAATTTAATAGGAATCAATCATGAGTATCAACAAAGAACAGTTAAATGGTATGAAAGAACAAGCAACAGGTAAAGTTAAGGAGGTTGTCGGAGAGTTAGTGGGTAATAAAGATCTAAAGGCAGAGGGTTCAATTCAAAAAGGTTTGGGTGCAGTGCAGTCAGCCGTTGGGAATGTTAAATCAGATATTGTCGATACTTTTAAATCAAAATAACCATTCTATATCCCCAGCAAAGGTCCCTCTCGGTTTGAGTTTCATTTATTGATAAAACCAGAGGATCCCAATTTCAGGAAAAAAATATGAATATAAAACTGTATGCCAAAATAATATTTTGGACTTTATCCTCTTTGCATATTGCAGCGTATGCATCTGATACGAGCACAGACACAGCTGGTCAGTATATTGATGATACATCCATCACGACAAGAGTTAAGGTTGCTTTTGCTCAAGACAATCTTACAAATGGACGAAATATTAAAGTAAGAACTGATCAAGGAGTGGTTGACTTAACAGGAACGGTTTCTAGTCAAGGTGAATCTGATCAAGCTACTGAATTAGCAACAAAAGTTACCTCGGTTAAAGCAGTTCATAACAATTTGAAAATATCTTCGCATTGAAGTTCAATTAGCAAAAACCAAATACTTAAAACTTTCAAAATACTGAAGCGATAGTGCAGTCTTTTTTTAGTTTTGAGTTGTTGGTTCTAAATCTGCAATTTGGGTGATGACGAGTCCAATTAATAAGAGACCGATACCAAGCAGTCTAAGCGTGCTCACTGGTCTCAAGGTTGCTCCTAATAATCCGTAATTATCAATGAGGACCGATGTAATTATTTGAGCCGAAACTGCGCAAACGATGAAGTTGGCGACCCCGATTCGGGGGGCTAGCAAAGTTGCACTGATGACATAAAAAGCAACAATAAATCCACCCAAGAACTCGATAGGCTTGGCTTGATTAAGCTCGGTAATTGCTGGCATTGATTTTGTGAAATAAAAGGAGCAAAGACAACAAAAAACTAAACCAATTGAGAATAGGATAATTGGTGCGTGAAGACTCTCCCCGATTGATCTACCAAGCCTACCGTTTAAAATTGCCATTACGGGTATAAATGCACCTGCTAATGCCGCCCAAATAAGAAGTCGTGTAGACATGGTATTGATCCTAAGGTTGCGCTGTGATATGAAGTCGGCATATTTGATGAATGGGTCAATAGCTATGCCAAACTTTAAAAATCGGTTTAATGATGTTTGTACTGAGTTATTTTCAACCACACCAAGTGTAAACTTGAAAACTATAATCTATTAATTTTGAAAATTAGGATTTCGATGAAATACGATACACATTTTAAATCTGTCAAGAATAGCGTATCTGAGGAGGAATGGCAAACTAGGGTTGAGTTAGCGGCTTGTTACCGACTGGTGGATCTTTACGGTATGACCGATCTTATTTATAACCATATTACGGCCTGTATTCCTGGAACCGATCATCTATTGATTAACCTTTATGGTCTTCTTTACAAAGAAATCACTGCTTCTAGTTTAGTCAAAATAGATGTCGAGGGAAATATCCTTCATAAACCCGATACTGATTATGGAATCAACAAGTCTGGTTACGTGATTCATGGTGCTATTCATAAAGCTCGTGCAGATGTTCGATGTGTCATACACACGCACACGCGTGCAGGTATTGCAGTGTCAGCAATGAAATGTGGGCTACTGCCAATGTCCCAGACCTCCATCAGGTTTAACAACCACATTGGGTATCATGCCTATGAGGGACCTGCAGTTGATATGGAGGAGCGCATCAGGTTGGTGGCCGACCTGGGTAATCATGATGCAATGATCCTTAAGAATCATGGGCTTTTGACTTGCGGCGCTACTATACAACAAGCGTTCAATACGATGTATCAATTGGAAACTGCTTGTCGAGCACAAGTAGATGCTATGGCAAGTAGGGCAGAGTTAGATATCCCAAGCGAAGCTGTTCTTGAGCATACAGCTCATCTGTATCAGCCCACAACAAGGAGACCATACGGAATTTTGGAGTGGCCAGCAATGATCCGATATCTTGAGGCCAGTAGCCAGAGTCTGGATTTCCCACGGTACGATACATGATACAAATCAGAAACCAAACTTAGCTTAGATATTTTCAAGCTACGTGCTTAGGCGATTAATGGGTCACACCACTCAGTACGGACCCCTTAAGCATCACTCTATACAAGTATCGATACTCATTTGGATCATAGTCTGCATTGGCCTGATGCATCACTGCTCTATTGTCCCAAATTACCATATCCCCGACTCGCCATTTATGGCGATACTCGTATTTTGGTTGTGTGGCATGTCTGTAAAGTTCTTCTATTAATTTGTAAGCCTGGTCCTCCTCCATTCCTTCAATGCCCTCCATCCGCCCTGTGTTCAAGTACAAGGCCGCCCTTTTATTATCTGGATGCTCAATGACCAGAGGTTGAACTGTTTTCGGGATTTTTGCCATTTCATCAGGACTGAGCTTTGCAAATGACCTTGGACTTCTGCTGCTTTGGTGGACATGGAGCGACTTTAACCCGATGATCTTCTCCTTTAGCTCATCGCTCAAGTCATCAAAGGCCTTTCTTGTATCCACAAATTGAGTGTCTCCGCCAAAGGATGGGATCTCAACTGCAACGAGGGAAGTTGCTTTGGGTGGCTCTAAGTCATTGGAGTGATCTGTATGGTAATTCTCACCCCTGACTTGGAGTTTGCCGTTAACGATAGGAAGATCTTTTGTAGAGTTATAACCAACCATTGGGTATTGGGGGAGGGTAAATTTTTTAATTTGTTGCTCCATCAAGGAACCGAAAATTTCAGCAGCCTTCATAAACAGTGGAGGCGAGAGTGATTGTTCAGGGAAAACCAATACTGCGTACTCCGCAAACAATTGATTAAGCTCCAGCTTTAATTTGTCCGTTAAAGGTGAAGATAGATCTATCCCGGTTATTTCCGCACCTAAGATTGGACTAAGTTTTTTAATATGCATAATTTCACCTTTTCTTGACCTGCGCTGAAAATCTACTTCAACCTCAATTTAGCTGTTTATCGCTCTTGACTCAGACATTGCTTGTTTACTCCGCTTTGATACCAGTCTTCTTGGCAATGACAGCCCATTTTCCTAAATCATCAGTGATTAATCTTTCAAGCTCTGCTCTAGACATAGCAATCACCTCAGCGCCCTCACTGTCTAGTCTTTGTTTCATTTGTGGGGTGCTGAGAACCGAATTGATTTCGGTGTGTAGTGAGTCAACGATTGATATTGGAGTGCCACTTGGAGCAAGCAATGCCCACCAGTTGCTAGCATCCATATCGATGGAGAATTCGTGCAATGTAGGTATATTTGGAATAAGGTCAATTCTTTTGGGACCTGCAACCGCGAGTAATTTTACCTTGCCTGATCTTATAAAATTTTGCATCTGGATCAAACTGCCTAAAGCTACTTGAACATGCCCCGAGGCTAGGTCGACAAGTGCAGGACTACCCCCTTTGTAGTGAATGGTGGTTATATCTGCACCGCTTTTAAATTTCAACAACTCGATTTGAAAATGCTGGAAACTTGCAACCCCAGCTGATCCAAAAAATACGGTTCCAGGATTTTTCTTGGAGTATTCCACAAACTCTCGAATATTTTGTACTGGAAGTTGAGCGTTGACCGCAATCACACTTGGTCCCATACCAATCATTGCAACTGGGATGAATGATTTTATGGGGTCATAGCTTAGTTTCATGATGGACGGATTCATCGTGAAAGTAGAGGAAATCAGGACCAGGGTATTACCATCTGGATCCGCATGAGCACCCATCTCGGTTCCCATGACCCCACCTGCTCCTGGACGATTTTCAATAAATACATTTCTCTTTAGTTTGATACTTAGCTGTTGTGCCAATGTACGGCCCACAATGTCATTACTTCCACCAGGAGCAAATGGGACGATTATTTTCAGTGGCTTTGACGCGGTGTCACCAACCTCAACTGCTAGTGAGGGCTTTGGGTGGATCGTCCCAAAACAAAAGAGTACTAATGTAATTAAATTGCAAAACAATCTTTTTAATGGATTAGATATCATCTTAATTTCCGTATCAAACTACACGATTTTCAGGCTCTAGTCCGTTGAGGGCATCAATAACTTGTTGAGCAACTTGTTTTGCACTTCGTTCCTGCGTTTCATGTGTGCCGGCAGCCGCGTGGGGAGTGAAAACTACATTCTCAAATTCAAGGAGTGGATCATTGGCTCGTAAAGGCTCAATCTCAAAAACATCAAGTCCCACGCCAAACAAATGCCCGTCTCTCAAAACATTTATAAGGGCTCCCTCATCTATGATCCCTCCTCTAGATACATTAATCAAGACTGCGTTTGCTTTCATCTTTCTTAGCTCTTTAAGAGATAAAAGATGGTGACTATCCTTTGTGAGAGGTAGGTGAAGGGTTAGTAAATCAACCTCGCTTAGCATCTCATCTAAGTGCTTTACCCTTTTGTGCTCTATATCAGACCACGCGTTATCGGGAGCATGGGGATCAAAGGCAATAAGTTTTGCATCAAAGGCACCGAGCCATTTTTTAGCTACTCGTGTCCCTATATTACCCATGCCAACGATACCAACGGTTTTCCCCCACATCTCGATACCCAAATGCTCAGGGCGAACGATCGGCACCCCCGCTCTAAGAAGTCTGTCAAAACGCGTAATCCTTCTACATACGGAAAGAGCTAGAGAGAAAGCCATCTCCGCAACCGCCTCACTATTGACCCCGGGTGTTCTGTATACTTTTATGCCCATCTCCTTTGCAGCGGCTAAGTCTATGGTGTCTAACCCTACGCCCTGTTTACAAATAACCTTTAAATTCTTTGCACTCTGTAACAATTGGCGTGTGATTGGGGTCATACGAACCATAATGGCATCTGCATGGTCTCCCCATTGGTGAATGCCAGGATCAGACCAGTTTGTGACTTTAGCCTTTGTTTTGGCAAGAGATACACCTGAGTCATGGAACGCGTCAAGAATGAATATGTGATGCATTAAAGTAACTTTAATCAGCTTTAGTTGATGTTAAAAAAATTCTGAAATTTTCAAACTGTTTAATTGGTTTAAAAGAGGTGATTTGGTCACACTACTTTAGGCATAAGTTTCGTGGGGCTAAGCGACTTTTGGCCAAACATATTGAAGATAGCATTATGATGTAGGTAGTTTCATTTTTAGAGATATACACGTGAAAACCATGAGAGCTGGTAACAGTAAAGTTGTAAAGATAATTGAAATGGCCTTACAAGCTATTTGGAGAGATGTAAGGTCTGGACAGGTCAAGATGCTTTTGCTCTCAACCGCATTAGGTGTGGCAGCATTATCTTCAGTTGGTTTTTTATCTAATCGGCTTGAATCTGGATTAGACCGAGATGCCAGGCAAATGTTGGGCGGGGACGCTGTAGTAACAAGTAGCTTTAAAACCCCAGAGGATATAGTTGCAAAAGCTAAAGTGCATGGACTGAGAACCTCCCTCACGCTGAGCTTTCCAACCATGGCCAGAGCCGAGCTTGTGAAAACTGCGGTAGGGCAGGACCAGCCTACAAGCGAGAGTAGACTTGTGTCTTTGAAAGCTGTCGACACCTCTTACCCACTTAGGGGCAGTTTGAAGGTATGGGACGCGACGCAAAAAACAGGCAACAAAGTTGCCAACATACCACCTAAATTAAATTCTTCGTCACTCCCTATAAAAACAATTCCTGTAGCAGGAGAGGCATGGGTTGAGTCAGGTTTGTTAGAGGCTCTTGAGTTGGAAGTTGGTCAAAGTATTTTACTTGGTCAGGCAAGTTTTAAAGTGACACAAGTACTGACCTTTGAGCCAGATAAAGGCGCTGGATTTATGAGCTTGGCTCCTCGTGTCCTGATCAATCAACAAGATCTTGATAAGACGCAATTGATACAACCCAGCAGCAGAATCAATTGGCGGTTTGCAGTTGCAGGTAATTCAGAGGATGTAAAACTGTTCTCAGACGAAATAATTGATCGAATTGAGTCCAAAGCCAATCGGGGAGTAAGACTGGAAACGCTTGAGACAGGTCGTCCAGAGATCAAACAAACCATGGAGCGTGCGGCAAAGTTCTTAAGGCTAGTTGCACTACTTGCTGTAGTATTGAGTTCAGTTGCGGTTGCTTTAGCCTCCCGTAACTTCTCCCAGCAACACATGCAAGACTGTGCGATGCGCCGTGTACTCGGGCAAAGCCAAAGCTCTATTGCGACTTTGTTTACTCTAGAGTTCATTTTGCTTGGATTTTTTGCAAGCTTATTGGGTCTCGCCTTTGGCTACTTAACACATCTCTTTTTTGTTGAAATCTTGTCAAGCTTAGTAGATACAGTACTGCCCCCTGCTAACTGGGTGCCATGTGCACAGGGGCTAGGAGTTGGGATGTGCTGTATGTTGGCATTTGGATTACCCCCAGTTTTACAACTCTCAAGCATTCCGCCTTTATTGGTTATGAGGCGCGAGTTAGGCACGCTAAAAAAAATGCCTTTTTTAGTTTGGTCTTTAGGATCGATTGGTTTATGTTTATTGATGGCTTCAGTTAGTAAAGACTATCTATTGACTATTTATGTAGTGGGTGGATTCTTAGGTGCGGTACTGTTTTTTGCAATCATGAGTATGGGTGCAGTAGAGGTTTTACGAAAATTTGTAGATGAACAAAACTCACCCGTTTGGCTCAGGATTGCGACGCGCCAACTTCATGCAAGGCGAGCTTATGCGGTGCTTCAAGTCAGTGCCTTATCGGTGGGTCTTTTGGCTCTCTTGTTGCTCATATTACTCAGAACTGATTTGATCAAGAGTTGGAGAAATGCCACCCCAGAGGATGCGCCCAACAGGTTTGTCATCAACATACAAAGTGATCAGTCCGCAGACTTTCAATCTCAACTTACAAAATTTGGTGTCAATAAATACGATTGGTATCCGCTTATCAAGGGTAGGTTGATTGCCATCAACAATGAGTCAGTAAAGGCGAATAGGTATTCAGATGAAAGAGCGCAGCACCTGGTAGACCGTGAATTCAACCTCTCTCATAGCGCCCAGGCACCTGCCAACAATCAAATTGTTCAGGGTAAATGGGTCCCGAACGAGGAGCACTCCTTAAGTATCGAAGAAGGAATTGCTAAGACCCTTAATCTGCACCTAGGGGATCAGCTTAGATTTGACATTTCAGGATTTGTCTATGAAGCGCAAATAACATCCATAAGGAAGGTTGACTGGAGTTCGATGCGTACTAATTTCTTCGTTATTTTTCCAATGCAAGAAATGACCGATTTACCAGAGAGTTATATAGCCGCATTTAAAGCCCCAGCGCTAAAGGGGTTTGATAATAATTTAGTCCATCTTTTTCCCAATATTACCAGTATCGATATAGGATCGACCTTGAACCAAATACAAAATATATTGGAACAAGTGACAAATGCAGTCGAATTTTTATTTGTATTTACTTTGGTTGCTGGATTGATCGTACTCGTTGCCTGTGTACACAGTACCAGACAAGAGAGAGCAAAAGAATATGCTGTGATTCGGGCCGTTGGGGGGACAAACAATTTGTTGGTAAAGATTCAGCGAGCAGAGCTTTGGGGTATGGGGGCACTTGCTGGTTTGATGTCCAGTGTTTGTGCAAGTGCTATTGGATGGGGATTGGCTAAATATGTGTTTGAGTTTCAGTGGACTGCATCACCTGTGTTCATCATTATGGGGACAGTCTTTGGTGTTTTAGTTGCCTGGGGCGCTGGGTGGTTTGGAATGAGAGCAGTGCTGAAGCAATCGGTAATTCAGACGTTACGAAGCATTTAAAGTCAGCGAGAATTGTAGAGTTATATTTGTTCAGCTCTACTCTATGGACGCGCTCCACCTGTCATTCCATCCGTGCTCGCGTGTCTGATCAAGCTCTCGTCGGTTGCGTTTGGTGGGTCTACCGTTTTCGATACTACTTGAGGGCTCTTTAGCATATTTGCGTTGTTCAGTCCATTTTAGTTTTGCCTGAATACTATCCTCAGTCTCTTTGTATAAGAGCTGAGCGATGCTTGCAGAGCCTCTGACTTGACTTAAACCCAGAACTGCAACGGTTTGAGTAAAGCCCTCTCTTTTTATACTCAAGATGTCATCTATCTTTACCTCTCTTGAGGGCTTGGCTACTTGTCCATTAACCAATATCCTACCCTTACCAATTTCGTCACTCGCAAGCGTTCTGGTCTTAAAGAACCTTGCTGCCCAAAGCCATTTATCAATTCTTATTTTTTCACTCATGCTGTTTTAAGCTTTGCGTTTTAAGTTAAATGTAACAACGATTTATTTAGGTTTATCGGCCTTTGAGCAAGACAATGAGTGCACCTGCCCCACCTTGAGTGGGTTTAGCTTGTACAAATGCTAGTATTTCATTTTTTTGGATCAGCCAAGATTGCACCTTAGATTTGAGTACTGGCGTCTTGCCAGGTGAGCCCAGTCCTTTGCCGTGAATCACTCGAACACAACGAAGGCCATTTTTAACGGATTCTTTTAAAAACTCACTCAAACACTCTCTGGCTTCTTCCCGTCTAAGTCCGTGTAGATCAATTTGTGATTGAACGCTCCAATCTCCTTTTCTAAGTTTTTTGGTCACGTCTACCCCTATACCCGTTCTCCTAAAACTCAGTGCGTCGTCTGTGTCAAGAAGAGAAGTAACATCAAACTCATCGCTTAAGCTCTCTCGCAAAGCATTTTGATCGTCTTTAATTTGTTGATTTGCAATGGGAGGGGAGGGCTCGTTTTTGAGCTCAACGCGGGGCTTGGCTATGATGGGTTTGACTGAGCCAACTGCCCGTTTAAATAGATCTTGCTCGGCTTGGCGAAGCTTTTCGAGGCGAAGTTTCTCTTCACGCTGTATTTTCTCTAGAGCTTGTTTTTCTTGAACCGCTCGCTTTAAGCCCTCAAGATCTTGTAGAGAGCGTGATTTCATTGTGTGTGAGAGTTTGTTCGTTCTAGCTTTCTACGAAAGCACGTTCAATCACATAGTCGCCTGGGGTCGTTGTGCTTCCCTCTTTGAAAGAGCGATCCTCAAGAATCTTCTTTAAGTCTTTTAGCAATTGTGGACTGCCACAAATCATAACTCGATCCGATGAGGGATTCAGAATGGGCATGTTTAAATCGCTAAATAGTTTGCCGTTTTCGATGAGATCAGTGACACGCCCCTGGTTTTTAAAAGGCTCCCGTGTGACTGTGGGGTAATACAACAATTGGTCCCGTACTAGCTCACCTAATAATTCGTGTTCAGGCAGTTCTTTGGTAATGTAGTCATGGTAGGCAAGTTCTTTCACCTCACGAACTCCGTGAATCAAAATAACCTTTTCAAAACGCTCATAGGTTTCTGGATCTCTGATGATGCTTAGAAACGGCGCTAGTCCTGTACCTGTTCCAAACATATAAAGGTTTTTACCAGGTAATAAGTAATCAATAAGAAGAGTACCCGTTGGCTTCTTGCCCACAATGATGGAGTCACCAACTTGGATATGTTGAAGTCGAGAGGTCAAAGGACCATCTTGAACTTTAATACTTAAAAACTCAAGCGTCTCTTCGTAGTTTGGACTGACGATACTGTAGGCCCTGAGTAGTGGTTTGTCATTCACTCTTAGACCAATCATGGTGAAATGACCGTTTGAGAATCGTAGACCCGCATCCCTAGTTGTTGTAAAACTAAACAAACGATCCGTCCAGTGGTGTACGGACAATACTTTTTCTTCGTGAAAGGCACTCATTATTTTCTTTATTTCAAATTAAGGTGTTGATTTTACTGAGCAATTAGCCTTAGGCATCGCACAAGCTTATTTAAGAAAAGCACTTGTTAACTGAGAGTTGGGTATTTATCCAACAGAATACTGATTTTTTTAGTATTTTCTAGCGTATGTTTTTATAGTTCTTTTGTATTAATTATATGTTTTTGCCTTAATATTTTTAATTCTAGATGGCTCACAAGCTTGTGATGAATTGGGCTCTAATTGATTGTTTTTATGAGTTTTTTTCAGATAAAAATATTGAATTTAAAAGAGTGTTCGTCGGTGAATTGTTGGTGAGATGAACGACTGTAACCCAGACCTAAATCCTTTACTCCCTCTGGAATTAGCCCTAAGGAGAAGGGCTCATATGATAGGATTACCAAAACAAAGAACTACTTTGTCAGGATCAATTATGACATTCGCCGAGCTAGCAAAACCAGTTTTCACCCCAGCTTTCATGAAGTCAATGAGGGTTGGGGCAATTAATTTGAAATGCTCGCAGATGAAAACTCAAATTCAATTTGCAAAACTAAATTCATTGCTCCTGGTTTTCACACTTGTATTTTTTACTTTAATGACCAGCCGTGCGCACAGTGAACTGAGCTACCAGATTGCTGTATTCACAGATGAGATAGTTGCTCCTGGAGAGTTGGGTACAAATCTTCACTTGAACGCAACGCCGCAAGGATTGACTGTTCCAACTTATGCGGGTGAAGTGATGAATGTTCACGGACAACGCTTAACTCCAGAATTTTCTTATGGACTGAGCAGAACCGTAGAGGTTGGTTTATTACTCCCCATGACCCGAACCAATAGCGGTACCCTCACAGAGGCAGGCTACGTTGCCAAACTAAAGTATTTACCTGTCCAACCACTATACGGTGAGGGCTATTTTGCGGGACTTAACCTTGAATGGGGTCAGCTAAAGCCGGAGTTTGTTCAGTCACAACGCTTTTATGAGCTCCGCTACATCCTAGGCTGGAAGAATGAAGACTGGTTAGTCTCAGCCAATCCTATCTTTAATTGGCCACTCTCCACTGGCTATATTGCCCGTTCACCTGATTACACCTTGGCACTCAAAACCAGTTATCGTTTGACCGCAAGTTCACACTACGGTTTGGAATATTACAGCGGCAAGGGCAAATTGAATAATCCAATACCGTACTCTCAGCAAAACAATACTTTGTACTTTGTTTGGGATTACGACCACAAGCCCTATGAAATAAATCTGGGCTTGGGCCGGGGTCTCAACAGCTCATCTGATACTTGGACTATCAAAAGTATAGTTGCTTGGCCTTTCTAATAGCGTGCATCGCATGAGGTTTTAAATTCAGTTCTTGAATTTACTTTAAAGAATAAAGCAAATACCCTAGGAAGACGGCCACCACAAGCGTAATGATCAGCAAGGCTTTGCGAGCAACTGGGTTTGACTCTAGCTCTATGGGGTCTGTATTCGTTTTCTCATTGGGTTCCAAAGTATTCTCCGAAAAGTTTTTAAGTTGGCGAATCAATTACTCATTGTCGTAAATATATTTGCGACTTTAAATAATTTTCAAAAATATTTAGTGTTTGGTTGATTTGACGACTGAGTAGCGCATCAAAGTTCGCTCTCGGGCTTTTGCATGATCAACAATAGGTTTTGGATAATTCTTTCCCAAAACCAAGCCCGCACTTTGAAGTGTCAGATCCGAGGCTTCCCAAGGCGCGTGAATATCCTTTTCACCAAGATCTGCCAGCGCAGGTAAGTAGCGATGGATAAATTGTCCTTTTGGGTCAAAACGTTTACTTTGACTGATCGGATTAAATATTCGAAAGTACGGCTGTGCATCACAACCACTGGAGCTTGCCCATTGCCATCCACCGTTGTTGGAGGCTAGATCAAAATCTATTAGATGTTGAGCAAAGTAAGACTCTCCCCATCTCCAGTCAATGCCCAGGTCTTTAACTAAAAAACTGGCAACCACCATTCTTAATCGATTGTGCATGTAACCAGTTGAGTTGATTTGGTGCATCGCAGCATCAACGATGGGATAACCGGTTTGGGCATTGCACCAGGCTTCAAAAAGCTTCTTGGCGGTTTTATCATCTTCCCACTGAATGTTGTCATATTCTGGTTTAAAAGCGTTTTGAACAACTCTTGGGTGATGATGCAAAATTTGAGCGTAAAAGTCTCGCCAAATTAATTCGGACAACCAAACCGCGGCTCCTGCCGACCCGTTTTGAGTTCTCTCAAGAGCGGTGCGTACAAGTTTACGAATTGAGACAGTCCCAAATCTTAAATGAACACCCAGGTAACTTGGTCCCTTGATAAAAGGGAAATCTCGTGTCTCATTGTATGTGTCCATTCGTTTGAGAAAATCTTTGAATAGGTATTCGCCGCCTTGTATACCTGTGCGTATGGGTAGGTTTTTTAAGTTCGTAAATAAAAATCCTATGTCCTCTAGGGAGTGAACTGTGTTTGAGAAGTGTTTTTTATCAGAGTCTTTGAGTTTTGCTAGACGAGTTTTGTAAGCTGAAATGTCAAATGATTCAAGATGCTCATCTCTCACATTTTTAAGCCAAGAGTTTTTATAAGGCGTAAAAACCCCGTATGGAGTGCCCCCCTGGGTAAGTACCTCGTTTCGCTCAAATATGACATGATCCTTGAATTCAAAAAATGATATACCTAACTCTGCTAATTTTCCCCTGACCATAGCATCCCTTTTCAGGGAGTAGGGTTCATCATCATGGTTGGTGAAAACAGCTTGAACTTTTAAAAGGGAGGCCGCTTTGAGGATCTCAGTGGTTGAATCACCGTGAAGTGTTATGAGCTTAATGTCCTCAGAGTTTGCAAACTTCTTTAATTCCGATTCAAGATCAACCAAGGATTCTTGAATAAACTCAACGCGCCTGTCTGCCTTCGGCAGGGGGGCCAATATATGAGTGTCAAAGACAAATACGCAATAAACCTGTTGGCAATGTTTAAGTGCCATGTAAAGAGCGTGTTGATCTTGGACGCGTAAATCACGTCTAAACCAAATTAAGCCAGTTTGAAAATCTCCAACGGTAGAGTTATGCACGTTTTGACCTATTAATATTTAAAATTTTGCTGATGACTATCTAGTAAAATGAATCCATGACCTCTGAAACTGACCCCATCAACTTGACCGATCATTTCTTGATCGCAATGCCTGGTTTGAATGATGACTCTTTCTCACGCAGTGTCATCTATTTATGTGAACACAGCGAGAGAGGAGCCCTGGGTCTAGTGATCAACAAGCCAAGTGAGATGAGCCTACGTAGTTTATTTGAAAAAGTGGAACTTCCTCTTACTCGGCCTGATTTGGATTCATCCCTTGTATTTCAAGGTGGACCGGTTCACACCGAGCGAGGTTTTGTCCTTCATGAGCCTATGTTAAAACCTGATGAAACTGACGGCGAAACGGTTTACGCCTCAACATTGTCTGTCCCAGGCGGCTTGGAGATGACGACATCCAAGGATGTTTTGGAGGCGTTATCGTCAGGAGCAGGACCTAAAAGAGTTTTGATCTCTCTTGGATATTCTGCGTGGGCACAGGGACAGTTGGAGTCAGAGCTGGCAGAAAATAGTTGGCTGACTGTCCAAGCAGACCCGATCGTTATTTTTGATACTCCCTTTGAGCAAAGATACGATAAAGCACTCTCCCTTTTGGGCTTGCAAGCCTGGATGCTGTCCCCAGACGCTGGACATGCATGAAGGATCTAGATCTTTGCACTTTGGAATCCCAAAAGACTTTAGATCATTTACTCACACTAGATTTCGTGAAAGACCCTACTCTTAACTCGTCTTCTGATACCTTCAGCCCCAAAACTCTTGCTCCAGAGTCCAATGAGTATCAGTTATTCATGGGTTTTGACTACGGGGTAAAGAGGATTGGTATTTGTTACGGTAATAAATTGCTGATGAGCGCCAAGCCCTGTAAGGGCGCGAGTGGAAGTGCAGCAGAGCAATGGAGGCAAATTAATGAAAGAATTCTGGAGTATCAGCCCCAGGCTTTAGTTGTGGGTGTGCCTTTTCATCCAGATGGGGCAGAGCACGAAAATACTCATAAAGCGCGTCGTTTCATCAGGCAATTGGGGGGGAGATTTAATTTGCCTGTATTTGAAGTAGATGAACGCTACAGCACCACTGAGGTTTTGAGCAATCATGAATACGACACACGCAAAATTGACGTAGATTCAGAATCTGCTTGTATCATATTAAATCAATTTTTTCGAAATATAAATCCATGAGTACTGTCAATCACGGTAACCTAGAGCTTGATGCAGAGTCTTTATACAAAGATTTTTGTATGGGGGTTAAACCTCTAATAAAAAGTGAAACTCACGTCGTTGGCGTGATATCTGGAGGGCTTTGGTTGGCCAGACGAATGGCACAAGATCTAGGACTGAGCTCACAAGTCGGTGCTATTTCATCGGGTCTTCACAGGGACGATTTTTCGCGAAGAGGGCTATCAGACGGGGGACAAACGAAGTTGCCGTTTGAAGTTGATGGTGCGCATATTTTGTTGATTGATGATGTACTTTATACCGGTCGCACCATCAGGGCTGTTTTAAATGAATTATTTGATTTCGGACGTCCAGCCAGCGTTCAACTTGCTGTCTTGGTAGACAGGGGTTCACGTGAGTTGCCTATTCAAAGTGATTACGCAGCAGTTCGTCTCCCCTTCGCTGACTCAAGCAAGCTCACTTTAGAGCAAGACGCTAAGGGGCTATTTAAATTTTTGTTGGAGTCCAAGAGTGCAAAATAAGCGAAACCCTCAGCTTAATAAAAATGGTGAGCTCATCCATCTCTTATCAACAGAGGGATTATCAAGAGCTTTACTCACTCAAATCTTGGACACTGCAGCAAATTTCGTGTCGGTCAGTGATCGTGAGGTTAAAAAGGTTCCCCTCTTAAGGGGTAAGAGCGTCTTCAATCTGTTTTTTGAGAACAGCACTCGAACACGAACCACTTTTGAGATCGCTGCTAAACGCCTGAGCGCAGATGTGATCAACTTAGATATTGCTAGGTCGTCTACCAGTAAAGGAGAGTCCTTACTGGACACCATAGCTAATTTAAGTGCCATGGCGGCTGATATATTTGTAGTGCGACACAGCGAGTCTGGTGCCCCCTATTTGATAGCGCAGCACACTGCACCTCATGTGCACGTTATCAATGCGGGAGACGGTAGGCACGCCCACCCAACACAGGGCTTATTGGATATGTATACCATCAGGCACTACAAGGGAGACTTTTCAAACCTATGTGTGGCCGTAGTCGGAGATGTCTTGCACTCTAGGGTCGCCAGGTCAGATATCCACGCACTAACCACTCTAGGTTGCGCAGAGGTTAGAGTGGTTGGACCCAAGACGTTGGTTCCACAAGATATGTCTCAAATGGGAGTCAAGGTTTTCAATAATTTGGAGGATGGTATCAAAGGGTGTGATGTGGTCATCATGCTCAGGCTTCAAAATGAGCGTATGAACGGCGCTTTATTGCCTTCCAGTCAAGAGTATTTCAAAGGTTTTGGTTTAACTCCGCAAAAGCTTGCACTTGCCAAGCCAGATGCAATTGTCATGCATCCTGGTCCAATCAACCGAGGTGTGGAAATTGATTCTGCAGTAGTTGATGGACCTCAAAGCGTGATTCTTCCCCAGGTCACCTTTGGTATAGCGGTTCGAATGGCAGTCATGTCAATTGTTTCTGGAAATGATGCATGAATATACTTATTAAAAATGGTCGTGTGATCGACCCTAGTTCCTCTTTTGATGAGATCTGTGATGTACTCATCAAAGACTCAATAGTTGTTCAAGTCGGATCAAGAAGTTTAAACTCTGCTCAGGACTTTAAAGCTGACTTAGTCGTTGATGCAAGCCAGTGCATAGTGAGCCCAGGTTTGGTTGATTTGACAGCTCGTTTGAGAGAGCCTGGATATGAGCACGAAGGAATGCTTGAGTCTGAGCTCAAGGCAAGCGTAGCAGGGGGCGTGACCACCCTAGTTTGCCCACCAGATACAGATCCCATATTAGACGAGCCGGGACTAGTTGACATGCTTAAGTTCAGGGCTGGTAAAGCAAACCTTGCCAAAGTTCATCCCCTTGGAGCCCTTACCAAAGGGTTAAAAGGCGAGGCTTTAACAGAGATGTTTGAGCTTTTTCAAGCGGGTTGTATTGGGTTTGGTCAAGCCGAGTCCTCCATTTGCAATACTCAGGTCCTGCAACGCGCTATGCAATACGCTGCGACCTATGGCTTTTGTGTGTGGCTGAGACCGCAAGACTATTTCTTGGGTCAAGGAGTAGCTGCAAGTGGAGCGCTTGCAACTCGCTTGGGACTCAGCGGTGTATCTGTAGCTGCAGAGACCATAGCGCTTAATACGATCTTTGCATTGATGAGGGGGACCGGCGCAAAGGTTCACTTATGCAGAATCTCCAGCGCTGCAGGAGTTGCCCTCATAAAGGCCGCAAAAGAGGAGGGTCTGGCCGTCACGTGCGATGTGAGTATCAATTCTCTTCATTTGACTGATCAAGATATTGGTTACTTTGACTCGAGAGCCAGGCTCACACCGCCTTTGCGTCAACAAAATGATAAAAACGCACTTCAAAGAGCTTTGATGGATGGAGTTATAGATGTGCTTGTTTCTGATCACAATCCTGTAGAGGGTGACTTAAAGGCACTTCCATTTGCTCAAGCCGAACCGGGTGCAACAGGGGTAGAGTTGTTGTTAAGTTTGGCGTTGAAATGGGGGGAGGAACAAAAGCTATCAATGTTGGATACGCTTCGAGTGGTGACTCAAAACCCAGCAAAAATTTTAAATGATGTAAAGCACACCATAACCCCAGATGAGATGAAGACTCAAAAGAAAATCAGCCATTTATCAGAAGGACTAGGAGAAATAAAGCTAGGTTGTGTAGCTGATATATGCGTTTTCGATCCCAAGGCCACTTGGATGGTTCACCCAGAAAAGCTAAAGAGCCAAGGAAAATTTACCCCCTTTGCATTTGATATGAGTGGGACCGCTATGCCTGGCTTGGTCATGCATACCATCTTAAATGGTGAGTTGGTGTACTCACATGCTTAGAATTGATTGATAATTTAATAATGAATTACTTCAGGCGTTTAAGGGCCTGTTACCGATTTGGTTTTTTGCTTCTTCATTTGCTGATAGGCTATGTCTTGGTCCTTTTGAAGTTTCCTTTTATTAATTCAAAACTGCGAGCACTTGAAGTCCAAAAATGGGCAATCAAAATACTTCATTGTTTTGGGATTATTGTTCAAGTTCAGGGGGCCTTCACCTTCAAGGGCCCCTTGCTTATCGTCAGTAATCACATATCGTGGTTGGACATATTGGTACTCCACTCTGTGGGTTATTGCCGTTTTGTGGCTAAATCTGAAATTGGAAAATGGCCCATAGTCGGTTTATTGACTAGTAAAGCTGGCATGTTTTTTATTGAGAGGAATAAACCAAAGAGCGCGATAAGAGTTGTACACACCATGGCCAAAGCATTGGAGCAGGGAGATGTATTGGCTATTTTTCCAGAGGGTACAACAAGCGATGGTAGAGGTTTACTACCCTTTCACGCCAATTTAATGCAAGCTGCAGTCACTGCAAATGCCCCTGTTTTACCACTTTGCATTAGGTATTTAGACAGGGCTTCACAACAGCAAAGTCAAGCACCAAGCTTTGTAGGCGATATGACGCTAGTTCAGTCGGTCTGGAGCACACTTTGCGCTGACCCAATCACGGCACAAGTAAGAGCAGGCTCTGTGCAGATGTGTGAACAACGTGGCCGCAAAGAATGGTCAGAAGACATTAAGTTAAAAATTGCAGAGATGCTAGGTTGATTCAGAGAACACCTAGAAATTTAGATTAACTTAAACTGTCAGCCCAAATGTTTTTTGCCCAACCATAAGCATATTTCCCATCATCCTCATTGGCCGATCCTGATATTCCACCCGCATTGGGAAGGATCTTAAAAGTCCGGTCTGCTTTGTCATATTGGTGAACAGATGCAATATAAATGGCCTTTGAGGGATCAACAAAACTGTAACAGGTGTTGG
>Ga0007809_10000246_pt1 | contig 21866 bp, 36 predicted proteins | sample CryBogCBE02Aug07_FD_60383 | JGI IMG/M metagenome (GOLD analysis project Ga0007809, IMG submission 60383) | Freshwater microbial communities from Crystal Bog, Wisconsin, USA - CBE02Aug07 | ecosystem: Environmental > Aquatic > Freshwater > Lake | place: Crystal Bog, Wisconsin, USA | collected...
GTTTGTATCACGAATAGCCACCATGAAAAACATCTTTTTGATTGTTTTGGCCTTCCTGGCAAACGGAGCAGCATATGCTCATTTGGGTGAAACCCTCGAAGAATGCACGGTTCGATACGGCAAACCGATGGAACAGGATGCAAAAAGCGCGGCATTCCGCAAAAACGGATTTTTGATCATCACCACGTTTGGAACCGACGGCAAATGCGGAATGATCATTTACAGAAAGGGAGGAAAAAATGCTTTGGGTAATTACGAAGAACTTTCCGACGTCGAATTAAAAGGCATCCTGGAAGCAAATTCTCCCGTTTGGAACAAATTGAACAAAACCATGACGAATATCAGTTTCACCAACAACGACGGCAGCGCCATGGCTGTTTACGGTTTGCTGGATCACGACTTGCAACTTTGCACGACCGAATGGTTCAAACAATTCCAAGCCGAACAGGCCAACCAGCAGAAAAACGCCGTTCAAGGCCTCTAATCCTCGACCCGTCTCCACCGGTCATTCCAAAGCACCGTGGTGAGCCGGTGGGTCACCGCTCGGACCGATCGTTCCCCCAAATCGGGAAAACAGAGATGAAGGCATTCGTGTAAAATCACGTTCATGCGGGATTTTCCACCGCCAAGCCGCGGATCGACCTCGATGAGGTTGTCGGCATGATGCGCGAGTCCCTGGGCATTCTCTCTCCAGAGCTTTCTGTCCCTGAGTTTGATCTTTTTGGGCAACTTCATTCCAATTCCTCGACTTTTTGAAGGATCATGGATTGGAAATCACTCAGGGCTTCCAGCATTTTTTCCTCGTCATCAGTCACGATTTTCAACCTGAAGGGCAAATTGATCCCTTGGATCTCAACGTCCATCGTGAGCCCCCACCGAACCATTCCCCCAGAAGCCGCGGCATTCATTTTTGGCGATAGTGCGGCGTGGGATAGATTCTCCCCGTGCCGGTACGGATTTTGAATTTTGTACATTTCACGCTTCCATTACGAAGCCCCTCGGTGAGAATTTTGTTCACCTGGCATGCTCCGATACCCCATTTATTTTCCAAATCGCGGCGGGTGAACCATCCCGGCGGGATTTTATCGGTTTTCCCTAAAAGTGGGCGTTTCATTTGAATTTTGAAGCCAAGGCCCCAAAAAGGGAACGGCCTTCGATGATCGGAATGTTGAGATGAAGGAATTCACCGGATCTGGCCACCACCTGAACTCCGAAACCATGGCTCCAGCTTACGGGATTGGTTGATTGCCACAACGGTTGCAACTCACAGAGACAGCCTGGATTCCATGCCATGATTGTTCCCGAGTGCACGGGCCGACCGGAGGATGCCTGTGCTCGGTGTGTATGGCCAAAGACCAGCGGAGCACCGAACGCCGCAAGCATGGCCGTGGTAGCTTGCTGGGATGTCTTGGATCCGTGCGTGAAATAGCATTTCCCGAGGCGAATCGTGCCGGGAAGCTTCACCCCTCCGTAGAATTCCCCCTGCCTGTAATAGGGAATGCCCCTGCCTTTGAGATCGAGCAAAAATTCAGGAGCGATGGCCTTGCGAAGGAATTCGGCATCCTTGGAATTCCTGAGCGCCATGGTGACGCAGAGCGTTTCGGCTCGGCGCTCATGATTTCCTTCTATGTAGTGAATGCGGGCGCGGGGTGCCGCATCCTGCAACGCATCGAGGAAAGCCCTCGTGGCCGCGATGTCTTGTTCATAAGTGTAAGAAGTCTCGGCCACATATCCGAGAACATGGTGCTGGGCCAGCAAGCCCCCGCAATCCACATGATCCCCTAAGAGCACGATTTCCGACGGGGAAAGGGCTTTTATGTCTCCCAGGCACGCTGCAAGGGCAGCTTTGTCGGCCTTGCACCCGTGAGTGTCCGGAATAATGACCCGAACGAGGTCATCGGGACCTCCTCGTGAAGCCTTGGCTGGAACGGGAGGCCGAGCTTTGGGGGTGCCACGGGCGCGATCCAAGGCTGCCGCAAGTTTTGCATTGGACGCTTCACTGGCACGAAGTTGTTCCTGAAGGTTTTTAACCTTCAAAACCAACGATGAGGATTTTACGGACTGCTTTTTCATAAAAGTCCCTCAAGTTGGGCGTGCAGATCCGAGACGAGGCCGTCGTTCTGGATCGTCATATCCACGGGGAATTGTTGCGATTCCGATGAATGAACCGAATTGATACCGGAATTTGCCCGAATAATTCGCACAATCTTGAACCCTTGCTCCATCAAGGCCTCCGCCTCATTTGCAAACCGAAGATCATCAACACAAATCGAAACGGATGAAAATTTCTGAACCTTGTTCAAAAGGATTTTCCTCCATATATCCGGGCAAATAAGTTGCCTCCCCCACTCCGTTCCCAAAGTTTGAAGACCGTATCGCACCGAGTGATTGGCAAGAAAATGGGTCGGGGTTTCTTTCAAATCGCCATCCACCATCTGGACCGCTTCATAAAAACCGGCTCCGGCCTCAATCAGCAGCCCACGCATCATCCGCTTGATCGGACTCGCATAGGAAAGACGCTTGAAACCGTGCTGATCGACGAAAAATTTTGCAGCGGTGCTTTTTCCGCTGCCAGCGAGTCCACAGAGGGCGATCCGCGAGGGCATTCCCTTTTGATGCCGTGTCAAGCAAGCAAGCTTTTGGCCGCATCCAGGCGGTGCTGCCATCCGGCCATGAATTTGGCCTGAGAAGGACGACTCGCCACGATTTCCTCATAATGTCGGCGGATCTTGCCCAAAAAGGCCATGCAGAGACCATCTGGATCAGGCACGGCAAATGCGGCTTGGCGGGTTTTATCACCAAAATCCCCATCGACCGTGATACGGGCACCGTAATCATTACAGGCGAATTGCAAATACTTCACTGCCGTTTCGATGCCCACATTCACCGCCTCGAAGAACACGACCTCTTGCACGAGCACCGGAAGGCCCGCGAGCTTCTGCCAGTATGTCTCAAAATAGACTTTCACGATCTGATGCGGATCGGGGTTCTGGCTTACCTCTCCATCCTTGAGCAAAAGACCGGCAAAAGTCGGACCCCCGGAATCGTCAGGGACGTTCTCCCATTCAATTTCGCCGGTGACATGGTTGAGTTCACATTCCCAATCCAAAACCAGTTTCAGGGCTATCCTGAAGCCCGCGGGATAGCCGCCGGTCAGCGCGGCAAGCGTGATGTCGCTTTTGGTCATTTGGGGGGCAATTCGTTATTCTCAACAAGTTTTTGCCCGACTTTGCCTATGCCGAGTGCGGTGCATAGCCAGATCAGGAATTCCTTCACATTTCCGGGGATATCGTGATTCGTGTCCCAGGTCTTAATCACGACGGCGATGCAAATTCCAAGGGAAACCACGATCGCCAGCACGAAACAGGCCCTCATGGCCGAGGCGCAGCCATTGTCCTCAGCCAACAATTCCTTGCACCATTGAATGAATTTCATGGAACCAAACTGGCAACCGCGTGGAGGAAAAGCCTGCCGGCTGCATAAGAAAAAGAAAAAATCAGGACATAAAAAGCCCCGGCTGCGACAAGATTCCAAGGCGTCGGGAATTCCCTCATCGGGACGCCGGCCACCATCGAACCAAAATAAAGAGCGCTCAGAATTGAAGCGACCAGAATGACCACGTCACGTTCCTTGGCATTTGCATGTGCGGCCGCGGCCATGAGCTTGGCCTCGGACTCTGCTTTGGAAAGGTCGGAGGCCTGTTTCTGGAAATCAGCGTCCGCCTTGGCCAAGGCTACCTTTTGCTCGGCGGCTAGGGCCTGCATGTGGCGGACAGTGGCCAAAATGTCGGCTTTGCTGACGTTAGAAAGATCGGCGGCGGATATGTCTATAAAACCGCAAAAAATGAACATGAGCGGCAGAACGTGTCTAAGGAATTGGCTTTTCATGGCATCAGTGGCTTTTCAGCCATTCTTGGACAATCACGGCCTTGTCCTCAATCCGGTCGGAAATCACCGAAGCACGCTCAACGTAAGAATCAGTGGAAGGTGGCCGTTGATGGGCGCAGCCGGTGCCGAAAAGGATAATGGTCGCCGCAAGCAAAAACCCAAGGACCAAAAACAAAACGGTTGTCACGTTTTCTTTGAACGAAGGACTCATTGATGGGAATGCTCGAGATCCCTGATCCGACGCTCGTGATCCGAGAGCTGGACGTCCTGACGGTCGTTGACTTTGTTGGCCTCCGCCATTTGCACGAGGATTTTTTCAATGGCCTCGACACGGATGCCCATTTTTTCGGTGGTTTCCGAAAATTCCTTTCTGCTGACAAACTGAGCCTGAAGGATCAGCAGAAGAACAATCCCGAACGGGGTCACAAAAGCCCCCCATTTGGAAATGGAATCAAAGATGTTCTTCTGCTGCTCCGTCATGAATTAGACTCCGGCTGCGGTGACGATCGCCTGGATCGCGGAGACGTTGGCGGAACCAAGCGCCGAGACGACATCGGCAGCGGCAACGGCGGGCAAATTGCCCTGGGCGGGGATGCCCTCGTTGATCGCCTTCTTGGCCTGGGTTGCGACGTTGGTGAGGCCCGTGAGGATCTGGTTGGCAACCAGGGCGGCGCGGGTAGCGGGGGTAGGTGTCAGGGATGACATGGTTGGGTTTGGCATTTTCAGGTTAGCCTTCCTGCTCACTCAGGCGCGGAGCCGTTGCGCCCAAATAACCGGTGCTAGAGGGTGGCATTGGTTGTCCGTGCATGAGAAAAATCGTTTAAGAGGCCGAGGTGCTGGCGAGCAGATAGTAGGCCGTGCCGTTGATCATGATTTCGACCTTGGAATCGACGGTCGAATCGGTGGAACTGGAGACGGGGTTGGAGCAGTAGATTTGCCCGTATCCATCGATCCCAGCGGTTCCGTTGGCAAAATTAGCGTCATACTGGACGCTCAAACCTCCGTTTGAAAGTAAGTTAAGCCCCCAAATATTATTGGCGGACCAAATAGCACCATTGCCGTCAATCGTCGCTGCACCGTTGGCAAAGGATGCGGAGCCGTCCGGGTAAATCCATGTTTGGAAATTTGAACCCAATCCAAGAGGAACTTCTAAATGAAAATCAATAAATGGGCCTTCATACGATGTTATATAACATCCCGTATCACCAAACTGTGCGCCGCGATAGTTTCCAAAATTTACGTTTCCATACGGAAGAAATAAAGTTCCATCGAGGTGAACATCTTCAAACGAAGGAGAATCATTGGTATTGAGCGACTGATTAAATGGGTTTTCTTTTATATAACCTAGAGCGCTAATTCGGTAGTCTAATCCCCCATTCAGATCGATAGCGAGATCAGCATAAGTGACTGCTAAGTTGTTTCCCAAATAATTACCCTGACCCCACAAACCTGACCCGAAAGGGACAACTGAAACCTGAACCCAGCATTCAGGGCGACTATCGGGCGGGTATCCTGCCGAAAGATTGGCAGAAGTGTAGCAATACCAAAGACCTCCATTGTAGAAAACAACATCATCAGTATTGTAACTAATGCCATTGTCGTAATTCCCCTGGTAATTCCAAGCACCCGAAGAAGTGCCGCCAGCGGAATCCTCCAGCGGGAGAGAAAAGCCTCCGAGGTTAAGGGAAAAAGGCATGTCAGTTGGTGCGCTGAATGATCCGCTGACCCTCGCCCGTGATCGTAATGGTCAGTTGGGCCACTTGCTCTCCTTCCGGTCCCCCTTGGAAAAAGCTCAGCGTGCCGCCTTGGCTCATGACGGTCAGCGATGACTCGATTAGCGTGTCGTAGGCGGGAAACTCAAAGGGGTTTGCGATTTCGCGGTAGCTTGGGTGGAAAAATGGGTCAGCCATACCACCCGAGCTATGTCAAAAAATCAAAAATCGTTCATGTCGGTAGAGTACGGATACAGAGTCCCAACTTCCATTGAGACCGATGCCGTAGCTCCCGACGGCCATGTAATTTCAAATGAACCAGGATCCGCTGGAGTAGAAATCAATGGAACAGTTGTGGTTCTTCCAAATAAAACAATATCAAGATTGCCAACATGAGTTCGTGATGCCGTTTCAGAAGGACTGGAGGAAGCATGAACAACAACAGGATTTCCTCCAAACTGAACATACGCACCCAATTCCAAAGAAGGGGGCCTCATCCAATAACAATCGTTTACCAAATCCCGATATATGTTTATTGAAAAAATCGGTTCGTGGCGTGAATCTGGTGCAAATTTAACGTGGCAAAAGTAAAAATTTGGAAATCCATAGGGATTTGGCAATGGATCAGGTGTAACCGATGATTCCGCCTCAAAAAAGGTCGCAGCAAATTGAATATATCTCTCTGAAATAAAATCACTGCTCACCCCATCAAGCGGATAAGGATAACCAATCCTGGGAACAGAAAACGCATCAAGTGATCCTGAAGTGATATAGGCATCCGATGGCCATCCGGAAAATGTAGCGGAAGTGATGGAAAAGTCTTTTACCTTCCACATCACCCAAATCAGCTCTTCTTTGCTGAGTTGAATAAAATAGCTTGTATCCACGCTACCATCAGATGGCAGTAGCGAACATGGGAAATTAAACGGTGTAATGGAAAATACTTTGGCCATCTCAATAGGGAGGCCTTGGGTATCGGGCGAGTTGCCCATCCACCACCATGTCGTAGAGATAAAGATTTTGATTTACCACCTGAGTCAGCGTACCAGAGGCATATTCCGCGATGACAAGCCTCCCAGCAGTCTGAAGGGGTGGCGTGGATGAGTCGGCTGCAAAGAGCGCATTGCCCGAGGAATCCCATGCCGCAAGAGTCGGGTTCACCGTCGAACCGGCTCCCTGAGTCGTGATGGCCGCCGAGGTGACGCCTCCAGACGTATCAAAAGCCATATCCAGCATGACGTAATCGTTGTTATTGAGCAAATGCTCCACAGGGTAGCCGGTAGATGTGGCGTCTGGATTAAAAAGACCCGTGATGGTGATATCCTGCCAAGGAGTGTAGTTCCAAACGTGGCTGTTCAGCTCGACGCGCACTTTGGTCGTCGCGGGGCTACCGTCGGTTCCTGCCGAATTAACAAGAGTGCATTGGAACGGGAAGTTGGAAACTGGAGCTGCCTGGCTTGCCGAAATGATGAAGCCCCCGGGGTTTTGGGAAATGCGGGTGCCTGCACCGGCCATCGGTCGCAAAGCCGCTATCGCCTCAATTACTTTATTTGCCCAGGATGCCGTGATCTGATCACCCCGAGATACTTTGGGAGGAAGTTGAATCATTCAAAAGGTCCCCGAATTGATTCGAGGGTTATTTCATCGAAATGACGATCCGGCCGGTTCCCGTCGGCGAGACCGAAAGAGAAAACAAGACCAAATCGGAACCCGTTTTGCCCTCTGGAAATACAATGACCGGCGGGACACCTGATCCAAGTAGTGCCGTAAGGCTGTTGACCTGTTCCGCGGTGATCGTCAGGGAAGTCTGGAACCGCTTTGAAGGGGCCGGAATGGTGATGGGTTCGCTCATGCCTTTGGAATCATGTCAATTTCAGGAATAAATCTTGGAATTCCATCCCCCAGCCCCACTGAGCATCCATGATTCGGACACCTCGAAGACGCCCGCGCGGCTGACGATCTTGGGGGTGAGTTTCAGCCAATTCCTCCAAAGAATCACCGGGATCGTGATCAATTCGTAAGTGGGTCCCGAGATTTTTCCGATCGAAGTGAAAAGATCCTGCACCTCGTCCAGATTCGCCACGGTTTGGTTTTTGCGAAACGTCGCCGTCATCGCAAGATAGCTCGTGCAGCCGTACAGAGGATTGGGCGACCCGTCCGCCTTTTTCTTCAAAAATGCTTTCTGGGTCTGATCGTAATTGAAAACCACGGCGATGCCGGTCGACGGGGTAAAAAAGTTGGGGTGACTCTGGATCGGTTCCTCGTGCATGGAAAAATCAAGTTCCTCGGTGATCAATCCCTTGGCATCAGTGGCCCGGTATTCACCCACCCAGAATTTTCCGCTTTCATCCACGGAAAAACTGGATTCCTCATAAGTCTGCCCGAAGGTTTCAGCTTGGGTCGGAAAGGACCCGTCCTCGGTCGGAAAGGCATATCTGTCCACCTGGGTGAACAATCCCGTCCTATCCAGCGTGAAGTTCCCACCAACCAATTCAAAGGACATAGGACGTGAGGGGGTGCGGGGTTAGTTGTTGGCCGTCGTCAGGACGCTGAGCGATTCGGAGCTATAGATTTCAGAGATCCAACCCGTTCCGAAACCGGAGAGCATCCATTCCTGGGTGATTTGAAACGCATTTCCCCGTGAGGAGATTTTGGGTGCCAGATACAACCAGGTGCGTTCATCCGCGTCGGCCGGATCCGTCAATTTGTGAAAAGGCACGTTGTCATCAATGGTGCCGATATTGTCGAAAATTCCCGAGGGTATTGAATCCAAGGTCTGGATCTGACGGTAGACGCATGAATAGGAAAGAAAATCGGTCGTGCCGAATACCGGGCTGCTATCGCCGTTCTGAAGCGATTTGGGGAAGGCTTCCACGCCATCATCCCATCCGTAAGCCAAGACCAGATCCGGAAAATTGGGGCTTGTCTGGATCGGGCTTTGGATGGAACTGAAATCGAGTTCTTCAACCAACCCGATGTCCGAGGTGGGGTTCTCATCCCCCTGACCGGCCACCTTTTCGTAATTCCAAAAACAAATCCAGTTTCCCGCTTCATCGCCCTGTCCCTCCCCTCCCACAAACAAGGCTCCGTCATATTCGTTCCCGACTTCACGATAGGTGCCCGTCACCGCAGCCGACCTCGAGTTGAAAAATACCTTCCGGCCGATCTTGTAAAGACCGGTCTTGTCGATGGAGCGCTTTTCCCCGAGCAAAAATGATCCGTCACTAAGCATGGATCATCAGGCGTATCGGGCTCCGACCATGCCTTGGCCGGTGTCCGCGGTTTTCTTGGAAAGAAGATCCACCATTTTTTGCTGAAGGGCCGTTTGGCGCTTGTTTTCGTCAAGCACCGGGTCGCCCTGACCTCCGGCAAATCCTCCTCCGCCAATTTTGCGAAGGCTGTCCGCAAAGGCATTCTGGCCTTTTCCTATTCCCTCGACGTCGTCCCCGTTGCCGAGGTTCATTTTGTACTTTTCCTTGTTCCTTTCACGCTCCTCGGCAAGGACCTCGGCGCTCTTGGCCGTCGCGGTGAAAGCTCCCTTGAAAGCACCAAGGCTTTCCTTAATCGAACCCAAAATCATCGATCCACCCTCACCCATGGTCTCGTTTGCTTCTTTGGAACCTTCACGGGCAAGCTGGGTTGCCCCATTGCCCTCGGCCTGGACCTGCTTGAGGTTTTCTTCAAAACTGGAAGCTTTGAATCCCTTGGTGCCGGTCAGGCTATTGAGTCCGGGCACATTGGCGACTCCCTCCATGAGCTTCTCAATCGCCGTCTGGATCGTCGCCTGCAAATAATCAAGCGGGGTATGGAATGCAAAAAGCAGGGCGGCCCCGAGCTTTTCAATCAATCCGCCGAGAATTCCGACCGCGCCAATCATGAATTCGGGAATATGCCCCAACAATTCTCCAAGGAAATCGCCGAGGCCTTCAAAAACCTGTTCAAATTGGTCATCGAAGTCGGTTGCAAAGTTTTCGAGAAAAGCACCCATTTGCTCACCGACCCCGGAGAGGTCGATCTGATCGCCCAATTCAAGCAACGGTTCGATCGCGGCCATGACCGGCGCGGCCATGCCGATGAAAAGCCCCTGCAGCTTGCTTCCCACATGCTCCAACTGATCGTGAGCCTCTTTGAACAAATAAGCATTTTCCCCCAGCTTTTCGGCCGTGGCATTGATGTCCCCGGCATTCTTGAAGTCGGGGTTCATGAATATCTGCAGAAGCTCGCTGCCCTGTTTTCCGAAAATCGCGATCGCCGCTTTGGCGCGGTCCGAATCATTGGCCACCCCAGCCAGGGCGGCACCGATATCGCGGAACGCCTCATCGGGCTTTTTGTTGGCTTCAACCTTGGCATCGATGCCGATATTTTTGAGCACAGGAGTTCCTTCGGTGGTGACCGCTTCGGAAAGGTACTTTTGCATTTTTCCGATTGAAGGACCGATTTTTTCGGCCTCGACGCCGGAATCCTTAAACAACCGACGCAGCATGTAGAGCTGCTCCACGGCGATACCCGTCCTGTTGCTCAGGTTGACCATGTCGTCTCCCAACTCCACGGCCCCGTGGATGCCCTCCATCAGACCGCCAATCGTCGCGACGCTGGCCGTGATGGCAGCCAAGGGGGCAAGCAACTCCCCAATCCCAATTTTCTCGCCTATTTTGGACGCTTGCTCGCTGAACTCCTTGAGCTCGTGCTTGCTCTTGTTGATTTTGTTGTCGAATGACCCGGTGATCAGGTCGAGTGCAAATTGGACGCTCATGGCTTATTTCACGGGAAGTCCCGCGGCTTTCATTTGTTTTTCCTCAAGATTCTTGAGGATTTTCACCATGTTCTTGATCTGGTTGTTCACGGCGTAATCAACGCGGCGCTGCATGTCTTTCACATGCCCGGCGAATTTCACTTCATTGGAAGCCCGGAACGCGATGCCGTTGGCACCCACGCTCAGGACGACATGCCCGGGAGCGGAGTGACGTGATATCCATGCGGGAACTCGGATCTTCCCAAGCTTGTTGGCGGCAGGTAGCCAACCGCTGGCCAAAAAGCCGACCATGTTCTTTTTTTCCTCCCGGTAGGCGCGGAGGATGGAGGTCTGGATCTTGAATCGAAGATCCCTGGATCCCTCTTTCCGGAGCGATTTGGAAACTCGGCCGGTCGATGCTTGGCGATAGGACTTGTGGATGGCTTTCGGAGAGGAAGGATCGGGCTTTTTCCCACCGTAGGCCCTCATGATTTTGGCAAGATCGTTGAGGACGGCCTTTTCCCCTCGGCGCTTGGAATCCGTTCCCGTCGTCATTTCCCCCTTTCCGTCATTGGCCGACGAATCCCATCCGCTCGGAGGCGTCACGGAAATCACCGAACGCATGATGCCCCTCGCCTGGGTTTTCATCGCCTCGGTGCGCGATTTCTTGGAATCGCGCATGTAGGTGTCGAAAGCCTTCAGGAATTTGTCAGTGTTGCGCGGGGTGATCTTTACCATGGGTCGTCTTCTTCCGACGGGGTGTCAAAAATGGAGGAAAGGGCCTCCAGTTCGTGAAGTTGAGCCTCCTTCGAGGGCGACGGATCCACCGTCCAGACGTCGTGGCTCCTGTAACAGGCGTGCAAATACTGCAGCAACCTGGCCAAAGGCATTCTGAGGATCAGTCGCTCAGGCCATCCCGTCTCCTTCGCGATCGTGAAGACCAGCGAGGCCGTCCGGGATGGCTCCCTTAGTTTGGGGGGGGAGTCTCCCGGCTGCCGGTGCCTCCCGGCTTGTCCTGGACATCCACGCTGGCCTCGGGGATTCCCGCCACGATTTGCTCCACCACCTCGCGGAGACCCACAAGGCCCGTCATCGGGATCCGCCTGGCAAACTGACGCACCGCCGTCTTGTAAGCCTCCGGAGCGTCACTCTTGAACGGAACGTCATCGGGATCGGTGGCATGGATATAAAGAAACTCGGTCATTTGCCGGATCTGATCTTTCACCGTGAGCTTCACGCTCGTGTCGTAAAGGAATGTCAGATCGGCATCCATGACGATGAGTTGGGTCTCGAGGGAGAACCTGCGGAATGTCATCCCGTTCCATTCAATCGGCGTGTCCCGGAAAACCTTTCCCAAGATCGGGGCTGTGGTCTTTTTGCTCATTGTCAGAACATTTCGAGGATTTTCCTGCCCCGCTCCGTCGGCACTAGCTTGCCGTCGGGACCCCGGGTTGTGCTGATGTAAGCGCTGCGGCCGCTCTTCTGGATATGAAGCTGGGGGGGATTCTCCCGGATGGCGTCGCGGAGTTTCCCGATCTTCTCCATGAATGTTCGGAGGTAGGTAATCGGGTGATCGAGGTTTGCCGCGAGCCATTCGCGGTCATTCCAGCGTTTCAAAAACTCGCTGGTCGTCATGCTTTCCCCTTTGAATTCCTCAAAAGTGATTTTCTTTTCCTGGGCGACCCAGACCACCGTGCGGGTCGGTTTCCCATCCAAGGTGCCGACGGCATTGAGAAAACCGCCTTCCTTGACGAGTTCGCCCCCGCAGGAAAGCAGGGCCGCGATGGCTTGGGTATTGGGCGACTTGAGCGGATCCTCCTCGTCGCGGAGATAATTGTAAGTGCTTCCGGATTTCATGATTCCAAAATGTCAGGACCACTCAGCCCTTAGGAGGCATTCGGGTAAATTTTCCCGCTAAATTTGAACGAACGGAAATCGTCGTTTTTCTGGGTCGTCTCCACCGAATCGATGATGACTTTTCCGCTGATGGCCGAAGGAGCAGGGGTATTCGCCGCAATCGAGGCCGGGCATGTGTCGCCGTATCCTTCCGCCGAGAAATCCGCCAAAGGGTCGTAGGTAGCGAATCCGCCGAATCCACCGGTCGAATTCATGTATGTCTTGGTTTCCAGTTTTACGGAAAGAGTGACCTTGGTCAGGGTGGTGTCGGACAAAAGGCTGATCCCGATGCCGCCGGAGTAAGTTGCGCTCATGATGAAAAAGATTTGGGATTAGGCGCCGGTGTAGGCGACGGCTTCGATTTTGGTTTTCGGGAAATCATCGTTTGTCTGGTCTTCACTGACGCTGACGACCGTGAGCGTGCCGCCGCTGATGGTGGTGGCACCGGTCAGGCCGAACGTGGCAGTGCCCACGACTTCGATCGAAACCTTGCGCTCTTTCATGGGAACCACCGCTGCAGCGACCGTGTTGCCTTGTTCGTCGCGGTAGGTCTTGATGGTGGCCGTGGTCGCATCCGTGACGGATTGGACGTTGCCCGTGTAGTTCGTGGTGATGGGAGGCGTTACCACGCCGAAGGTTGCGCTCATATATCCGTTGCCACGGTGTCAAACAGGAACCACGCCGATGGTCAGTTCGATGTCGATGACGTGCCGTTCATGGTCAACCGTTTCCCTCACCGTCATGCCCCCGAGGCCTGCGTAGTGCCAGGATCCCTGAGCCAAATCAAATGAGGCCGCAAGGGGGGAAGTCGGCCCCGGGCCCTGCATGTCGAACAAGGCAGTGATCTGCGAGGCTCTGGATCGGTGCAATGCAAGATTCGCACCGGCAGCCGGGGTCGTGAGTCGCAGGGGGCACGTTGCTTTCCAGATTCCCCTCGCCTCACGCGTCGTGCTGGTGCATTCTACAATGAGCAGCGGCTGCCCGTTGCGGATCTGCTCGGAGCTCGTGCCCGGGTGAATCGCAAGGCCGGAAAGGAATTCCTGTTCCGAAAGGATGCCGATGAGGCCGAGTTCGATGTCCGCGGTCATGGGGTCTTGAGCGTGACGTGGGTTTCCGTTGCCCGGGCCGGATCACCGCTCAGGGGGATAATGTCGAGGATGGAGTAAGTTTCCCCCGTTGATTGAAGCGTGACGCTTTCTCCCAGGGTGGGTGCCGGGGTGATCACTTGAAGGAACCGGCACTCGAAGCTGGCGTCGCTGCGGTATCCCCCGAGTTGCAAATCGAACTTGGGATCCGGGGTCGAAATCACGGCGCGGTAGGTGTCGCCACGGTAAATCACGTTGCTGGCCAAGGCATCCCTAGAACGGGTTGCCCTGGCGGCCATGGCCGCGATGGAGGACGCCAGCGACATCGTCAGGCAGCCGATTCGGATTTCGATTTTTTGGAAGGAGCTTTGGCAATTTCTTTGCCGAGGCGCTTTTTGCGGATGATTCCCCCGTTGGAATCCCACAGGGACACCACCGCGAATTCCGTGTCGGTATTCTTGGCGTGGAAGGCTTCGCGGACGCTCATGTAATCGTGCGTCGGACCGGCCAGGATGCTGTGGCGCGGGTTGCGGGGGTCGCTTTCTTCGGAAAGGGTCAGAAGGAAGGTTCTCATGCTCTGGGTCGTTGGTTGGGTTGTCTTTGGTCGGGGCTCCTCAGCCCAAAACCCCTCCCCCGGATTGATCCGAAGGAGGGGTCGAGCAGGAGGAGTGAATCCTTTAGGCGGAGACGATGCGCTTGAGCGCTGCACCCTCGCCCTTGCCGTAGCCGTAGTTGGCCTCGATCACCATCTGGACCGTGTCGGATCCGGGGATCGGGTACTCGCGGTACTCGAGGGTGAGTCCGTTGTCATCCGTGGCGGTGACGTAACGGGTGATGCGGTCGTCCGCGGGAGCGATCGGGGCGAAGGCCACCAGCGCCGCGTCGGGCAGGGTGGCGAAGCCGACCAGGTTCTCGCTGTTGGCGGGGATGTTCGGGGTGACGAACACGTCCAGACCGGCGATGTGGGTGAGAGCTCCCTTGAGCTTGACGTCGGCACCGGCCTGACCCATGGCGTTCCAGTTGGCGATGGAGGGATCCTTCAGGAGGGCTCCATGGTAGGTGCTGGAAAGCACGAGGCTGCGGTTGGCGACGGGCCAGTAGCTGTTGTTGATCGAGGTGACGATGTCAGCGATGTCCGTGAAATCGAAGGCGGTGGGTGCCCCGGTGGAGACGGCGCTGCCGTAGTTCGCGGCGGTGACCACGCTCAGGATGTCCATGACGACATCGTGCGCAAGGGCCTCTGCTTGACGATCCATCAGCTTCTCCACCGAAAGGTGGGGCTGGCGGGCGAGCTCGTAGCCGGTGACGTTGAGCGCCTGGTATTTGCGCTTGTTGATCACGACGTTGCGGCTCTGGACAGTGCCGGCGTCGGCGCTGTATGACCCGTTGAAGTCGTTGGAGGCGGTACCCTGGAGCGGGTAGTAGGGAACGGTCACGGTGTCGTTACCCTGAAGGGGCACGCCACGGTATACCGTCGAGAAAGCGTTCACAGGGGCCAGGGTCCGCTTGAATGCGAGGAGCGCATTCTCGAGGATGGCCTGAACCTGAAGATCGCTGGCGATGGAATTGGCCATGATGATGAGGTGTTGGGGTTGGGGTTGTGGGATTGCTCCCGGTTATTTCTTCGAGCGTTCTGCGTCGTACTTTTGGAGCACGAGCTTGTTCTCGCGGAAAAATGCGGTTTTGGAGGCTCCCTTGAGGGACTGCCATTTGTCGTAAACGGCCGCCGGGTCATTGGTGGCAGCATCGGCCTCCACGGGAAGGGCGCTGGCCTCGAAACCGAGGGCTGCGACCTGATCGACCGTCGCCGAGGCGACTTCGGCATCGATTTCGCGCTCGACCTGTTCGAAGTAAGTCTTGGCCTCCGTCAGTCGGGCGATCTCTTCGGCATGGGAAGCCGTGGCGGCTTCCAGCGCGGCCGCGTGATCGGTGGCAAGCTGTTCGAGCTCGCTGATCTTGAGGGACTGACCTTCGGCTGCGGCTTCAAGCTCGGCGATCAGGCCGTTCTTGGATTCGATCATCGAGGTTGCCTCGCTCAGGGAATCCTGGGCGGCGGTCAGATTGCCGAGCAGGGTTTCCTTTTCGGCAAGGGCGGCTTTGAGTTGGGAAAAGATGTTCATGTTCGACGTGGAGACGGTGTCAAAGTTTCTCAAATGCCGTCGTTGTCATCGTCCTGCTCCTCATCACCATCGTCGTCCAGGTCGCCGGAAATCAGTTCGAGGACTTCGCCGATGCCAGAAACCAACCGGTCGGCCAGTCCGTTGCCGACGGCCTGTTCACCGTCAAACCACTGACCCTGCATGGTTTCCTCCTCAATGCGGTAACCGGCGGCCTTGCGGTTTGCCACGACGGCCGTCGTGAAGCGCGAGTTCGCACGGTCAACCCCTTCCTGCAGGAAGGCACGCTCGGCGTCGGTAAATGCTTTGCCCTCCAATCCGATGGCCTTCAGGGATCCGGCTTTGAAGAGTTCGAGCTTCAGTCCTTCCATTTCGTAAGCCCGGCTGCTGTCGATCATCGCAAGGTAGGTTCCGATCGATCCGACGTCGCTCGATCCCGTCACGAAGATCCCGGCGGTCGCGGCGCTCGCGATCCAATAGGCAGCCGAGCACATCTGGCTGTCGGTGAAAGCGTAGAGGGGCTTGGAAACCTGACCGAGAGCGGCCGCGGCCTCCGGGGTTCCCGTGACCATTCCTCCCGGGCTGTTCACGTCCAGAAGGATGCTCGTTACCGAGGGATCCATGTCGGCTTTTTGAACGGCGTTCACGATCTGATCGACGTCGGCTCCCCCGCACATCATCTCAAGCATGTTGAGGCGCTTCCCGATGACCCCGTTGACCGGAACGATCGCCACGCCGTTTTGCACATCGTAGGCGCTTTCCTCCATGTCGTCCTGATCGCCGTCGTTTTCGGTGGTCAGGAATGAGGAGATCGACTGGGTCTGATGGGCCTCAAAAAGGGATTGGAGGCGGCGATGGGCCTCGGGAAGGATATGCCAGGGCGTGGCGTAGAGCCGGGTGGCGATGCGGGCAAGTTTCATAAGCAAGGGTGGCGTGTCAATTTCCGGCGTTTTTTTTGCTTTTGCTCTCGGCGACGCAGGCTCGGATCTGCATGGCCATCGAGTCGCGCCAACTCCGGCGCTTTCCCTTCCGCAGCTCGTAGGCCCGGAGGTCCTTGAGAAATTGTTCCTGCCCCGCATGGACGCGATATCCCCCGTCCATGGATGCGACCACCGAAAGCGGCGTCCCGTTCATCGTCCCCCGGCTGAGGCCGACCCCTTCAAAGGTCGCCATGAGATCCCCGAGGCCTTCCATGTCATTCGGCCCCGGCAGGCTCCTCGTCGGCGTCCGGTTCGGACAATTCAGGCTGCTGCACTTTCAGCTCCGGATACAGATCACTCATCGAAAGGCCCCTCTTTTCCATTTCGCCCTTCCTCCAGAGTGCAAAGTCCATTTCGCGGCTCACCTCTTCTTTGGCGTCCTGTCCTCGCAAATTATAGAGGCGCTCGGTGGACATCAGGCCGGTGCGGTGCTGCTCGAGGTAGATGCGGCCGTCTCTTGCAAAATCCACCGTGATTGCCTCGGGCGGAACCCATGTGTGCGAGTACCATGCGGGATCCTGGCATTTGCGAAGGCGTCCGGATTTGATTTCCTTGGCGATCGTGTAGACCCAATCGCGAGCCAACCAGGTATCGACGAAGTTCGCCTGTTCGGCGGAGATCCAAGCTTGGGCGTCGGCCAAGACATAGCGCACACCAGCACCGCCGAATTTTGCAATCGACCATCCCAAGGCGTCCGATATCCCCAATCCCCAGCAGCAATCCCGAATCAGGGAATTTTCGACGAATTCGACGCTGTTCGGGTGGGGTCTTTGATCCAGCAGTGTCTTGATGTCGTAGCCCGGGGGCACTTCCTTGATCTCCCCGCCCATTCCGAAGATTTCCGTGGTGCGGATGCTCTGGATGTTGCCGTTGGAATCGGTACCGGCCACCTGATCGGTTTGGTATTTCCCTGCCAGGGCGTCCATGATGCCGGGCGTGGCATCCTTGTCTTGGCTGGCAAGGTAGTATCCAATCTGGTTCGACAATTTGATCCCCTGCATGACCGAGGCGTTGAGCTCGGTGATGTCGATCAGTTTGTTCACCGCATGGGCCAGCGCTGAGACGCCGCGGAACTGCCCCGGGCTTTCCTGATTGCAGAGCCAAACGACATTCTCGGCACCCACCCGCGTCGTTTTGGAAAAATCGTCGTCGAGAAAATAGAATGCCTGGGCGCGGCCGAGCCGGTCCACCGCGATACCGTCGTTCATCTTTTTGTCGAGCGTGCCGATCGGTTCCCCGACCTGCGTGCCCGAGTAAAGTCGGCGAAGGGCTCCCCCGCTTTGGCTTTCACTGAAAACGATGGCCGCGTCGCCGTCCTTTTTCTGCGTCAGGTAGGCGAGACGCTGCATCTGAACGGCTGTCAACCTGCCGGAAACGTCATAGGTGGAGGCGCTGCGGGCACGGCGGTTGTAGGCTGCATCCGCCAGGGCGTTCCATTCGGAATCGCGGGTCGTGGCCTGCGGATTGAACCCGTTCCCCACGACCATGTTGGTGATCGAGGTGAGCAGCCGTCGGGCGAGGCCCATGTTCGCCATGAGGTAATGCACCTTGCGGGCGATTTCCCGACGGGTCCAAACATTGATCTCGTCCCGGGGTGAAAGCGTCGGCCAATAAATGTAGCCCCTCTGCATGGAGGGAACGGCGGCGTCATAGCCGTAGGCTGCCCTGATCTTGGCGGGTCCCGTTCCTCCGGTTTTCCTGTTGGGAGCGACGCGGCGGGTCGGGATTTGGCGGTTCGTTTTCTTGCTGGCCATAAACTAGGTGCGAACCAGCCGGTGGCTGAAATCGGCAATGACAGGTCCGGGGACGGGATCGAGCTTTGAATCTCCCGTGATTCCGGAAACGGCGGCTTCCATGAGCAGCTTTTCCACGGCGTATCCGATGACGGATTTCGGAAAACTGATTTCTCCGGAACTGTGAACGCCATCGTTTGAAAGCGTGGTCACGGTTACCTCATCGGTCGCAGAAAGGTAAATGCTGTCGGCAAGCGCCGTGAGTTGGTTCACCGTTTGCGTGCGGCGCAGATAGCGCAGGCAGTAGGTGACCTGCCCGTAGTTCGAGAGGCCGGAATAATTCAGTGACATCGCTCCCCTAGAGCGGTGTCAAAAAGAGGCCGAGGGGTCGGTGTACCCTACAAAAGGGACTCGATAAATTTCCCGCGACTCTGGTCGCCTCGCTGGCGATCAAATCGTGCCCAGGATTCCGGTTTCATGGAAACGGATCGGGTGACGGATTGGCGGCCTTTGGCGTTTTTCCCTTTGGATCCGGCCGGACGGCCTGCTCCTTTGCGGGGGCCTCCATGGGGTTTGGGATCGGTCATCGTTGGGAAGATTATTTCAGCAACTTGGAAACATGAACGCCACCAATAAACCAGCGGCGTCCGATTTGAGCAATCCAAGCGGTCGAAGTTTTTTCGGTTTTAGAATACGAATCGAGGCGTTTTAATCGATCTTGGCGATTTAGTTTTTTGATGCGGCGCAGGTTCATGGCTTTGATGGTGAGGGATTAGGCGCGAAAGATTGGGGCCATGCTGTAGCGATCGGGCATGAGGTACTCGCGGCCCTGATAGTCGGTGCGAATTTTGGTGCGGCGGGTTTTCTTGTCGTAGCTGATGGTGGCCCAGGATCCCTTCCGCTCAATCACGCTAAGGGAAAAGAAACAGTCAGCATCGCAGATGCTGCGGGTGGTCAGGGTGGATCCGGCGGTGATGGTGTGCATGGTGTGGCGTGGTTGGGATTAGGCGGCAAAAGAAGTGAGCGCGGCATTCATACCTTTGATGATTTGATCGGCAGAATTTTTTGAATAGGTGGCGCGAATTGCCGATTCAGTGCGGTCGATACCAAAACAAAGAGCGACAGAAATCAGAGCCATCACAAGATCGACGGGGGATTTTTCCGTGATCACTTTTGAAAATGTTTCCCCGGCGACGGTTGATGTGAATGGCGAGGCGGTGTGTGTGTTGTTCGTTTGCATGGTTCTGTTCTATCCCCAGCTTGATTTTCCGTCAACAACGTTTTATCAAGAAAAGGAAAGTTTTTTTGAACCCGTGAAAATTTACTTTCCGCCGGTCTTGGCGATCCAATGGGAAAGGACGGCCAACTTGACGCAGTCGCCGTAGTGATCCTCGCGAATTTCCTTCCAATACTTCGTAGTCCCCCTCGGGGTGCGGGTCTCGAGTAACTGCTGGCCGGTCAATCCATGGATGAGGGCGGACGGTGCGTCGTCCGGCAGATGCAAAAGCGGCGCGAGGCGTTTCTCGATTTTTTCCAAATAGAGGGAGAGCTTCAGCGTGTAATCGACATAAGTATGGAGGACGAGGCCACGGTGGGTCTTCACCTGAGAGGTGCTCCAGGTGCCAAAGGATGCGACGGATCCTTTTGACGGCCAAAGCTTCCCACGGCTGCGGACGCAAAGATCATAGAGACGGTCGGTCTGCCATCCGGAATCGACAATCCCGAAGCCGATGGGCCAATCGGCGTCGCCGGTTCCTTTGTAGGTCTTTTCCTTGAGAATGGTCAAAAGATCCTCCGGTGCCAGGACGGTGCCGCAATCGATCACCGCGATCTCCCCGTCCCGGGCCACGGCCGAGACGCACCAATGGGTCTGATCCTGTCCGGGGTCAGCCGTGAGGACTAGGAAGCCGAATTTCTCCAGAAGGAAGGGCGGGATCTGGCCGAGCCGGTAATCTTTGGACCGGAGGGCGTGGATTTTCTCTTCCTTCACGTTGACGGTGCTCTCCTGGTGCGGGAGGGCCATCCATCCGTTGTTGTAATCCTGCAGGCCAAACAGATCGATAGACTCCAAAAAGCGGACGGCCAGATTGCCGAAGGAGCATTGGACGTCGGGGGAATAGAAGGAATTGAGATGATACGAACGGCGACCCGCGGGGGCTCCCGGATTGCGCGGGATCCATTGCCCTTGAAGCATCATCGACGGCTTATGGTGATCCTTGATCTGGAATTGGCAATGCGGGCAGCGGTAATGGGCGGACTGCCGGACTTTTTCCTTGTCCCAGACGCCGTCGGTTCCTTTGGCGTTCTCATCCCAGACAAGGGTCGTCCGAGTGTGTTCAAAAGTGAATTGTTCACCGCACTCGGGGCAAGGCACATGGAAATACCTTTGATCTCCGGCCATGAAATCCATCCAGAATTCGTGCTCGGCGGTGGTGGGCGTGGACATTTTTACCCGTAGGGCTCGGGAAAAGGTCTTGGTGCGCTGCTCGGCAAGTTTCATGGCGCTCGACTCGTCGGTCGAGGCCCGGGCAAATTTGCAACATTCATCCAAAATTAACGTCTGGACGGGGCGAGACGCCAAATTTGCAGGACTATTCGACCCGACCACAGTGGTCGTCTGACGGGCGAATTGCATCTCAAGCGCCTTCATGAGGTCTTTGTTCTCCGGCATGTGGACGGATAGCGAAGGATTGTCCTCAATGAGCGGGATCCACCGGGTCTGTGACCAGGACCGGCCGAGGGCCTCGGTCGGCATGACCACCAGAGTCGGGCTTGGGTCATTGGCCAATTTGTAAGCCATGCCCATCATGGCAACGGTGGTCTTGGCGCATTGGGATCCCCAGCAAAGCGTCAGGTCAGTGCTGCCGCTCTCGGGGTGAAACTGACTGAGCGGTTCGCGCATATAGGGCCGCAGCAGGGTGGAGAATCGGCCCGGTTGGTTCGGCGAGACGCGGGGGGAAAACTCAATGTTTTCCTCGCACCATGTCACCGGATCGGGAAGCTCCGGCAAGTGGAGATCCCCCAAAAACTCGCCGATGAGATCGGTCATGCCGGTTCCGGTTCGCCGTCGTACTTGGAGAACTCCTTCACCGCCGCCTCAAGCTGTGGGGTGAAGCGGGTGCGGACCCATTCTTGGCAGGCCTGAATGCCGAAAGCGGGATCGAAGCTATTGGCACGGGGGCCGACCTCGGAGGGCATGTTGGCCAGCACGGATCGGATCGGCTGGATGAACCGGCGACGCAGATCGGCAATCTGGGAAGCGGGGACAAGGCGACCGGCCGCGATCTCGGCCGTCTCACGGGCACGCTTGGCCTTGCGGTAGCTCTCCTGGGCGTCCTTTTCGGCACGGCTCCATTGCGTTGCGTTGATGTCCCGGCAGGCCAGAAGTTCCCCATAGGTGGCGGCGACGCTTTGCCAAAACTGGTAGGCTTCCCTTTCCATCTTCCGGGCCTTTTCCAAATCATCGCCGGTGTCCTCGTGAGCGGGTGGCGTTGCGTTTGGGATTTCTGAAATGGAATTTGTTCGAGGCGGGGCCGCTGCCGTCCGTATTGCGCTGTTTGCCTGGCGTGCCATGAACTCCAAAAACAACGGATCCCTCCTTTGCCGATGGAGTTGGGCGGTACGCAGCGAGATGTTTTTGGAAGAAGCGTATGCCTTAACAAGCAGGTGCTGGTCTCTTCCGTGTCTCATCATGCGTTTGCGCGATGTCAAAGAAAACGCAAGC